>MPMB02108059.1_pt1 | contig 14810 bp, 13 predicted proteins | sample 1617371 | NCBI WGS metagenome assembly MPMB02 (sample SAMN05944808, study PRJNA350692) | marine metagenome | biome: marine; feature: ODZ; material: water; isolation source: 300 m water sample filtered on 0.2 um supor filter | place: Pacific Ocean | collected 2012-04-08 | depth 300m m
GACAGAGGAAATGCCCTCCATTGCCGTGGCCAGCAGGTCCTTGTCGAGGATCGAGCCTTCGATGAAGGTGACGTCGAGGCCATCGAGATTCGACCGGAATCCGAATGACAGGTCGTCAAGGACGACTATGTCATTGTCGGGTCCATCGGACAGAGCGCGCACCAAATTGGCGCCGATGAAGCCCGCACCACCGGTCACGAGAACCTTCATGGTCGGATATGGGGCATCGCTCGATCCAATTGGTAGTGATCACTGGAGCCAGTAACGATACCTGACCGTCGCAAATCGCACCCTTGACCATCACTCGACAGCCAGCCGAGGAGCGAAACAAGGGGCACGCCTAGACTCGGCTCTACCACTGTCAGCGACCTGATGAGGATTGGATCGAAGGATGCGCGCAATTTGATGTCGGCGGCCAATCCAGCAGGACACGTCGGGTGAACGAGGTCTGGTGGGCATATCTCCTCGTCCTCGTAGGCACCGCTCTTCTGAGCGCAGGGCTGACATCAACCGCAATGAGGACTGCCAGTCTCTGGATTACGGCTGACCTCCAGAACTTGCGCCACGGCTTGGCCCGCGATCTGGGCGGTAGTTCAATCGTGGCTGCCTTCGTTGTTGCGGTGCCGGTCACCTCAAAGATACGTCCTCTCGCTGGCGGCCGTGAAGAGATTTTCGCCGTCGTTGCGGTGACGGTGCTCCTCCTTGTAGCCGGACTTGTCGGCGATTCACGCAGAATGCTTCCTTCGTGGCACCTTGGGGCCGAGATCGCAGCAGCAGTAGTCATCTCGTCGACTGGACTGGGGATCGCGCTGGTGAGTTCCGACACGGTAAACCTCTTCCTCAACATTCTCTGGTTCGTGGCAATTGCGAACGCATTCAAGTTGATCGACCACCCGATCGGGCTTGCCGTCGGCGTCGCGACAATCACCTGTCTAACTCTGTTCGCACTCGCGTCGACGAATGGCCAGGTCCTGGTTGCCACGCTCTCCATAGGACTGGCCGGCAGCACCGCGGGCTTTTTCATCCATGCCATCCACAACAATGGAGTACTTCCTGGAGATAGCAGTACTCGAACTATCGGTTTCCTGATTGCATTTCTCTCTATCCAGGTTGACGGGCCAGTGGACCGAATAGAGGGCCTAGTGAACGCTCTGATGCCGATACTGGTCTGTTCGCTTGTGTTGTTCAACCTGTCATGGGTCAGTGTCGCCAGGCTGTTGGCAAGGGGTAGCCCAGCGCAGGCCAGACAGGGCGGAGTCAGCCACGAACTCCTCGCCATGGGGCTCGGATCTTCTGCAATCAGAGGTTGGTCGTTCTTCATCGCAGGTGCACTTGGAGTCTTGTCCTACGTTATCTACAGGATCGATCAGGCAGTGGGAACGCTGCTGACAGGCCTTATAGGTCTGGCCTTCCTCATCGGTGGAGTGCTGCTAGTGAAGGCATCTCTGAACAGAGAACATCAAGAGAAGAACTACTCCGCCCTGAGTCGCCACCAGCCATGATGGCTCTTCAGACGCCAACAACGTCCTCTGGATGGACGCTAAGTGCGTAGGAATGTTGCCCATCTTGTCGGTGGCGCGACCGCTGTATTCGCTGGCATTCTCATACTGCAGGCCATCACCGGAATACTGGCCAGAGACGCCACGCTGGTAGCCGTTGAGGTCGGACGCTTTGAGACACCAACTGCGCTCGTGGCCAGGCCCGGTACCCGAGACCTCCTGCTAGGAGAGAGGAGGGGCAGAGTACACAGAATCAAGATCGCCGTCGACGGATCGTTCCTTTCCAGCGAACTCGTCCTCGATATCTCAGGTCAGGTTACCTCTGAGGGCGAAGGTGGACTTCTAGGCCTCGCCTTCTCCCCCACTGGCGACTATTTGTATGTCTCGTTCACCGACACGAACTGGCTGAGTCGGATTGTCGCCTACCGCATGGATGCCAACGGGCCGTTGGCCGATAAGCAACGACTGCTTCTCACCGTTTCGCAACCCTCGAAAGACCACAACAACGGCCATCTACTGACCGATCCCGAGGGCCGACTGATTGTTGGATTTGGCGACGGCGGTCCCGGCCTCCTCCGAGACCCGGACGGTCATGGCCAAAACCGGGCCACGCTGCTCGGCACCCTGTTGCGCATTCTCCCGACTCCCAGCGGCCAATCGGCGTATGTCGTACCGCCTGATAATCCGTTCGTCGACGCGGAGGCATCCGGGGTTCAGCCTGAAATCCTGGTCTCCGGGTTACGGAATCCGTGGCGCTTTGACCTGGACCCGGTCACCGGTGACCTCTGGATCGCAGACGTCGGCTATCAACTGATCGAGGAGATAAACCGGCTACCGGCGGACGAAGTGGAATCTGGTGCCGACTTCGGTTGGGCAGCCATGGAGGGCTCTGTCGAGTTCAACGGACCAGAACCCGATGGTCATGTGCGACCGGTCCATGAGTACCGGCATGACGGAATAAGCACTCGCTGCTCAGTAATCGGAGGAGTCGTCGTTCGTGGCGGTCGCCTACCAGGCCTCGAGGGTGCTTACCTTTTCAGCGACTTCTGCGACGGCACGATTCGGGCCCTTGTGTCGGACGGAGAGGGTGGTTGGAACGCCCTCGATCTGGATGCAACCGTTGACTTACCGGTCTCTTTCGCTCTGTCCCAGGACGGTACTGTCTACGTGCTGTCCCTTGCCGGCGGCGTCTACCGCCTGGACCCGACGTAACTCTCGACCGGTGTCGCCGCTCGTCAGTATGACCACGCAGGGACCCAACCGGTTGGCTGGAAGATGTTGTCGATCCCACTCAACGATGCACCCAGACCGGCGAGAATCTGGTCGCCTCGCCAAGACGGCCACAAGCCGTACAACCCGTCCTGGAGTCCTACATGCTGAACGCGGTCGCGGCCTCCTCGAAACTGGTCGTGTCATCTTCGTCCCAGAAAGTGCTGACAAACTCCGCCTTGAGAGCCTCGTACCTCTCCTTGGCCTCAGGGGAGTTGCCCTCCGCTTTCCTGATCTCCGGCCAGCGGACCTCATCGAAGTGGACGTACATGTTGAAGGTCTTGACCAGGCCGAGAACCTCGGAGCGCGGAAACTGTGGCATGTCGAGCGCTGTCCTTTCCGGCACACTGGACTGGACGATCTGGTCTGGTTGAGTGAACCCGAGGCGGTCACACTCGGCACGGAGCGGCGTTCCCTGGAACGGCGTGAACACGTACGCGCTGCGGTCGTTGCACTCGAACTCTCTGTTCAAGTAAACGGTGTCGAACGCCAATTCGCGGGTCTCGTGGGGAAAGCCGATGATGTTGTTGACGCTGAAGGGGATTCCGACTTCGTTCACGATCCCGAAGTTCTTGACGATCATCTCGTTGGTCATTCGCCTCTTCAGCCACTTTGTGCGGAACTCCGGATTGCCGTGTTCCAAGCCAAAGGAAAGTCGGGCGCAACCTATCTCTTTGAGCAATCGGAGGCGTTCAATCTCTACTGTCTCGACGCGTGTCTGGCACCAGAACGGCAGGCCGATCCGCTCGTACATCCTGGCGAACTCTTCGAACTCGCCCGGTTTCCACGAGAAGAACGTGTCGGCCCAGAAGTACAAGTATTCCGCACCCATCTCCTCCTTGTAGTAGAGGAGCTCCTGCTCGATGTTTCTGAATGACTTCCTTCGCAAGAAGTTCTCTCCGAGTTCCTCGCGGTACATGGCCATCTGGCTGGGCGAGTTGCAAAAGGCACACTTGTAGGGGCATCCCCTGTGGGTCTCGACGGGAAACATCCGCCAGACCCGCCCGCCCATTGGTCGGTAGTAGCGGGTGTAGTCGAAGATCTTCGCGTCAATGAGCGGGTTGGCGTCCATATCGACCATCTGGATAGGATTTTCTCTGATATCGCCTGACTCCGACTTGATCCAGAGATTCGCCACGTCGTCGTAAGGCTGGCCCAGGGCGAGCCTGTCGCAGAGTTGAGCCAGCGCATCCTCTCCCTCGCCCTTGCAGACGATGTCGACCGCCTCATTAGACAGGGCAAGTCTTGTACCAAAGGTCGGGAACACCCCGCCGACAATCGTGAGAATCTCTCGTCGCTCCCGCACGTGCCGTAGAAGTTGGACGCCTAGACCCCACATGTCCTCGGTACACGACATGGCTAGTAGGTCCGGCTCGAACTCGTCTACCTGCTCCAACAGATCGTCGAAGGGACTGGTCGTCTTGAGTTGCAACTCCTCGGGCATCTCATAGGGCCGGGCCTGAAGTCGCTCACTCTTCTGTACATCGGCATCCATCGACTCGCCGTGACCGTAGGTCGCCGCGTAGTAGGCGGTGTCAAACAACCGCACCTCATGTCCGCGCTGAGTTAGAACCGCCGCCAACAAGCCGATAGCCGGGGAAAGCATGTTCCGGTAGGTCGGGTAGACGAACAAGACACGGATGCCAGGGGCGTCATCGAGACCAGAAGCGCTCATACCACCAGAAGAATGCTTAATTCTGACCGGGACACCACCCTTGAATACACACCTCCCGATCTCACCAATGCCATTGAGAACGATCCTGAACCCAGCAGGGCATGTTACATCGCCCGCTAGTTACCCCGGCCCCAGTCCGACCGAAGAGTCGAACGGGTCGGGCCAGTGATCAAGGCGGCGTAATCAAGTCTCTTAGTATTGTACGATCTTCATTGTGTCGGATAGATCAACTCTTGTCATAGTAATTGAAGAAAGCACCCAAGTTCCAGCCGGAGTGATCTATCGTTGGTACGGTCATGGCGAATATAACAACTGCCACTCACTCTTAGACTATATTGAGGATAATTCTGAACGCTTACGGTATAAGTATTTGGAATGGATTTCTGATCTAGGGAACACCAGACACCAGGAACGTCTGCTTACTGACTGGTTAGCCCTAGACGAAACACTGAGTTATTGGTGGATGACTCTGATTGCAGAAAAGAGCATCTGGAAAACGCCAGAAATCATAGACACAATTAGACTTCTAGCGCTTGAGGAGATTATCGCCAGTCTCGCGCCGAAACAACTGATTCTGATGTCTAGAGATCCAGTACTCAGGAGTTCGATACAGCAACTCTGTCAGGAGCAGAGCATTCCCTTTTCCTGGTGTCGTGCAGTAGGCGATAACAAGTATCCGCAACGCAGGTACGGCAAGTACCGAAGAGTCCCACCTGTTGTTTTGGCCCTAGCGATGTTCGTCAGGTACGTACGTCGGTATTGGTCCCTTCGAGAACTTCGCACTTGGAATTTTTCCGAACAAGACAACGCAGTTCTGTTCGTTACTCGCACTCGGTACCCGGAAACTCCGAGTAACGACACTCCAATGCCCCACTCCCTGCTCTGGCCCGACCTGCCAACGTTGTTGGAAGACAAAGGGATACCCAGCAACTGGCTGGAAATGTTAATCCCAGAAAGACACGCTCCTAGTGCCTCCAGATTGACTCAACAACTCTATTGTTTCCACCAACGGTATTCCGAGAATGAAGCCCACGTGTTCTTGGGTTCACGGTTTTCGCTTCGTACTCTTGCCAAGGTCTTCGTGTTATATCTGAGGTTAGTGGGCATCTACCTGCGATTGGGCGGGAAGCGGATGCAACAAAATATCGATAACCGTCCATGGCTATGGCAACTGAGTATTGGTGCCTGGAAACGGTCAATGATTGGCCACGTTGCCGTTGAAAACCTCTTCTGGTTCGTACTGTTCGACAGAGTATTGGACGACATTCCACCTCAAGAGAGGGGGTTTTTCCTTTTCGAGGGACAGTCATGGGAGGTTGCCTTTGTGGCTGCCTGGAAGCGTCACGGACTCGGTGAGCTGATAGCCGTTCCACACTCCACTATACGGTTCTGGGACCTACGATGTTTTCCTGACATGAGAGACTCGTCGGAACGTGGCAGGTATTCCTGTCCCAATCCCGACCTCGTTGCTGTGAACGGTCCATTAGCCCGATCAACACTTCTTGGCGCCGAGTTCCCACCAGACAGGATCGTCGAGTGCGAGGCACTGCGATATCAGCATCTGGGAGTTGTGGAGCGGTGGAAACCCAGGCTACGGGAACCGGACCAACCTATGAGGGTTCTGATGGTTTCGGACTACCTACAGGCCATTACCGAGACAATGATCAGCATGGCCGAAGAAGCCCTACCAGACCTTCCGTCTGGTACACAGATTGAGATCAAGGCACACCCACACAGTGTCTTCGATGCCGTAGCCATGGAACGCCTGCAAATCAAGGTTCGCGAGGAGCCAATCAGTCAACTGGTTCAGGACTACGACATGGCGATTGTCAGCAGTGGATCCTCGGCTGTCGTCGACCTCTATGTGCTCGGTCTGCCGGTCATAATATTTCAGTTCGATGACAATCTTGATTTCAGCCCCCTGAAGGGGTTCGCCGACTTGCCTACTGTCGGTACTTCCCGTGAACTCGTACAGGCGTTGATGAACACGGAAGTTCCGGTAGGTCAACCGCATGATGTTGATGATATTTTCTTTCTTGATACCTCATTGAATCGATGGAATTCGCTACTAAGTAGTTCACCTCATGGCTAGCGTGACTGTGCAGAGCAACTGCTGCTCTGGCGCCCTATCTGTCAACACGGCTCGTCACTTGCGACCTCTACCGGGATGCCCGTTTTGAGGTTGCGGGTCCCTCGAGCCCGCTTACAACGGTCCGACTCTCTGCTGTCGACAGTGCCTGTAGATTGGTGTCACCATCCGGCCGGCCGTGAGCCCAGATGATCTCGTCCAGGCGCACAACCCATCAGACGGGGAGCCAATCAGAACCCATGCAGACCCGAGAACTTCGGCGTCGCCGAACTCGTCAGAGCCACCAGCGGTGAGCAGATGCCTGCCCCCCGTGTACTGATCACCCCGACGCCCTTCGCTGCAGTCGACCAGCGACCGCTCGAGATGCTGTCTGCCCTCGGTGTCGACTGTCTCATAAACCCCCTCGGAGCGAAGCCGACCGAAGAACAGATGCTGGAACTCGTCAAAGACGTTGACGCCATCATCGCCGGAACCGAGCCCATCACCGACAGGGTGATGGCGAATGCTCCACACCTGAGACTGATCTCCCGACTCGGCGTCGGACTGGACAGCGTCGATCTCGATGCAGCAAGGCGACGCTCGATCGCGGTGTCCTACACACCGGCAGCTCCGGTTCCAGCGGTGGCCGATATGACGATTGGAATAATGCTTGTACTCCTTCGATCGCTGCACGTGTCCAATGCGAGGATGCACAACGGTGAATGGTGCAGGATTATCGGCCGTCGAATCTCAGAGGTCACAATCGGGGTCGTCGGTGTCGGACCCATCGGTACCATGGTCCTCCGATATCTGAGTGCGCTGGGAGTGTCAGATGTCCTCCTCCACGACGTGAACCCTGACCCATGCCTGGCGGACAATGTCCCCGGTCTCACATTCGAGTGGGTGGCCCTGGATCGACTGCTCGCCGTATCAGACGTGGTTACACTCCACCTGCCGCTGACAGAATCGACGAAAAACCTCGTCGGGTTCGACGAGCTCATGAGCATGAAGGACGACGCTGTGATCATCAACACCTCGCGCGGCGAGATACTGAACGAAGACGACCTCTACGAGGTGCTCGCCCGAAACCACCTCTCCGGCGCCGGAATTGACGTGTTCGAACACGAGCCGTACGAAGGTCCGCTGGCGACTGTTGAGCGCTGCCTCTTAACGTCCCACATGGCATCGGCAACGGTCGGTTGCCGGGCACAAATGGAGCTTGAAGCAACCGAGGAAGTGATCCGACTCCTGACGGACCAGCCACTACTGAGTCTCGTGCCCGAGTCAGAGTTCTCAAGTCGGTGAGCCGGGGGGCGATAGCACCCATGCCGGAATCTGTGGACGCGCTGAGAGCGGTCGTGATCGGGGGAAGCGGCTTTATCGGCTCCCACGTGGCGGACCAGTTGTCGGAGGGCGGCCATTCGGTGTGCCTGTACGACCGGGTCGACTCGCCCTGGCGACGACCGGACCAGTCGATGGTCGTAGGGGAGTTGGCAGACGACGGCAGCCTCGCCGACGCAATCAGTGGTGCAGATGTCGTCTACAACTTCGCCGCACTCGCCGATCTCGACGAAGCCATGGATAGGCCGATCGAAGCCACAGAGGTGAACATCCTCGGGAACGTGAAAGTCCTGGAGTGCTGTCGCAAGGAGGGCGTCGGGCGGTTCGTCTTTGCCAGCACGGTATATGTAAACAGCCGGGAGGGAGGCTTCTACCGCTGCAGCAAGCAGGCCGCCGAGGAGTTCGTCCGAGAGTACCAGCGAGCTTACGGTCTCGACTTCACGATCCTTCGGTACGGCTCCCTCTACGGCCCCCGTGCGGCCGACACGAACTTCCTCAGAAGGGTCCTCAGTCGGGCTCTTCTCGACGGTGCGGTCAGGTACGAGGGGAGCCCGGAGGCGATCCGGGAGTACATCCACGTGGAGGACGCAGCGCGTGCGAGCGTGACGATTCTGGCTGAGGATTTTCGCAATCGGACCGTCGTGATCACCGGCCTGGAGTCGATCCGTATGTCTGACCTCCTTGAGATGTGCGCAGAGATACTCGGCCTGTCGACAGGTGTGGAATACCTGGGCGGCGACCAGTCCGGACACTACGTGCGTACCCCGTACGCGGATCGCTCCCTGCTGGCACGCAAGTACATCCCGTCGCTGACGATCGATCTCGGCCAGGGACTCCTACAGTTGATCGATGAGATTCGCGATAATGACACTGAGACGAACTAGTGGGCGTAATAGCACCGTGATCTTGTGGGACCTCGGCCGGAGATGACCTCACAAGCGCGCACGGGGTCTCGTGAAGCCGCTCCAAAGCCTGCGGAGGGAGTCGGAGTTCCACCGGTTCTGAGGGACGCCGGTCTCGTCTTCTGGGATTTCGACGGCGTGGTGAAAGACTCGGTTGAAGTGAAGTCCGACGGATTCCGGTGGATCGTCCGGGGCGCCGGCGACTTGATCGGCGACCGTGTCCAGCAACACCATGAGACCAACGGAGGGATCACGCGCTTCGAGAAGATCCCGCTCTACCTCTCGTGGGCGGGCATGTCATCCGACGCTGCTGCCGTGCGTCGAGCCTGTGCCGAGTTCTCCCGGTTCGTCGTCGACGCGGTTGTCGACTCGCCATGGGTTCCCGGTGTCCGTAACTATCTGGTGGAGAACCGGGGCAATCAGGTTTTCATCCTCGTGACGGCCACCCCTGCCGATGAGATTGAGTGGATTCTCGACCGACTCGGCCTGTCGCCGTGTTTCTCTGAGGTTCACGGTGCTCCGATCGCCAAGACCGACGCCGTGTCGCAGACGCTCGCGCACCACCGGTTCGAGCCTGATAAGTCCGTCTTCGTCGGAGACTCGGAGTCCGATCACCGTGCTGCGACCAAGAATAACGTGCCCTTCCTCCTACGGCGCCACCGGTTGAACGGTTATCTCGTCGAGGCCCTGGACGTACCATCGTTCGGTGGACTGACTAATGGCTAGCAAGGCGACCCCCGTGAACATTCTGGCAATAATTCCCGCCAGAATGAGAAGCAGTCGGTTTCCCGGGAAGCCGATGGCGGAACTGCTCGGAAGTCCGATGATCAGGTACGTCTACGAGAGCACCGTCCTGAGCCCCCTCGTCGACTTGACGGTAGTCGCCACCTGTGACGAGGAGATCGCCGAGTACGTCGCGAGTATCGGAGGAAGGGCGGTGATGACGAGCGACGAGCACGTGCGTGCGACTGACCGATGTGCTGAGGCTCTTCAGACAGTTGAGGAGGAGGACGGTGTCCGTTTCGACATCGTCGTCATGGTGCAGGGCGACGAGCCGATGACCCATCCCGGCATGATCACCGAAGCGGTCGAACCCCTATTGGACGATCCGTCGATTCCGGTCACGACACTGCTCGGCAGAATCTCGTCAATCGACGAACTCCGCGACCCGAACTGCATCAAGGTCGTATGCGACCAGTCGGGAAACGCCCTGTACTTCTCCCGGGCGCCGATCGCCGGCGCTGTCGAAGACCCGGCCATTGGTAGACACGTGGCCATCATTTCGTTCCGGCGGAATTTCCTGCTTCAGTACGCTTTGATGGCGACGACGCCATTGGAGTCATCCGAGGCGATCGACATGCTGCGAATCCTCGAGCACGGGCACCAGGTGCGGATGGTTCCTACTCAACACTCCTCGCATCCCGTCGACACGCCAGAGGACCTGCAAAGAGTTGCAGAGTTGATGACAAATCTCGGTGACGCCCACTGAACTGAGAGTACGAGGAACGAAACGTCCGTGACTGTCGGACCCGGATTGGTCAGTGACTGGGACTACTCAGGGCCGTGCATGCCCCGACCGGTAGGTGTCCAACAGATGGTCGACACCCCGCTCCAGGTCAAAGTGTTCCTCGGCAAGGCCGCGGCAACGTCCAGGCGTCGCCGGATCCGCCAGACGCTCCTCGATCAGATCAACAGCCTCCTCGACGCTACAAGGACCCGACGACCCGAACACGATGCCACATTCGCAGGATTGTACCAGTTCGGCGATATCCACCAGTCCGGGATTCACGACCACTGGTCGACCGCTGGCCAGGAACTCGCCGATTTTCGTAGGCATGGCAGCCTTGAGGCTCACCCCGGCATCATCGCGACAGACGCTGAGGCCCACGTGGCACGACGCCACCAGCTCGACCATCTCGTCAGGCGTAGCCGACAACCGTATGACCTCCAGCGCAGCGAGCTCATCCTCAAAAGCGGTGGACTCGGGCGACACCACGACGAACTCGACAGGGCGGCGCCTCCGAAGTTCGGCAACCAAGTCGAGCATCGATCGCATGTCGTAGTACCGGTTGAGTGTGCCAGCCAGCAGCACCCGAACCGTCGTCGTCGTCGGCATTGGCGACACCGAGAAGCGTTCGAGATCGGTGCACGTCGTGATGACGCGCGCCTTTGGTGCCACTATGCCGTCGTACCGACGATCGAGTTCCGCTATCGCCGATGCGGTGAGCGTGATCACCGCAGCCGACCCGGTTGCCGACCGGCGCTCGACCCAGCGGAGGATCCGCTCCTGTGGCGAGCCGGACCGGAGCACTCCGGTCGCCACCTTCTGGTCAGCCCAGAGGGAGCGGACATCCCAAACCCAGTTGTCGATCCCAGCGAGGATCGCTGCCGCCGCAGCCATATCGCTTCGGGCGTGAACCAGCGCCGCCCCCCGAATGACCCCTGCTGCCCGGATGACACGCCCTAGGCCGGCGACCGCACCGTGTCGCCCGTAGTTCTGCGGCCACCAGGACACACCGAGATCGACCAGCCTCACCCGCAGTGCGGTGTCCACGTGGTGTTCGAAGGTGACGAGCTCGATCGCAAGACCGCCTTCGGCAAGACGTTCGATGTAGTTGAGGACCTGTGACTGCCCGACCGTGCTCGTCACCGGGTCCATCGACAGGTAGGTGACCACGGGGAGGTTTCTGGCGTCGTTCATGGGCGTCACCGCTTCAGGCTGTTGATGACCCGGTCCCAGCGCAGAGCAAGGGACTCGTCAGAGTAAACAGACCGCGCGGCCACCTGGCCGGCCGATGCTAACTCCAATCGCAGATCCGGACTCGATGCCAACTCGACAAGTGCTTCCTCCCACTCCTCGATCGTGGAGCAGACCACATGGTCGCCCAACCCGGCCAGGTCGGCGGCCCGAATGTGCGCAGGGCTTGCCGACACTATGACTGGAAGGCCCAGCCGCCAGAAGATCCGCATCCGGTTCTCAGGCTTGCCGACAGCCAGCGGATCGGTGAGGTCGACCGGGACGATCGCCAGATCGCAGGACCCGGCGACCTCGGTCAACTTCTCAATGGTCCACTGGTAGAGCCTGACATCGATGCCCCAGTCCGCCACCATCTCCTCGGTCCGACGGACGACGAACCGGTTCATGTACTTCGGCGCCTCGAGGTCGGTCACAAGGTGGAGTCGGAGTTGCCGCGACCTGGCGAGTGCACGAAGCGCTGGAACCATCTGTCGAACCGCTGGGAGGGTCGCCGTCAACCCTTCCCAGACGATGTCGAACCGATCCGATTGGCGGGTCGTCGGTGGCACGAACTCGAACTCACCGTGCAGATCCAGGATCGGATGAACGTTGCGGTTGTACCGTGAGATGTTGGTGGCTTGTTCGTCGGTACTACAGACAATCGCATCGGCCCGCTCGAGCAGTCGCTCAAGTGCCCGGAGGTAACTGACGACCGGGCGGCGAGACTCCCCTCCCACCCACTTCGCCAGCCCACGGACCGCCTGCTTCGGCCCCTGGCGCTCCTCAAGGAACGCGTCCGGGAGATCGACCACGATCCGGCGGTCAGGCATGGCATTGACCCAGTGGGTGACGTCGGCCGCAGGCGTCAGAACAATGGCCGCATGGTTTTCCCAGCCCGACACGACATCGAACGACAGGCCCCGCATGGCCGCGTACCTAGGGAAGCGCCGGCGGTCCATCGGTCGGTCGAGGTTCGGACCATGTGGCACGTAGCCGATCGACAGGGAAGCATTGGTGGACATCACGGGGCCTGGACCCTCCTGAGTTCCCGGTTGGTCCACAGAACCGCCGTAGCGGCCAACACCGCGTACCCGATCAGGCTGGCCCATGCCGCACCGTGTAGACCCCATGTCGGAATCATCACCAAGCCCAGCACCACCGTCACCGCACCGCCAATGACCCGGGGAACACCGATTCCGCGTGGGCGACCGAAGCCGAGCAGGGCAGCCTGCTGCATCAGGTGCACCGACATGAACAGTTCGGCAATCATCACGATCACGAGGACGTCTCTGGCCTCGCTGAACCCTTCACCGAATGCCAGCGGTAGGGCAACAAACCCGACCAACGCGCCGATAATCAGTACGAGAAGGTAGCCAAGGACGACCAGTCTGCCGTGCCGTCTGACGTCCACCACCGAGTCGATACCACTCCGACTGCGGTCAGCCAGCACCTGACCGACTGCCATCGGCAGGATTCTGAGCGTCTCGGGAATGGCCATGGCGGCCGCGTAGAGGCCGACCTGGTGTGCACCGGCGACGACTGCCAGAACCAGCCGGTCGAGTCGAAGGGCCATAAAAAACAACACGTCACCGAACATCGGTGAGATCCCGTCCACGATGAGGGTACGCCAGTGGGTAGTCAACACGTTTCCAGCACCCCGCTGGAGTACACCAGGTCGTGAGACGAGCCACGCAGCACAGAGTGCCGAACCAATACCCATGGTTGTCACCGCGGACGCGGCCGTCAGGAGACCGCCAAGCCAAAGAACTACCAAGGCCACCACCTCAATCACGGCGGCGGCCGTCTCGGCCATCAGCACCACCGCGTAGCGACGGAGTCCGTAGAGCATGGCCACGGCTCCGCGGAGCATCATGGTCGCCGTACTCAAGCCTATGACAGCCATCGAGAAACTGAGGTCCAACCGTAGTGATGAAAGGGACAACAGGCCGACGGCAATGACCGCCAGAATCGCCTGGAGTGGAATGAGTGCAATGGTCAGGGAGGCGATGTCGTTCGGGCCGACCTGATGGTCAGGGTCGAGGAGGTGGATCCGGCCACTTGTCGATGTGCCGAGGTCGGCCAGTTTGGCCGTCAAATAGGCGATGGTAAAGGCGACAGCGATCTCGCCGCGACCGGTGGGACCCAGGACTCTGGCCGTCAGGGTGACGAATACCACGCCGACACCAGCGCTCACGATTCGCGGCGACAGTACCATCACCGACTCGCCCCTGACCCGCTGCGACCATCCGGCGAACCGCCCACCTGCGGTCCGTCGACGGAGGACAGTCATTGCACCCACCGTGGGGCACGTATCCGGAACAAGGCACGCGACCGCCGTCCCAGGCGACGGATCAGGGCTCGAAGCGGCAGAGTGAAAAGTCGGCGTGGGTCGCGGCGTAGTGCATTCAGCAGGTAGGGAATTGCGACTCCGACTCGTCCCCTTAGCAGGTGTGATAACCCGAGATGGACGTCGAGGTTGGCACGGCACCGCCGCTCGAACGAGCGACGTCGACCGTCAGCGAACACCCGGTCGAGCAGAAGTGAGAAGTCACTGCCGAGGTCGTAGAGCCTGCGGTGCATTTGTGCGGGGTGGACGCGGTAGCGCACCAGTGTCTCTGGGACAGCATCGAGAGGCCCGAATTCCTCCATACGCAGCGCGAATTCCAGATCGGCCGACACCGAGAACTCGGAATCGAATCCCCGCATGTCATCGAGCACCGTGCGCCGGATGAGAGCAGTCGATGGCAGGAGAAGGCCGTTGCCCTCGAGCGCCAGCCATCCGCGGAGAGCACGCGATCCGATCCGGAATCGCACTACACCTATTGGTCGCCCAGTCTGATCCTCGAACATCTCGTAGCTACAGACGCACATCGGCGCGCCACTCCCGGCCAGATGGTCAACCTGGATCTCAAGCTTGCGCGGGTGCCATAGGTCATCGGCATCGAGCAGGGCCACGAATTCGCCGCTCGACGCGAGAATCCCAGTGTTGCGCGCAGCCGAGACACCCTGGTTGACGGTGCGAACAAGTTGTACCGTCCGTGAACCCGACGCCGCGTACTCGGCTACGACATCCGCGCCCCGGTCGGTTGAGCCATCGTCCACCACGATCACCTCTACCTGCGGGTAGGTCTGCGCAGCCACTGACGCCAATGTGTCCAGGATCCAGGCTTCTGACTGGTACATGGGTATCACGACCGACACGAGGGGATTATCGCTCGTTTCTACGTTCACCCGACCCCCTGTCCACGCCGACCAATGGCGACCCACCAGGGGGGTCCGTCAGCGATTTCCACCTTCTCAAGACCCGCTCCTTCAAGCA
>MPMB02117952.1_pt1 | contig 14802 bp, 12 predicted proteins | sample 1617371 | NCBI WGS metagenome assembly MPMB02 (sample SAMN05944808, study PRJNA350692) | marine metagenome | biome: marine; feature: ODZ; material: water; isolation source: 300 m water sample filtered on 0.2 um supor filter | place: Pacific Ocean | collected 2012-04-08 | depth 300m m
ATCATCGCGGCATAACCAATGCTGCTACTGGGAAGTAAATGTGTCATAGCTGCATAACCTTTTCAGCGGCATTCTCTGACATGTCATTATCTCCTTCTAATGCGATCGTACTGCAATACATAACTACTCCAAATATACACCCGCTCCCAGCGGGTAAGCAAGTATCGCGTGCACGAAAAGAAAGACCCACTCCTATTTGAAGCGGGTCAGGTGTCACTCGGGGTCGCTGGTCACGTTGCGGAGTAGGCTAGGGGGATCGACATTCTAACTGGGTAGCGTGGGAACTGCGTAACACTGTGCTTGGGGCAGTTGCAGATAAACTGGTGTTACAATATGCTGGCGGATCAATGCTTATTCCATTGATGGAGACTGTGGAAGTGTATACGTCGTGCGGGTTCGTCCCCCGTCGGGACCGCCTGACCGATAAATCAAATTGTAGAATTCTGGGCGTGGTTTGACGGCAGTTATCGCACTCTTTTCAATACCTCCATTTTCTAGACAATAAAAAAGACCTACGCTGCACTCCCTTAGTCCTTACAGTTAAAAACTATCACCCAAAGATCGTACTGCGGGGTCGCCTGGAGTACGGGCTGTACAGACCCCGCAACACCAGGAGCGCATCATGAGCGCACTTCCGACCACAGGCCATGCTTGCCGATCCGCTGGGTGCGGGTGTATATTTGGCGCGAACCTAGTGGTAGGTTGTGACGCTCTATGAGAACAATGTGGTTCCTGCGGGGTGGCCTGGTGCTGGCTTTCACGTTGGCGTCCTGTGCGCCGTCTACCACAGACACCGTGGCCGATGGCGCAGATAAGGCGGCAACTGCTACATCAGGGCTCACCGACACCCCTCTGCTAGCGAGCACGGAACCAGCCACTAATGCCCCGCTGCCCACACAAACGGATATACAAACGACAGCAGCGCCTACCAGCACGCCGGCAACCGCGCTAGAGCCAACTTCGGCGCCGGCCAACTCATCCCCGGTTCCGCCGACCACAGCGCCCGCCACGACAGCAGCAGATCCAGTCAAACTTGCGACAGCCTGCTTGTTCGATGACTCCGCACCGAAGATCTCCTGCTCCGCGTCAGGAGTAATGCAGGGTTCTCAACTTCGGTGGGAATCGAACGTCGCGGGTTGGCTGACAGGTCCTACATATGAGTTCACCCTCATCGAATCACACCAACTCGTCCCCGAAGTAATTGTCACGCTCCAGGAGTGCCAGGGGTCGGATTGTGTGACCGTGGAAACCAAGATCGACACATCAGTACTTGTAGCGTCCTCCGGGGGTGGTCCCACTCAGGAGACAGATAACTCAAACATGGCTGCACTACCCGGCGGAAGTGACTGCCCAGAGGACTTCGCTGGATGGTTCACGACCTTCCCACTTGAGGACCACACATTGATCTATGAGGTGGGGCCCCCTGGCCGTATAGACCCCGACGCCCATAGGGGTCACGGCTACTTCCGAATTCCGACAGGGATGAACGCCGTCAACGTTCGAATGCCGGTTGACGCAACCCTCTACATGGGTTCAAACCATTACGAGGACGCTGCAAAGGCCGTTTCAGATAAGAGGGTGATCCAGTATAGACTTGAATTCAGGACGGAATGTGAAGGCATCAGGTTCCGCTTCGATCACATTGCCGAACCAGTACCGAAAATTGTCGAGCTGTTCACGAGAGAACCGTTAGTCCACGGATCGTACGGAATGCAACTTGAACCCCTGTTTTTGCGGGAGGGTGAGCTCGTAGGAACGAAGATCGGGATCGAGACCAATGGGAACGCCTTCGTTGATTTCGGCGTATACGACGACTTCAAACGTGTACCAACCGCCCAAGACCCTCGCTTCGAGAACGCCGCCTGTTTCTACGAATTCTTCTCAGCGCCGTTGGCCGACTACCTAAGTTCCCGGATATCGCGAGTAGACAACCTTGAAGAAGGACTCTGTTCCTCAGCCATCGTGTCTACGCCAAGCGCTTCAAACCACAGTGATAACAACAGCGAGGACCTTGACCAAGCTCTCCTCGCAACAGCAGCTGATCTTGTAAGGACGAGGTGGTCAGATGGTGCTTGCGAAGGAACGGGGACTGAGCAGTTTGCTGTCGCGCCTATCTCGCCTGATCATCTCGACTACATCAAACCGCTGGGTCACATTACTGGCGCCCACATCACACCTACAAGTCATCAGAAGTGGTTCCCCCTTGCGGGTAGCCCTGTCGATGTTCGTGCTCCCACGAGTGGCCGCATCATTTGGCTGACGAACCGTGGCACCGCTAACAGCGGAGAAAGCTTCGGCGGATTCGCTGGTGAGGACTATGAAGTCCAATACGTAATCGAGGTATCTTGCGATCTCTATCTAATCATTGATCATGTCCTAGGCGTTCCAGAATCGATTGCCCAAGCACTGGGAACTTCCTGGGACGCGCGTGTCAACATTCCGCTGTCTGCGGGTGAACTATTGGGACAACATAGTGATGGATCAAAGATTGACATAGGCGTCATCGACCTAAGCCTCGGCAAGGTGCCGGGTTTAATCCGCAAAGAGTCCTACTACAACGGTCATGACGGCGAGGCCTTTAAGTTGTTCGAGAGAGACTCCTTCGAGTACTTCGATGAGCCACTTCGATTACAACTGGCGGAGAAGAGCCTTAGAGCGTCGGAACCAAGGGGTGGTATCTTCGCCTACGACGTCGACGGCACAGCACAAGGCAACTGGTTTGAGGACGGAACCAACGGATACATGGGAACAGGTTTAGATTCGTTCGGCGACTATTGGAGTGGCCATCTGGCCCTTGTTCCGGATTCTCAGGAACCTTCGAAGCTTCGAGTATCGATCGGTGACGGGTTCGTGTCTGCGGGTATGCCTTCGATATGGGGTGTAACTGGCGATTCGCCCCTATTCGAAAGCGTTACCAACTTGAGCGGGCCAACCACCTATGAGCTCCGCAGGCTCCTGCCTTGCGACGGTTCCGACATCAACGTGAAGGGTCGGGCGCGTGAGTTTTTGTGCAACCAAGAATCGGTTGGAATATTGCTGATCGAGTTGATTGACCATCGGACAATGCGTGTTGAGGTCTTCTACCAGGTCGCTTCGAGCAACGGGCTCAGTTTTTCTGGAAACGCCCGTACCTACGTCCGCTAGGGCTTGGAGAAAAGCGAACGGCGAGAGCGCGTCATGAGCCCTTTCCCCCACACAGGCGAATTGTTAGCCACTCCCACTAGTGCCTGGGAAATACCCACTCCAAACACAACCATCCCCCCGATCCGCTGAGCCACTGGCGCACCTATACGTCGGCTTTCAGCGTGTCATTCGTCGGGCACAACCCCCGGTTTGCGGATATAGAATACCCTGCCCCTCAGGCGATACGTGGAATGCGTTTTAGGCAGCGTCATAGTCTACCCAGACTTGGTCTTCGATTCTTCCTAATGTCGCATCATCACAGGTGGTGGCATCTCTCAACCGTTGCTCAAGTGTGCTCGCATGCTGTCATGACCGCTCAGCTAGAAAGATACGGCATACGGTCCCGATGGGGGACGAACCCGCACGCATTTACAACATATTTACACTGACTTACACGGCAACGCCCTGCGTTTCTGCGGGGTAGAAGTCCTTACCCCCCTAGCCTACTCCGCCACGTGACATTCGCCCCCACGTGACACTGACCCGGTGGGGGCAAGTCTAATCTCTCGACACTGCCGACTCCAGGAAGAGGCTTTCTTAATTCTGCGGGTTGACTGAAGGTGAAGGCTCGGGAACGGTGAGGCAATAACCAACTTTCTGAACATTGGCGCTATGTACCAACACCCAGAAATGCCAACAATCCAACACCAATCATTCCTATGCCATTGGTTATGAAGTGGGCAGTGATGCCAGGCCATGTATTCCGAAACCGTTGAGCTACAAATGACAATGCTAGGGCACCCGGCAACAACGCAAGCATCTGCCACCACTTAAAACTATGCAGTAGCGTCCAGAGAACACCGTGGACCATCCATGCACGGTTGCCATGCGTGAGCTCTTGACGGGGAAGAACATAACCACGCCATAGGAATTCCTCTCCTAATATATTTAATATTAGTGAAACAAAGGTAATAATCAACAGAGGCCAATTCCCCACTGCGGCTGCACCCATTTGGGCTATCATGCTATCCAGACTCTGTGAAACACGGGGGTCAATGAACGACGGCGTACTATCAGGTATTGTGAGCACACCTTTTTCAATTAAACCAGGAATGATAGACAATAGCGGCACAGTCAGCAGCCCGACAGTAATAAACATAAAAAAACACAAACCAACGGTCCACAGCCATCCCTTGCGGTCCATTCGGTTCAGCCTGAAGCGGTCACGCAATGCCGGCCAGTTTAGCGGATTGCCCTCCATCCTGTAGGCCACCAAGGAAGATGCAAACATGAGGGCCAGAGGAATATCAAGGGCAATGACATAGCTGATGTAGGACGAAAAACCCTGCTCAACAAGATACGGGAAAAGGCTATACACACAAAAGAGGGTTACAACGGCAGGTATGCCAAAAAAGAGTAACGCTTCACCCAGAGGCATCGGTCTCAGGTTTCCTGATTCCTGCTGTTCACCATGAATCATAGATACATCCACAAGTCTTCACCAAGATACACTTGTCAATTGAAGTTCAAGCATTCCATTTGTGCACAAATTCAACACAAATTAATTATAATGCCAACCCTATGAGGATCGCAAAGCAGAAGGTTTTGGTAATCGCACTGGTCGCGCTCTTCGTTTTCTCGATTGGCTATGTGGGTATCGGATACGTTATCGCATCACAGGCCATATCTGCCAAACCGGGATGATTGAATACAAACAGGATGGTCACGGCAAGCAGCAGGTCTGTTAGAATCTATCTCATCCCGGCGCTGCTCGTTCAGCGTTTGGGTGTGGCGATATGTATCCGGTTATCGCTGGTGGCAAGTTGTTTACATTCATTGTGCTGATGATAGGCTTGGGAATTGTCACAATTCCCGCCGGGCTGTTCGCATCGGTGGTCACACAGGTCCGTGATGAGGGACAGCAAAAAGAGCTTACAAATTCAGCGGATATCACGTGACTCCACTATGGATATAAGAAATATTGCAATTATCGCCCATGTTGATCATGGAAAAACGACTTTGGTCGATAGAATTCTGCATCAGGTGAAATTGTTCGAAGATAGAGAGGAAGTGATGGATTTGGTCCTCGATTCAAATGACCTCGAAAGGGAGAAAGGGATAACTATTTTGTCGAAGAACATATCGGTAAGATATAAAGGAATCAAAATCAATATTATCGATACACCCGGCCACTCAGATTTTGGGGGAGAAGTAGAACGTGTATTAAATATGGCGGACGGGGTATTGTTACTCGTTGACGCTTTTGAAGGACCTATGCCACAAACACGGTATGTTTTGCAAAAAGCATTAGAGTTGGGATTAAAACCTATAGTTGTCATCAACAAAGTCGACAAACAAAATTGTAACCCTGAGGAGGCTAATGAACTTGTTCTAGACCTGATGTTTTCCCTTGATGCTACGGAAGAACAATTGAGTTTTCCAACGGTTTACGGTTCCTCAAAACAGGGATGGATGGGAGCCGACTGGAAAACACCCGCTCATGATGTCACCTATTTGTTAGATACTATTATTAAATATTTTCACCCGCCGAGAAATAACCCTGGAACGTTACAACTACAGATCAGTTCAACAGATTACTCGGCATACACAGGGAGAATTGCTATAGGCAGAATACGCAGGGGAAGTGTTAAGATGGGCGACCGTGTGACTGTTGTGCAGAGAAACGGGGAGACAAATAAATCAGTAGTTAAAGAACTTTATCTTTTTGAAGGCCTGGGAAAAGAAAAAACCGATAAAGCAATTACATCAGGTGAAATAGTAGCAATAATGGGGCTTGAAAACTTTGACATTGGAGATACCGTTGCTGATATTGAAAAACCTGAAGCCTTAAAACCCATCGCTATAGATGAACCTACCATGAGTATGCTATTCACCGTTAACAACTCACCCTTTGGTGGCAAAGAAGGGAAATATGTTACATCAAGACATCTCAGGGAAAGATTATTCAGAGAGACAGAGAAGAACCTGGCGTTAAAGGTTGTAGAAACGGATTCGCCTGAACAATTCATGGTCTATGGCAGAGGTATCCTTCATTTATCAATTTTAGTAGAAACCATGAGAAGGGAAGGCTATGAGATTCAATTGGGTCAGCCCAAGGTGATGGTTAAGGAAATAGATGGGCTTAAACATGAGCCGATAGAACGGTTAAATATTGATGTTTCTGAGGAGTTTTCCGGAAAAGTAATTCAGCTTGTTACCAAACGCAAAGGAGATATTCTGAATATTCAGTCAAAAAATGACAGAATTCATCTTGAATTCAATATATCGTCCCGGGGTTTGATTGGGCTTGCCAATTCCATATTAGCAGCAACCGGAGGTGAAGCAGTGATTTCACACGGGTTTAAGGGTTTTGAGCCATGGAAAGGAGACATACTAGGTAAACGAAATGGTGCTTTGATAGCTATGAAAAACGGAACCGCTGTAGCTTATTCAATCAATAAACTCCAAGGCAGAGGTAAGTTATTCATTGACCCAAATGAAGAAGTGTATGCTGGCCAGGTGATAGGAGAGAACACAAGGTCTGAGGATTTGGTGATAAATGTGATTAAGACCAAGAAACTGTCCAATATGCGAGCATCAGGTTCAGATGAGGCAATGTCAATAGCTCCGGCAACAAAATTCTCATTGGAAGAAGCTATGGAATATGTTGGAGAAGGTGAATATGTTGAAGTAACCCCAAAATTCATTCGCTTCAGAAAGATATTGCTTGCTGAGCTTAACGGGAAGAGGAAAACAAAATCGGTGGCGATCAATAATTCGTAGAGATATTAGCTGAGCGCAGGGAGACGGAACCGATGGGTTTTCCATCGCATCTTGTTCTCCATTCCGTCACCCCTTCGTCCAGATTGTGCCGACGTGACCACATCTTCTTTGCGGGTCGATTGGTACTGTACATGTGAAGGGCAGTACTGATGGTTGGCAGCACGTCATCTGTCTTCAACGTGTGCCAACCAGTCAGATTACCCATAGGACCGGCACCAAGACCAGCAGGGACAGAAACACGAGAATACCGAGCAGAAACAGGCCGATCCGCACACCGCGCTTCTTCGACAGGATGGCATCGGTGTACACCCGATTAGCTTGTCGACCGTTGCCAGGCGCGACACCCTCGGTAATGTCCGAGTGATTCTCAGCGTTGGACTGGGAACTCTTCAGTATTCGCTCAACGAGATGACTTCCTGCTAACCGGATGAGCCTCCCCTGGGGACCTTGCATGCGGAGCCGCCATCGAAACACAAACTTGATAATCCGGAACAGCCACATCAATCAACTATACACCCGCCCCCAGCGGGTCCGTGTCGCTCAGGCTCGTCGGTCACATATCTGGCGCAGCCAAATGCCAACAGGGTGACACTCATAAATCTGAGTAAGCGGGTGGTGGTTGGTTTTGTCACGCGTGAAGTTAGATGCGCTTCAGATTACAGAGCAAGTTGCTCCAACATCATGGCAATTGAATACCAGAACCGAGGTCGAAGTGATGGTCTTCACAATGATTGGCACCTTCTGGATTAGTAAAGTCGAAGTCTTGAAAAGCCAAACATTTCAACTCCAGACCAGCTTCTTCAAGATAGCGCATGACAGGACTACCTTCGGCCTGCCCGCTGGCAATGTAATCGTAGACCTGTTCGGTGGACAGAATGCTATGCCCATTGATTTCAGGTGCAGCAGTTGTTTTGATGCCATTGATAGTCAAAACGTGCGTAAGTGCTGACCAATCTCCCTTGGAAGTTTCTTCAAAGTGATTCAGCAGAGTATCTCTGATGGGTGCAATGATTGTATAGATAAGTGCAAATTCGCGCGTGTTGTGATCTTCCTGGAATCTGGATGTGAGGATAAGTTGCTCGCCACCTTGAAGGGGACGTCCAGTTGGAGTGACTTGATCACCTGTTTCGTCAACGATGAGATTGTAGCCATATGATATTAAGTTCTCATCCAGATTGTGTACGGCACCCTCCCGAACAAGTGGTTTTCCAGTTCTCCTGCTGGTCAGGCCGTAAGACCAAAGTTGTTCGAGGTCAAGGACGACTCCTGTGGCTGGCTCAACAGCCGTAGTGGCTGGTGTCGCCGTGTCTGAACTACCTCCGCAGGCCGAAGTCAAAAGAACCAGCATTGCGGTAAAAGCGAGGGCCTTCATGGCCGTCCTCTCGGTTCAATAGTGAAATTCAACTGTGTCTCAACTATACACCCGTCCCCAGCGGGTCAGCAAGCATGGCTTGCACAAAACGAAAAGCCCGCTCCAAATGGAAGCGGGTCAGATGTCAGTCGGGGTCGCTGATCACGGCGCGGAGTAGGCTAGGGGGGTCGACAGTCCAACTTGGTAGCGTGTCAACTGCCCGGCAAATCGGGAGAGGCTAAGCATAGGCAGGCTGGTGTTGATAGTGAGGATGGAGCCAGGTGACCACGAGAGCCTTATCGGTCATGCGGTCCCGACACCCGTCGGGACCGCAGTCGTACTACAAGAGGGCTCTTATCGGGCTGATCACGACCTATAGTCGCATGCAGCAGGTTGTACATGCTCGGCTTGGGCTTGATGGCCTTGATGGAGCCTTCTAGTATGTAGGCGATGTCGATAGTCGAGCCCAGCAATTTCTTTCGTTCCTCATCTGTAGCCACTCTCCAAATCTGCCCGAAGTCCTGTAGGAATTCTCCCGCGTCTAACACGTTTGTGCTCGTGACGGGTGCTAGTTCCGCCGCGGGGTGGCGGGGGGACTACACCACAGCGGCCCCACCGGTGCGCGGCACACCGGCAAGGCCGTTTGATCAAACGAAGATATTGGGGTGCACGTGGGCAGTAACGCCTTTACTGCCTGTACATTGATACCCCCGCGTTCACTTTTCTATTGTTACTTACTACTATATGACCCGCTCACATCCCGGCGGGGTTTGTGGAAATTACGTCTGTTGCTGTACGTTGTATACTGGCGATAGGTCCCGTTACCATGTCAGATCTAACTGACCAGACCATCCTCAACCGCTACCGCGTTGAGACCAAGGACGTCGCCACCTCCTGTGAGAATTCCGATGCGCTTCTTCTTCATCGCTCAGTTCCTGTTCTGCGACGCGCTCACTCGTCTACGGGATGGTGTTGCGCGCCGCGATCGTGAATGTTTTGCCTGAAACTGGGTTTCTGGCACAAATGTTCCGTAATTGAAGGCAACCAACCTCCGCCGTTCAATTGGTTCCCCTAAAACTTTTTCAATTATTTGTACCATTTGTCCATCTGCCGATCCTGCAAGCGTAAATGCTTCACCTAATCGATCAACGCGACCTGTGCGTCCAATTCGATGAGTGTAAGTATCGGCAGAATCAGGGATGTCAAAATTGATTACGTGAGATATGTCCGACACGTCTATGCCGCGCGAAGCAACGTCGGTAGCCACAAGAACATCATATTTGTGGCCACGAAATCCATCTATCGCTCTCTGTCTCTGATTCTGTGACATGTTACCCTGCAGCGCTGCTGCGCGATATCCGCGCTTTTGCAAGTCTCGTGCGAGATTACGGGCGCGATACTTGGTGCGAGCAAAGACAAGAACCCGGCCAGTACGTGTCTGCTGTAACATCGCAAAGAAAAGATCCTTCTTGAGCTTGTCGGGGACTGGATATAGCGCATGTGAAACAGACTTCGCTGGAGAAATCTTACCGATTTGAACTCTCACCGGATTTCGAAGCATTTTGTCTGTTAATCTGCGGATGTCCTCCGGCATTGTGGCTGCGAAGCACAGCGTCTGTCGTTTGGATGGCAGTATCTTAATTATGCGCCGAATGTCAGGCATGAATCCCATATCACACATACGATCAGCTTCGTCCAACACCAACACCTCAATCTGCGAGAGATCAATGTCACCATCACCGACAAGATCGAGCAATCTACCAGGACAGGCGATTGCTAGCTCTACGCCTTTGCGTAGCTGTGAGACCTGCGACTTCTTGCTGACGCCACCGTACACAGCTACGCAGCGTACCCTGGTATTTTTCCCTAGCTCGACACTCGTTTGGTAAATCTGCTCAGCTAGCTCACGCGTGGGAACAACGACAAGGGCACGCACTCGGCGTTGAGGGCCTTTGATTAACCGCTGTAGAATTGGCAGCGTAAAGGCTGCTGTCTTGCCAGTGCCGGTCTGGGCCAACCCCATCACATCGCGACCTTCAAGCACTTTAGGAATAGCCTGATGTTGAATCGGAGTGGGGACAGTGTAACCAGCACCCGCGATAGCATTGACGATGCGTCGGTCAAGGCCAAATTGTTCAAATTTCATGTGTAAGGAAACCTCATCTCATTCTTGCGTAAGCTAGCCTGGATGCTTGCCCTTTCTAGCCATGCCCGTAACTATACACCCTCTCCCAACGGGTCAGCAAGCATCGCGTGCACTAAAAGAAAGACCCGCTCCTATTTGAAACGGGTCAGTGTCGCTCAGCCTCGTCGGTCACGTCGCGGAGTAGGCTAGGGGGATCGACAGTCCAATTGGGTAGCGTGGCAACTGCCTAACACTGTGCTTTTGGCAGCTGCAGGCAAACTGGTGTTACAGTGTGCTGGTGGGTTAATGCTTATTCCATTGATGCACACTGTGCGACTGTATACGTCGTGCGGGTTCGTCTTTATTTTTTTTCAAATTCTCTACGAACTGCATAAATCACTTTCGAGGGAATTCCCATCTCGATATCTACACCATGAATCGTATAACCAGAACCTTTTGCCTTTAATGCTTCATTAACGCTGTCTAGTTTGGTGGAGGCTGCGATAATCATGTTTGCAAGAGTCTCGTCACCAACTAAGTCTGAAGCAACATCTTTAACCTTTGAAACAGTTTCCTTTGTTTTATCAAATAAGCGCATATTCTTCTCCCTATTTTATGACTATGTTGACCCGTCGCCGTCAAGCGTTCTGTCCTGAGATAACCTGTAGACTTTCATCCCTCTACCACCACACTATACACCCGCTCCCAGCGGGTCAGTCATCATCTTCCACCAACACCGCCCCGACGGCTTCCGGGTCGAAGCCATCGGGCCAGTGCGTGTCGGCGTTATACGTGGTTGAAGCTCCAGTCCAGGCTGGCCCGCGTAGATTGGCCCTATCCAAGTTGGCCCCGATCAGGTTGGCCCCGTGCAGGTTGGCATAACCTAGGTTGGTCTCAATCAGGATGGCTTCTCGCAGGTTGGCCCTTCTCAAGTTTGCCATGCTCAAGTTGGCTCTGAGCAGGTTGGCCTTCTGCAGATTAGCTCCGCTGAGGCAGGCGTCGCGCATATCAACCACGCGTAGGTCGGCCCCAGCCAAGTTGGCCTCGCTCAGGTTGGCCCCTTCCAGGGTGACCCCGTGCAGATCAGCCCCACTCAGATCAGCCTTGCTCAGGTCGGCATCGCTCAGGTTGGCATTGCTCAGGTCGGCCCCGCTCAGGTTGGCCCCGGCCAAGCTTGCACGTTCAAGTTTGTGGACTATGTCCTCTATCTCCTCCCGCGTGAAATTAGCCATACCTTAACTATACACCCGCTCCCAGCGGGTCAGTCCTCAGTCCATCCTATCACTCTTGCCCCTAGTAAAAATCATCTAAATATTCTGCGGTTGCAGTTAGTGCCGCCTCCGTCGCTTGGTAAAAGTCAGTTGCAAGGATTTGTGCTGCGGTGTCAGGATGGGTGGTGGTGGAGTAACATCCGCAGCAAGGGAGCAGCCGGTGGCCATTGATGCCAGTGTCACCAATAGCACAGCCAACTTCTTCATACCTACACTATACACCCGCCCCCGGCGGGTCAGTCTTCCACCAACACCGCCCCCTTCGCTTTCGGGTCGAAGCCTTCAGGCCAGGTTGTCGAGATGTCGTAACAGGCCTCGGTCAGGTTGGCATCGCTCAGGTTGGCCTCTCTCAGGTCTGCACCGGTGAGGGCCGCTCTTTGGCCCGAATCCCGGTGCAGACGATTGTTAGCCATTTGCTAAGAAACCTTCATGAAAAACAACAATACCTTGCGGAACTTTTTCAGTAAACGGCAAGGCGAGAAAAACTTCTTGCGGGACGCCCTCATGGATCAATTCTGGATAATTCTTGAAACCAAAGCGATAATAATAATTAGGATCACCTACAATAGCGCAACCTTGGCTGCCCAATTCGTTCAACAAAGACAACCCATCTTTGATAAGTGATTTCCCAATGCCTTTTTTCTGACACTCTGGCAATACTGAAACTGGACCGAGGCCATACCAGTCTTTTGTACCATCAGCAATTTTTACCGGTGAAAAAGCGATATGACCAACAATCTGTCCTTCAATTTCTGCCACGAGCGAAATTGTCAGCACGCCTGCAGCCCGTAACGCCTTTATAATAAATTGTTCAGTTTGATTGCTTATTGGAAGAGTCTTGAAGGCTTCGACCGTGATTTCAGTTACGGCCTCAACATCTGCATCTGTTTCTTTTCTAATGATCATGCGAAATTTGTGTTTATTTGAACCATTCGGTTAGAAAGGCTAACAAACCACCGAGGCGTTACCATCTATGGAAGTGACGTCGGCGTGTTGGTAGGCACTGCTGCTGTCGTTTGTATATCCGTTTGGGTGGGCAGCGGGGTATTAGTGGCTGATTTCGTGCTCGCCGGCAAAGGGGTGCGATGTGGCAGTTGCCGCCTTATCTGCGGCAGACGGCGCACAAGACGCCAACACGAAAGCCACAACGAAGCCACCCCGCATGAACCACATTGTTCTCATGGAACGACATAACCCTCCACTAGGTTCGCTCCAACTATGCACCCGGACTCAGCGGGTCAGCAAGCATGGCCTGCTCCAGCACCACCCATTGGGTAAGGGCAAACCGGCGGTGGTACCCAAACCACTATTGGCTTCTTAGGTAGCCTGTTTCCGTGCCTCAATCAAGGCGGACTGGATATATTTCTCGAGGTTATGCTCTGGAGCCCATTCTCGGATAAACTCGTGGCTTTCGTCCTGCGATGCAATTACGATATCAGCGAACCCGGCGACTGTAAGTATATTTTCAAGATCGACGACAAATTCCGCGCCTGCCGCACAGGCTGAATACATTGCTAGATCGTTCTTGATGTGCTGCGGCAACTCAGCTGTAGCTACTACGTCCGAGACTGCCAGCCTGCCTCCAGGCTTCAACACTCTGTACGCCTCGCGAAAGACGTTCGGCTTGTCTGTCGAGAGGTTGATGACACAGTTGGAAATGATGACATCCACACTTGCATCCGCAACCGGCAGATGCTCTATCTCACCAAGACGGAATTCAACATTGCTGTATGAACCCTTCTTGGCATTCCCACGCGCTTTCGCGATCATGTCAGGTGTCATGTCGACGCCGATGACCTTGCCTGTTGAACCGACCTGCTTTGCCGCAAGGAAGCTGTCAAACCCGCCCCCACTGCCAAGATCCAGGACAGTCCCCCCTGGTCTGAGAGCAGCGACAGCCTGCGGATTCCCACAACTGAGACCCATGTTAGAACCCTCGGGGACGCTGGCAAGCTCCTCCATGGAATAACCCATTCGCGAGGACTGCTCGTTGTAGGTCTTGGCATAATCAGCCGCTTCCGTCCCCTCGCAACACGAAGATGGCTCGCAAACACCGCTTGGCATGCCTTTGTTTGCTATAAGTCCGTATCTTTCTCTGACCGCCTCTCGAATTACATCACCTCTGGCATCACCCATATTTGACCTCCTTGTGCTGTGCCCAGATTCACAACTCATTTTACACCCGCCCTCGGCGGATCAGCAAGCATTGCGTGCACTAAGAGAAAGACCCGCTCCTATTTGAAGCCGGTCAGGCTCGTCGGTCACGTGGCAGAGTAGGCTAGGGGGGTAAGGACTTCTATCCCGCAGAAATGCAGGGATTTACCGCCTAAATCAGTGGGAACATGTTGTAAATGCGTGCGGGTTCGTCCCCCGTCAGGACCGCCTGACCGACAAATCAAATTGTAGAATTCCGGGCGTGGTTTAACGGCAGTTATCGCGCTCTTTTCAATGTAGGCTGCTTCCAACGACGCACGGAGCAGCCTTTTTCTTTCTTCACTTTCGACATTCTAGCTGAACCTCACCACCAGCTGGAATATGTTTGGTGATGTGGAAAGATATCAAGGTCATCTAAACGCCCACTGTCCGTGACACAAGACTTTTTGTCGGTTTTGCCATTACGCCGTTGGCCATACACCCGCTCCCAGCGGGTCAGTCATCCACTAACACCGCCTCCCAAAGGGGAGAAACCGCGCGAATTTACGCCGCACAATAGTGGTTCTATACAATCTTGTTGTATAATGAGAAGGGTAAGGGGCTTCCTCCAGTTCCCCAGGCATCGTCTCTGCAGAAAAATAGTCTCTTCTGAGATTCTTGCAGAGACCCTCGCAAAAAAATGTCGAGGTTACTAGCGAAACCTTGACATCCTGGAATTGAGGCATCAATTCGCTAAGTAGCACCGCGCAAACTAATAAGCGCCCCAATGCATCGAGTCAGATTGTGCGACCGGGTGCAGAAATGCCGTATTGCAGCGGGGAGTAAGCCATTGGTCGCAGCCAGGGCAGCAGTGTTGTCGGCGAGAGTGAATGGCGGCTGGGTAGGGAGTTCGTCTCGGACGGCAACGTACAACGCCGACACAAAGTATCCAAGAAACTTCGGCCCGGTAGCGACGGAGGGAGTCAATGGGTTAGTAGTGTTAGACCACAATTCAC
>MPMB02148985.1_pt1 | contig 14721 bp, 16 predicted proteins | sample 1617371 | NCBI WGS metagenome assembly MPMB02 (sample SAMN05944808, study PRJNA350692) | marine metagenome | biome: marine; feature: ODZ; material: water; isolation source: 300 m water sample filtered on 0.2 um supor filter | place: Pacific Ocean | collected 2012-04-08 | depth 300m m
AACGCCAACATCAATCAGATTGCCAACCGCATCGCCATGAAAAGAGAGGCGGTGGAGCCAAAGCCGAAGCCGGTCTCACCAGCGCGCAGGATCAGACGGGCGAAGCAACAGAACTGGGTTAATGGCTGGCGTTAATTAACAGCCCAACATTCACAGGAAAAACCTTTGGCAAACCTATTCGATACGGACAATGTCCCGACGACAGAGCCAGCTACGATTGTAGTGGGTGACCTGCTTCAGTGGAAACGAACCGACCTCGGTACAGACTACGCCAACGGTAGCTTCACCCTGAGCTACAAAGCGCGGCTAGAGGGCACCGGCTCGACCGTCATAACGATCACGGCGGCGGCGTCCGATGACGACTATCTGGTCAGCGTCGGCGCTAGTACCACGGCGAGCTACACTGCTGGCGATTACCGCTGGCAGTCCTACATCACCCGCGATAGCGACAGCGAACGCCTGACTATAGACAGCGGTACCTTCGAGGTCGTCGCAAATAAAGCAGCAGCAACTGACGACCCGCGCAGTCACGCCAAGATTATGCTCGATAAGATTGAGAGCATCCTAGAGGGACGGGCCGATGGCGACGTCGCTGCCTATTCGATCAACGGGCGCTCACTAACCAAATTGGCCATTCCCGATTTGATGATGTGGCGAGATAGATACCGTGCCGAGGGTCTGCGTGAGTTGCATCGTGAACGGGCGCTGAATGGGACTGCTACCGGCTCAACGGTGCTTGCGAGGTTCTGATGGGTATACTTGACAGGTTTCGCCGCAAGACATCGCCGCCTAAACGGCGCGGTTATGCCGGAGTAAATACCAGCCGCCTGTTTGCCGACTTTTCTACTATGACGAGGTCGTCGGACGCCGAGTTAAAACCGGCCTTGCGGGTGCTACGAAATCGCTGCCGCGAACTGGCCAGAAATGACGAATATGTCCGCCGCTATTTAGGGCTTCTGAAGACCAATGTGGTCGGCCCCTACGGGGTCAATGTTCAGGCTAAAGCGCGCAACGCTGACGGCAGTCTCGATGCCCCCGGCAACAAGATTGTCGAGAACGCTTGGAAGGCCTGGGGGCAGCGTGGCAACTGCACTGTTGACGGTCGCCTTTCTTGGGTCGATGCCCAGCGGTTGTTTGTTGAGACCCTCGCCAGGGACGGTGAGGCCATTATACGTTTTATCTATAATTTCAATAATATAGACAGTTTGGCTATTGAATTCGTTGAAGCTGATATTCTCGATGAAGAACTGAACTGGCAGGTTGGCATGCCGGTCTTGGCACAAAGCGTTTCAATGCCTCAAATGAAAAAGGGCGGCATTAACAATCAAGGCTGCGGCCGGGGCAACAACAGGAACAGCGCCAGCCCAAAAAGGGCGGTCAGCACACATAGAAGGAAGGCGCGGCGGTAATCACCATCGGTGTCGCGCAGGTAACCTACCACCGCCGGGCCCCAGGCGCCGAGGATGCCCGCGCCACCGAAGATGAATCCACCGATGGCTCCGGCATGGGCCCGGCCGAACAGATCCCCCACCAGGGCCGGGAACAGCGATGCCACGCCGCCGTAGAAGAAGCCGAAGGCTGCCGCACCGAAATAGAGCGAGACCTTGCCCGTTGCAGTGGCAAAGATCATGAGCGCCAGCAGCTGTACGCTCAGCGCCAGCAACATCGTCTGCTTGCGGCCTATCCGATCGGATAGGGCACCCAGGGTGATGCTGCCCAACAGGGCGAACAAACCCATGACACCGATCGCCAGGCCACCGCCCATGGCGGATAGGCCCAGATCGCGGGCAAACACCGGCACGTGCACGAATGGCACCGTCACCGTCAGTAGGGTCACTGCGAAGGCAAGCAAGAGCAGCCACAGCGAAAGCGTGCGCCGCGCCTCAGGCAAGGTCCAGCCGCCGCCTTCATCAGCCACCTCCGCACCGCTTAGGGTCTGGCCCGAGGTCGTCGTCGCCGCGCCATCGGGCAGCAAGCCCATCAATTCCGGGTTTCGCACCATGAAGCGTGCGGTGATTGTGATCAGTACGAACAGGCCGATGCCCAGGGTGAGCAGGCCAACCCGCCAATCCGTCTGTACGATGATGTACGAAGCCAACACGGGTACCGCTAGAATGCCGCAACTGGCGCCACATGACGCCACGCCCAGGGCCAGGCCGCGCCGCTGATGAAACCAACGCACCACTGTCATGTTGCAGGGAATATAGGCGGTGCTCATACCCAGGGCGGCGATAATGCCATAAAAGATATAGAGCTGCCACTGCGCCGACATCTGGCTGGTCGCTATGATGCCTAGGCCCAGCAGTAACCCACCCAAGCCGATCACCCTCCGCGGCCCCAGGTTGTCGGTCAGCCGCCCACTGATCAGGCTGAAGCCGGTGTAGACCATGCTGTATACCGAGAACGCGCCGCCCAGGCTGGCCCGCTGCCAGCCCAATTCATCCACCATCGGTGGCACGAAGACGCCGAAGGAATACTGCACGCCATAGGCCAGAAATAGTACAAAGAAGGCGCAGCCGACGACGATCCAGCCATAGAATGGCATCTTCACGCTATGCCACCGCCACGACCGCTAGTCTCTGGCCAGCGGGCAATGAGGACGGTCGAACAGTCGCAGGAGATATTCCCGCAAGCCGTCCATGCCATCCAGCAGGTTCTGGCGGCGACCCCAGTTTATGGTCCAACCAGCGATGATATCGGTAGCGGTAAAACGGTTTTCAACCAGATAATCTCGGTGCATCAGCACATCATTCAAGACCAAGGCCGCCCGTCTGGCCATCATCGAATTTTGCTCGAAGCCCGCTTCGATGCGCTGTTCGGGCGGCAGAACAAAGGTGTTAACTGCGGTATTCCACAACCATGCCTCCATCTCGGTCAGAACAAAGGAGGTCCACTGGTCATGCTGTGCACGCCCCCAACTGCCGGGTGTGGCAATCAGGTCGACACCCGTTGCATGATCCGCCAGATATGTACAGATCGCCGTTGACTCGAACAACGATTGACCGTCGATCACCGCCACCGGCAGTTTGCCCAGCGGCTGCAGCGCCCTGACCTCGTCGCTCCCAACCAGCTTGGGCCTGGCCACCGACGTGAAGGCGATGCCTGCTTCCAATAATATCCAGCGGCAACGCGCGGAACGTGAGGTGCCGGCCTCGTACAATGTTATGTCCATAACCTTCCCCTCTGTTGGAATTAAGAACTTGTTTTGCCCCGCCTGAACAAGACCATAGCATTCTCCTAGAACGTGCGATCAGGAAATCACATGAATTTGACAGGTCATCTAGCGTCCCGTACGATTTTGCTAATTGCGAAAGGGATCGGCAAAGTTTCTCCATCGTCGGCTGGCGCTGCGGCCGGCTTTTTCTTGGCGGCAGGGAGCCGAAATTGTCAGTCTTGGGCAACGACAGATGAACGACGCCAGACCCTTCGACGGCATTCGTGTGGCCGAGTTTGGTCAATTCATTGCCGTGCCTTTTTGCGGTCAATTGATGGCCGACGGTGGCGCGGAGGTGATCAAGATCGAGGCACCTGGTGGCGATCCGACGCGCCGCTTCAATCCACTGGCGCCGGGGGAATCGCGCATTTTCCTATCGCGCAATCGCGGCAAACATTCGCTGCCCCTGCGGATTAGCAATCCCGGCGCGCGCCCGGTGATCGATCGCCTACTGAGCTGGGCCGACGTGGTGTTGATCAATTTCCGTCCCGGCCTGGAGAAGGAGCTGGGCCTGGAACCGCATGAGCTTCTGGCAGCACACCCGCGGTTAGTAATCGCCTCGGTCACCGCCTTCGGCAAGCAGGGGCCGGACGCCGGCCTGGCCGGGATGGACATCGTGCTGCAAGCGCGCAGCGGCCTGATGGCTGCCAACGGCCGGACGATCGATGGCCGCCCGGCCTCGGGCGATCCGGTCAGCGCCGATTACATGTGTGCGATGTGCCTATCCTTCGGTGTCGCCTCGGCGCTATTGCGACGCGAACGCACGGGCAAGGGCGCCATCGTCGATGTCTCGCTGATGCAGGCGGCGATGACCCTGGCCAACAATCAACTGGTGCGCTCCGAACATCAGGACCGCCCGGACCACGAGGCGGCGCTTCAGAAGCTGGCGGAACAGCGGGCGGCCCATGCATCCTATCAGGAACAGGCTGCGGCGATCCCCAATCCGCGCTATCCGTCGATGTTGGCGATCTATTTCCGTACCTTTGAGACCGCCGATCGGGCCATAGCGGTAGCCTGTGGCAGCCAATCCCTGCGCGTGAAATTCGCAGCAGCGCTAGGCATCGAGGACAAGGGCCTGTCCCGGACATCGCTGCAGGAGCCCCATTGGGAGGGCTATTACGCTGCCTTGAAACAGCAGGTTGAGGCCATCGTGCGGCGCGATTCAGCGGAAACCTGGATCGCCCGCTTGAATGATGCTGGCGTGCCTGTTTCGGCCGTACATTTTCCGCTCGAACTGTTCGACGATCCGCACGCCCATGCCAATAACATGTTTCACGACATGGCCCACCCGGCTGCCGGCACCGTGCGGGTATTAGGCCCGCCCGTGGCAATGAACCGAGATGGTTTTCAGCCCAGTCAGCCGACGCCGACGTTCGGTAGTGAGACCGACCGTATTCTACAGGACCTCGGATTCGATGCGGCGGCGATCGAGGGCTTGGTCAGCGATGGAATCGTGCGCCGAGAACTACTGCCGCCGGGCGAGGAGCCATAGCAAGGGCGCTGATGTCAGACACGAAGATCACCGCGACGCTTATCAGCTTTTGCTTTATTCGCCAATCACGAAGCCGCGCGCTTGGTCTAGCCGGACGGCATGTTCATCCCGGGCCGTCGGGTCGCCGTAGCCGCCACCGCCAGCCTCGCGCATGGTAATGCGGTCACCGGGAGAAAGTTCGATACGCGCTTTGGGATCAACCGGTTCACCATTCACTTCATAGCGACGCAAGCCGCCGTCGCCGCCGCCGGCTAAGCCCTTGGCGGGGAATTCCGTCCGCTGGCCCATCAGGGCCAATTCCAGGAGATGGCCGGTATCGTTGCGAAACACCACTTCCTGGCCGGGGCCGCCACGCCACTGCCCGGCGCCGCCGGTATTAGCAAGAATTTCGCGCCTCTCTATGGTCATCGAGGTGCGGTTCTCCCAAATCTCGGTCGGCATCACCGTCATGTTCGAGGGCGCCGGCGTCACGGCGCGCCCGTCTAGCCCCTGCATCGCGCCAAGTCCACCGGCTAGGAAGAACAGCGAGGTCACCTCTTCGCCATCGCGATGCCGGCCCTGCACACTGAACACGTTCATCATTGCCGCATCGGCCTGCACTTTGTCGGGTAGCGCCGGCGCCAGGGCGCCCATCAGCAACGGCACGATAAAATGCCCGACCGAGTGCCGCGCGCCGGTTGGCCAAGGCGGTTGGACGTTGAGGATACAATCTTCGGGTGCGCCGACAGCAATGGGTCGCATGGCGCCCTCGTTGTTCGGCAGGTCGGGGATGGTTAGGCACTTGATGACATAATTCGATTGGGCCCGGGTGTAACAGAACGGCACATTGATCGATGCGCGTACCGGGCCATCGGTGCCGGTAAAGTCGATGGCCACATCCGAGCCTGAGACCTCGACTGAACCGGCCAGCTTGATTGGCCGACCCGATCCCTCGACCGGGATGGCGTTGCAGTAAATGCCGTCCGGAATCTCGGCGATATGCGCCCGCATGGCCGCCTCGGACTGTGCATTGATACCGTCGGACAGACTTTCAAGTTCGGCCAGGCCATATTCCTGCATAAATTCCAGCAAGGCACGGCCGCCGACTTCGTTGCAAGCGACGTTGGCCATCAGATCGCCCACCGTCTGTTCGGGCACGCGCACGTTCATGGCGATCACCTCTAACAGCAGGTCGTTGTCGACGCCACCGTCGCGCAGCTTGCAGACCGGCAGGCGCAGACCTTCGTGGTAGACCTCGGTACAGTCCGAGGCGATGCCCTTGCCGCCGATGTCCGGCAGGTGGGTAACGCTCATGGTGAAACCGACCAGTCGCTGGTCGCGGAACACTGGCCGCATCACGTTGATGTCGAACAGGTGCCCAGTGCCCATCCATGGATCGTTAGTGATGATCACATCGCCGGGCTTGAGCGTTTCAGCCGGGTAGACCCGCAGCATATGCGCAATAGTCTGTGGCGCCGTGCCGGTGAATGAAGGCACGGAATAGCTGCCCTGGGTCAGCAGCCGGGCGTTGGCGTCGAAGATCATGCACGATAGGTCGTAGCCCTCGCGCACGTTCATCGAGAACGAAGTGCGCACCAGCGACAGCACGAGTTCGTCGGCGATTGCAACCAGACGGTCCCAGAGGATTTTCAGGCTTATCGGGTCGTAGTGGGTCATGACGCCTCATCCCCCTGCGCAAGCGTAGCCACCAGATTGCCATATGCGTCAACCTCTATCCAATCGTTCGGACCTAGCACGGTGGTCGCCTCGTCTTCCTGGATCAATGCCGGGCCAACGATCCGGCGACCGGCTGCCAGGGCATAGCGATCGATCACTGGGCATGGTCCGAATGCCTTGGTATCGTCGCGATAGGCTCGCACCGTCCGAAGCGTTTCCGCACCCTCCCTAGCACCGGAAAACGGCCGGTATCGCTCCGCAAAATCCGGCCTGGGTCCGCTCGCCTCGATTTTCCAATTAACGATCTCGACCGCCGCATCTATTGGCGTCGCGGCAAACACCTCGGCGTAGGTTTGCAGAAACAGGGAGGTGAGGTCGCCGACGGAGCACGCCGCCGGTAGCCGTACTTCAACCTCGTGGCCCTGGCCGCAGAAGCGCATATCCAGCCGCCGTTCAGTGACGATCTCTTCGGCTGCGACGCCGGCTTCACACAACAAATCGCGGGCCTGGCTTTCCACCGGCGCGAAACCGTTTTCCAGCCCCGCCTGATCCAGCGCGTCCAACCGAATCCGGCCTGAAAGTAAGGTGGCGTAGGAAATTGGCGTCGTCAGCAAGCCGATCGCCGACATCACGCCGGCACCGACCGGAAAGATGACCTTGGGGATGCGTAGCTTGCGCGCCACCCGGATTGCATGCGCCGGGCCGGAGCCGCCAAAGGCGATCATCGCGCAGCGACGATAGTCGAACCCGATTTCGGAGGCATGCACCCGGAATGCACGCGCCACATCTTCGTTGATCACCTCGTGAATGCCCCAGGCGGCTCGGCCGGTCTCCACATCCAAGGGCTTGGCCACACCGCCATCAATGACCTGCAGGGCGGCACCGGCATCCAGTGCCATCCGGCCGCCCAGGAAGGCATCCGGCACTAGATAGCCCAGCGCCAAGTTGGCGTCGGTCAGCGTCGCCCGCCCACCGCCTTGACCATAGCAGGCCGGTCCCGGGTCGGCCCCGGCGCTACGCGGCCCCACTGCCAAAAGGCCATGTGCGTCGATCTCGGCAATCGAGCCGCCGCCGGCACCAATCTCGATCATGTCGATCACCGGGATGCGCAGCGGTAAGCCGCTGCCCGGCTTGAACTCGTGCTCGCGGGCCACCTCGAACTCGTAGCGCCGCAATGGCCTGCCGTCGCGGATCAGTGCGCCCTTGGCCGTAGTCCCACCCATGTCGAAGGACAACAGATTAGCCTCGCCAATACGCTCGCCGAGAAACGCCGCCATCAAGGCTCCGGCGGCGGGGCCGGATTCGATCAGTCGCGCCGGTAGGCGCCGCGCAATGCCAGGCGTGACCACGCCCCCCGATGCCGTCATCACCAACAGGTGGCCGGTAAAGCCCATGTCGGCTAGACCGGTTTCCAGCTGGTCAAGATATCGGTCGGTTAGCGGTCGCACATAGGCATTCACCGTTGTGGTCGACCAACGCTCGTATTCGCGCATGAACGGCAGCATCTCGGACGACGTAGTGATCCGCAATTCAGGGAACCGCCGTGCAACAATATCGCGGGCGCAATCCTCATGCGTGGGATTGGCGTAGGAGTGCAGGAAACAGATGGCCAGTGCCTCGATCCCGTACCGCTCAACCAGGTGCACCGCTGCCCGCTCGACTTCCGCCTCGTCGAGCGGCACTTCAACCTGGCCGTCGAACATCACCCGTTCGGCAATTTCTGCCCGTTGGTTGCGGGGCACCACCGGCTCGGCAAACTGCAGGCGTAGGTCGAACAAATCGTAGCGGCGCTCCATGGCGATATCGAGGACATCGCGGAAGCCCTTGCTGACCAGCATGCCGGTGATCGCGCCGCGACGTTCGATCACCGCGTTGGTCACCAGCGTCGTGCCATGCGCAAGCGTAGCGATATCGCTGACTGCCACACCGGTCTGGCGCAACAGACCAGCCAGTCCGTCGATCACGCATTCCGAGGGATCACTGGGTGTGGTCAACTGCTTATGCACGGTTAAGGCGCCGGTGGCGTCATCCACGAGGGCGAAGTCCGTAAACGTCCCGCCGATATCAACGCCGAGCCTATGCACTGTTGTCGCCTCCCGCAAGCACCGCCCGGAAGGCGGCCAACGTTTTGGCTACCACCGTTGCGGTGACTTCGTGATGGGTCACCAAACGCAGACAGCGACCGAACGGCAGCGCCAGGATGTCCTGCTCGGCTAGCGCAGCGGCCAGTGGCTCGACCTCCATCACTGTCGGCCGGACCAACACGATGTTGCTTTCGGCAGGGGCGTCAAAGGCTAGCCCGGTGATAGCCGCCAAGCCATCGGCCAATTGCCTGGCATGCCGGTGGTCCTCTTCCAACCGGTCTATCATGGTCTCCAAGGCGACGATACCGGCGGCGGCCGGAATCCCGGCCGGCCGCCAGCCGCCACCGAACATCTGCTGCACCCGCACGGCTTCGGCGATCAAAGCCTTCGGCCCAGCCAGGATAGCGCCCAGCGGTGCACCCAACCCTTTGTTTAGGCTGAAAGAGATACTGTCGGCCAGGGCCGCCAGATCACTGGCTGGCCGAGCCAAGGCGATAGCGGCGTTAAAGATTCGAGAGCCATCCAGATGCACCGGTACGGCCCGCGCCCGCGCTAGTTCCGTAATCGCTGCCATCTGCTCATAGGTGAGGACACGGCCGCCCGAACAGACATGGGTGTTCTCCTGCAAGACCATCGCTATGCGGGCTCGCTGCGCGTCGTCCGGCACAAGTGCGGCGGCCTCGGAGGTGACGACGTGCGCGTCCGCCTCTGTCAGGAAGTTCTCGCCTGGGCGGCAGTGCAGATGGATGGCGATCTGGTTCGCCATGGTGCAGGTCGGCACGTACAGGGCATCCGCCTTGCCCAAGGTCTCTGCCGCCAGCCGCTCGAGGCGGGCCACCGTCTGATCCTCGCGCAGGCCGAAGCCGGTCGGACGATTGGCAGCTTCCGCCATTGCCTCGACCATTTTTGCCGTCGGGCGAGCAACGAAATCCGAACGTAGGTCGATCGCCATCTGTCTGTCTTGTTCCTGCCTTGACATAACGAAAGTGTAGCGCATGCTCGATCTATTCTGAACCATCAAACCGCACCGGTTTTCGTCGACTGTTCCCTCTGCTAAACGCTCGTGCCATCCTGTCAACAAGCACACCCAGATAGCGGCAGAGGAGGCCGAAGCGATGATCTATGAATTGCGTACCTACACCATGAAACCCGGCGGCGCGGCCATCGCGGCGACCCATTCGGGCAGCGTTGGCCGCGATGTGCGCGGCGACACCTACGGCAAGCTGGAAGGCTATTGGCTGACCGAGGTCGGACCGCTGAACCAGGTGATGCATCTGTGGAGCTACAGCGATCTCAACGAACGGGCCCAACTGCGCGCCGAACTGTCGAAGAACGAACGCTGGAACAACGAATATCTACCCGAACTGCGCGGACTGCTAGTGCGCCAGGATGTGCGTCTGCTGAATTGCATCGTCGAACCAAAGGCCCCCGAAAGCAGCGCCAATTTGTATGAGTTCCGCAATTATCGCTTACGACCTGGCGCGCTGAAAACTTGGACTGGCCATTTCACCGAGATCCTACCAGTGCGGGAGAAATATTCCCGCATCGTCGGTCTGTGGAGCACCGAGGCCGGACAACCGAACGAGGTCTGCCACATCTGGGCTTATTCCAGCTTCGAAGCGCGCATGGAGATCCGCGGCCAGGTGGCCCAGGACCCCGAATGGCAAGCCTTTCTGGGCAAGGCTAGCGACTTGATCGAGGAGATGCATTCGACGCTGATGGTGCCGTCGGGCCATTCACCGCTGCAATAACCGGTGCTTGCTCTAAATCACCCCGTCGTCGCGTAGTTTGGCAACGGCATCCGGTCGCAATTCCAACCAGCGGCCCAGCACGTCCTCGGCATGCTCGCCCAGAAGGGGTGCTGGCGCGAGCTTCGGCGGCGCGCCGTCATGGCGTACGGGCCAGCCGGGCATCTTGAAATCACCGTTGCTCGGATGGGGCATGGTCTGCATGATGCCGCGTCTCTCGAAGTCAGGATCGTCCTGAAGTTCCTGAGTATCCAGTACCGCGCCGGCGGGGATGCCGGCGCCGCCGATCAGGCGCATTGCCTCATGCTTGTCGTACTGGCGCGTCCATTGCGCGATCATCTCGTCGATCTCGTCTTCCCGCTCGGCCCGTACGGCACCGGTGGCATAGTCGTCATTGCCGATCAGGTCTTCACGGCCGATCAACTCCAACAGACGTTGCCAATGCAGCGGGTTGGCCCGGCTGGTGTAGATGTATACATAATCGTTGGGCCCGCCGGGTTTGCAGGGATAGATGCCGCAGGGTGGATTGGTGCCCGATAATAGCTTGGCCCCGGCCCGGGGCGCGGCTATACCGGTGGCTGCCTGGCTGGCGAAGGCGACGCGGATGTAATGCAGCATGGCATCCTGCATGGCCAATTGCAGACGTTCGCCCTGGTTCGTGCTCTTGCGCCGGTACAAAGCACCCAGGATGGATATGGCCAGCAACATACCGGTGCCGGTATCGCCGACGGTGGTACCAGGCTTGACCGGCGGTTGATCCGGTTCGCCGGTAATGCTCATTAGACCGCCACAGGCCTGGGCGATCATGTCGAAGGCCAGGTTGTTCTCATAAGGGCTACCTTCGCCGAAACCCTTGACCTGGGCATAGATAAGGGATGGGTTAACCGCCTTGATCACGTCATAGCCCAAGCCTAGCCGCTCGATGGCGCCAGGAGCGAAGTTCTCGATCATCACGTCCGCCGCACCTGCCATCTGCTTGACCAACTCCACGCCGGCGGGTTCCTTTAGGTTCACCGTGACCGATTTCTTGGAAGCATTAAACAGCAGGAAGTACCATGAATCATTGCCCTCGGGCATAGCGAAGGCGTGACGGCCGGGATCACCACCCTTGGGGTTTTCTACCTTCACCACCTCGGCACCCAACCAAGCCAGGGCCTCGGTGCAAGATGGGCCGGCCTCGAACTGGGTCAAATCCAGGACCCGCACCCCATCCAGGCAGCCCGCACCAATGCCTTCCATACTCATCTCTTCTCACTCCTGTCGATTGATCTTCCGGCTCCATCTTGCCAGGACTGGCACGGATGCAAAGAGGAATTTCAGCGGCGTGCCCGCAAAGTAGCGATTTCCACCACCACCACAAGGTAGTTCGGGTGGCGCAGCCAGCGGTAGGGACCGGTCTGAACTAGCGGCACCCCGGGCACGGTGATGATTCGCGTAGTCCAGTATTCGCCCAGACTGGCCAGCACCCACAGCCGGCCCAGCTGCAGCAGCACGAAGACACCCAGCCACCACCAGTTGATCGCCGTGGCCGGGCCGATGGCCAGCGCCCACGCGCAGCAGATGGCTTGTGCCCCAAGGTCGGTTGTCGTCAAAGCCCTGTCATCCGCCGAACACAATGAAGCGGTAATCGCGCGGGGCATCATAGATGGACGAATGTTCGAACTCTGGCGAAGTCCCAAGGGAACCTTTTCAGCGACGCTTACCCACGCGGACAACGGCATGACGTGCCTCATCGCCTCTGGAACCTCATTGCACCCGGTCGGTCCGGTTCTGAAGGCCCCGGCGCTGTGATGCAGACCAAAGCCGACATCGCGGCTGGGGTAGGGGGCGCGGCAGCGGCCACTTGGCTAACCTGGGGCGGCCTCGATGCGATGCTGGCAGTAGCCGTCGCTGGATTAACCATCTGCCTCCTCCTGATCCGCATCGGATTGGCGATGAGAGAATGGCGGCGCAAATAGCTGCCTTCTATGAACCCCATAGGCGCGGCGCTCATGCTGAGAGCGTGGCCTTGGGCTGGCTGCTAAGCCAAGGCTATTTCGTGTTTACGAATTTTGCCGGGCGAGGCCCCGTGGACTTGGTGGCCGTCGATAGTGGAACGCCGAACGTGATCCTGATCGACGTTAAGGCGGCGGTTTATACAGGGCTCACCCGACGCCGCCCCAAACTTAGTGAAATACAAAAACGCCTTGGGGTTCGGCTGCTGACGGTCGATCTGGAAAAGGGCATTTGTGCATTTGAGGAGACGGAATTTGAGGACGAAGATGCCGAACAGGCGGCCAGCGATTACGACTACGATTGAAATCGAGCAACAGAAGCTCACCGCCAGCATTGGCTACGACCCCAGCACCGGCCTCCCTCGCGAGGCCTTTTTTAGTGCCAGGAGTAAGAGCGGCACGTTGCTCGACGGGATGCTTTACGATGCTGGTGTTCTGTTATCGATTGCCCTGCAATACGGAACGCCCGTCACCGCCTTGGCCAAATCCGTCGCCCGCCTCGAAGACGGCTCACCGGCCAGCCCGGTAGGAGAATTGATCGATGTCATCGTCAAGGAAGTCGAAGCGGCGAACCAATCCAATAGCCAGGGCGCTACGGACGCCGACGTTCAGGCAGAGGAAGGTCAGGCCTAAGAAAGGGCGCGGGAGTTATTCACGGGCTAGAGAAACGGGCCGCTACGTCGCTCTTTGAAGCTTCGGTTCCAGCAGCACTAACAACAGGGCGGCGCAGACGATGGCCAGGGACATTAGCTCGCGCCAGCCGAGCGGGTCATCCAGTAGCAGGGTACCGGAAAACACCCCGACGATGGGGATGCTCAAGGTCGCCAGGCCCGAGACTATCGCCGGATAGTGCTGTACGCCGCGGAACCATAGGAGGTAGGGCACTACCTGGGCCAGGATCAGGCCATACAGGATGATCAGCCAGGCTTTGGTGCTGATCGTCGTCCAGGCGACTTCGGGCAGTGTCGTGGCGGCACCGATCATCACCGGAATACCGCCCAGCAGCAGTTGCCAGCCGGCGATCAGGGCGACCGGCAACCGCCAGTTCTGGCGTCGCACAGTCACCGTCCCACCGGCGAAGGCGACTGCGGCCAGCAGGCAGCAGGCCACGCCGAGGGGTGCGTTACGCATGGCGGATAGATCCTGTGACAGCAGTACCACCATACCTGCTAAGCCCAATAACAACGCTACGATACGCCACAGGCTCAGGCGCTCACCCAGAAACCAGATCGCGAACAAGGCGGCCCAGATCGGCATGGTATAGACCACGATCACCGCCCGGCCGCTATTCATTAGCTCGATGCCGTAAGCCAGGGCGATCTGAAAAACAGCGATATTGAGCAGCCCGGCCAGGGCCAGCGGCCCGAGCAGAGCGCGGGGTACGGCCAGGGAGTGCCCCTGGGCCCGCACGACCGCCAACAGGATCACACCGCCCGGCATCACCGTCAGGGCGCGCAGGCTCCAGGCGTCCAATTCCGCTAGGGCGATGGCCAACAGCGGCCAACTCAGGCCCCATAGCAGGCAGGGCAGAAGCAGTAGGAAGAGGCCGGCCCCTGGATCGGTTCTGGGCGCGGCCATACGGGGCTTAGTCTTCAAAATTCGTGCTGCTGCGGATCATGGCCGTCTCGTTCCTACCATAGGCGTTCTCCTTAGCGAAACTCCAAAGGCGGGTTACGCTTCTGGGTTCGAGCAAGAGCCGGATAGATAGCTCCACAGCCTCGGTTGCCCAGTAGCGCCTTCCTGTGTTCGCAGTCGCCAGCAATCAGCGCCAGCAGATCGGGTAGCACGATATCGCTGCCGTATTTTTCAATCAATGCCGCCTTCCGATAGCGCCCATGGCGGCCACACTGCTTGCACTCGATCTCGACCAGATCGGAGGGGAAGTCTTTGATGGTTAGTGAGCTCATGCTCCACGGATTAGTCGAAACTGGCAGTCACTTGTTGTCCACGACGACATCGCCACGGATCGGGTCGGTTACCCCTAATTCAGAAGAAATCTCATCCAAATGATCACGAATGCTATCAAGCATGGTGATCATCAGTGGCCTCGCATGCTGCATATGTTCCATGCTCTTCCATTCAAACAAACTGCACAAGACATCACCGGCATCAATCATGCGCCCTGAAATGCAACCGGGCCATGTGCTGATGTCATGCTCAGCGTGGGCTTTGATCACGGCATCCTTCTGACCGGGTTTTGGTTTGAAGCGAACGATATTCATCGCAATCGGCATGATCTTACACCTTTTTATTGTTTGCTCGATGGAACCCACCAACAATATCACTTGTTAGGGGCACATCAATTCTCGATCACTTCTCGCGTTCGGAACTGGCCTGCCCGACGACAGACGAATTGCGCCTTGCTACCGGCTTTGGCGAGGCCCTAGAGCGCCTTCGCGTCGAACTGGACGCACCAATATACCTCACTAGCGCCTGTCGGTCGCCTACGCATAACGCCAGGGTGGACGGCCACCCTCGCAGCCTTCATCTAACCGTCAACGGCCACTGGGGTACTGGTGGCTGCTGTGCTGTC
>MPMB02063632.1_pt1 | contig 14720 bp, 10 predicted proteins | sample 1617371 | NCBI WGS metagenome assembly MPMB02 (sample SAMN05944808, study PRJNA350692) | marine metagenome | biome: marine; feature: ODZ; material: water; isolation source: 300 m water sample filtered on 0.2 um supor filter | place: Pacific Ocean | collected 2012-04-08 | depth 300m m
AAAATTCTCCTCTCATATCCTGAGCAGCGTCAACAGGAGGTACAGGAAAATATCCACCCTTAATTCCAGGACGATGTCCCATATTTCCACTTTCATATTTTTTTCCAGTGTTATAGGGCCCTTCAGAGCTATCAATGCTAAAGCCAGTTTCGTTCATATCGTTTTTATATCGAACATCATCGAAAACAAAAAATTCAGCTTCTGGACCAAAATAAGCTTTATCGCCAATACCAGATTTTTTTAGATAGACTTCAGCTTTTTTTGCAGTACTTCTAGGATCGCGTTCATAAGGGTCTTTTTTTACCGCATCTAATACATCACAGAACAAAACAAGAGTATTGTGAGAAGTAAAAGGATCTATAACTTGCCTTTCAAGGTCCGGTTTTAAAATCATGTCAGATTCATTAATTGCCTTCCAACCAGCTATGGAAGAGCCATCAAAATAAACTCCCTTATTCAGCATTTCTTCATCCATAATCTTTCCGTCCATGGTCAAATGTTGAAGCTTTCCTCTAGGGTCCGTAAATCGAAGATCTACATATTCGATTTCTTTTTCCTTCATCAGCCTGATAATCTTGCTAGCGCTCATTAATTCTTTATATATAACATTTCACGTGTAACTAAATATTTATTATTTCACTATAAGGTTGAATTATTACTAATCAAAGCGATTTAATTATAATGAATTTATCATATGACAGATATGCACAGTCTACATAGATTAAGGATTTATTATATTTAAAATAGATTTAATGAAATGAACGAAATTTTTTCCTCCAGAGAAGTAAAACGATTTGAACAAAGGCAGTTTTTAAAAAGGAGTTCATACTCGTTTATGCAAAGAGCTGGCAGTTCAGTTTTTAAATTTATTAGTAATAACTTTAAAAATAAACAACAGATAATTGTGTTATGTGGACCTGGTAATAATGGTGGAGATGGTTTTGTTGTAGCAAGGCATCTAATGGATCATGGCTATCCAGTACAAGTTTATATATTTGCCAGCGTGAGCAATTATAAAGGAGACGCATTTACTGCTCTTAAAGAATTTAGAGGAGAATTGAAAAAAATAAACTTATTTAAATTACAAAAAAATGCTTTAATTGTAGATGCTTTATTTGGAATAGGTTTAAAGAGAAATATAAGGGGAATATTAAGTAAAGTTTTCAGAAAAATAAATCAGAGCAAAAACTCTGTAGTTTCAGTTGATATTCCTTCAGGTGTTTGTTCAAATACAGGAGAAATATTAGGAAGTGCAATAAAAGCAGACTTTACTATTACATTTCACAGAAAGAAAATAGGTCATGTTATTGGTTTTGGAAAACAATTCAGTGGTAGGATTCAAGTGGTAGACATAGGTTTTGTCCAAAGAAAAGTGAAAACTAGATGTTATGAAAATTCTCCAAATTTATGGATAAAATATTTTCCTTGGAAGGAAACTTCTAGCCACAAATATAGCAGAGGAAGAGTTGTTGTATATGGAGGACAAAAAGAGTTTACAGGAGCAACTATACTTTCAGCTCAAGCAGCATTAAGAACCGGTGCTGGTTCTGTAAAAATTGTATGTTCAAAAGATACTTTACAAATATATTCTGTTAAATTTCCTTCTGTTCTAAAAACGGAAATTAATAGCATTCCTCAATTAGAGAACTTTTTAAAAAAAGAGAAAATCACATCATTTCTTATTGGGCCTGGCTCTGGTTCTAACAAAAAAATTAAAGAAATTACCAAGCTAATACTAAAAAAAGTAAAATATGTTGTATTAGATGCTGATGCATTAACTTGCTTTCAAGATGATTTGAAAACACTTTATTCTTTGCTTGATAAAGATAAAATAATTACTCCTCATCTAGGAGAATTTTATAAAATATTTCCCAATATAAAAAAGAATCTTAACAATATCGATAAAGCTATAACTGCAGTTAAGCTGATCAAATCAAATATAATATTGAAAGGTCCTAGTACAATCATTGTCTCTCACAATAAAAAAATTGCAATAAATGATCATGCTTCTTCAGAATTAGCAGTGATCGGATCAGGCGATGTTTTGAGTGGTTTAGTTGTTAGTTTAGTTGGGAAAAAAAAAATAAATCCTTTTTTAGCTGGATGTGCCGCAACCTGGTTACACGGAGATATTGCAAAGCACTATGAAAAAGGATTAATTGCGGAAGATTTAGTTAAAGGTATACCTAGCGCATTAAAGAGATTAAAAAAATGGAAAATTTATTAAGTAAAGAACCAGTAAAAAGAGTACAAGAGTTTATAGCTCAATTTGACCCCCAACTTAAAGTTTTGTCCTTAGATACTACGGCAAGAACAGCAAAAGATGCAGCGGAATCTTTAGGTTGCAAAGTAGGAGCAATTGTAAAAAGCTTAGTATTTAGAGCCGATGACACTTTTTTAATTTGTTTAGTTTCAGGCGATAAGCGATGTTCATTAAATAAATTGAAAAAAATTATAAGTAAAAAAGATGTATGTATGGCTAATGCTGATGAAGTTAAAGCTAATACTGGTTTTTCAATAGGAGGAGTAGCGCCAATTGCACATTCAAAAAAATTAAATATTTTAATTGATCAATCTTTAGGTAGATTTGAAAGTGTATTTGCTGCAGCGGGACATCCAAATTCCATTTTCAAAATTAAATATAATCAATTAGTTCAGATGACCAAAGGCGAAGTAAAAGAAATTACAGAATGAGAGATCCAAAACCCTTAGATTTTTTTTTGTTAACACTGTTAGCATTAATATGGTCGTCCGCTTTTTTTAATATTAAAATTGCCACATATTCTTATGGACCGATGACAATAGCATTTTTAAGAGTATTTTTTGGAACTATTCCACTTTTAATTATCTGTTTTTTAAACAAAATAAAAATTGAAGCCTTTTCGAAAGACTGGTCATGGTTTGCTTCAATTGGATTTATTAATTTAGTATTGCCCTTTTTTTTAATCGCCTATGGAATTAAAAATGTACAAAGCAATTTGGCAGCAATATTAATGGCAAGCACTCCTTTGAGTGCAGTATTACTTAGTCATTTTTTTATAAAAAATGAAAAAATAAACCTACTAAAATCAGTCGGAGTTTTGTTAGGATTTTGTGGAATAATATTTCTTTTTACTGACAAGATATTGTTTAATGAAAATAATATATGGTCTGCACTTATAATATTTTTAGCTTCTACTTTTTATGTTGTTGGAGGTGTGCTAACTTTAAAAATTAGTAATAAATCTAATGAAAACGTTACAACGTCTATATTAATTTGGGCCACAATATTTTTATTACCATTTTCTTTAATTTTTGAACAACCATGGAATTTAAATCCAAGGTTAGACTCAACAATTTCACTTATTTACCTTGGAATTTTCGCAACAGGAATAGCGTGGTTATTAAGATTTTATATATTAAAAAATAATGGTTTAGTTTTTCAGGCACAAGTCGCGTATCTAATACCAATTTTTGGTGTAATTTTGGGATTTTTATTTTTAAAAGAAGAGATAACTGTAAAAGTTATTATTTCTGTAATTGCTATCATAATTGGAATTTATATCGTAAAAAAAGGTGGTAAAATTAAAGTAGTTTAATTGCCTTGGACATTATCTTTTTATTTGATAATAAATCGAGCACGGGCAAGTGGCGGAATTGGTATACGCGCTAGTCTTAGGAACTAGTACCGAAAGGTTTAAGAGTTCGAGTCTCTTCTTGCCCACCAAAAAATATGAAAGTTACAGTAGATTCCAAAAAAGGATTAAAAACAAATTTAAAAGTTTTTGTTGAAAAAAAAATTATAGAGGAAAAAATTGGAGTTAGATTAGCTGAACTTAATAAGACAGTTAATTTAAAAGGGTTTCGGCCAGGTAAAGTTCCTGTAGATGTTTTAAAAAGGCAGTTCGGCAAGGCTGTTTATGGTGAAGTATTAGATATAATATTAAAAGAAACTTCAACGAAAGCAATTGAAGAAAAAAAAATAAAAGTAGCAGGACAACCAAAACTTGATCTTAAATCACATGGAGAAGGCAAAGATTTAAATTACACTTTAGAGATTGATGAATTACCCACAATCAAACTTCAATCAATAGGGAATATTAAATTTATTGATTATGAAATTAAAGTCACAGAAAAAGAAACAGAAAAAAGAATAAATGATATTGCGATCAATCAAACTAATTTTAAAGACAAAAATGAAAAGGAAGTTGCTGAAGATGGTGATCTTGTAGCTTTTGATTATGAAGCAACGATTGATAGTAAAAGTTTTGAAGGAGGAAAGGGTAAAAACACACAAATAGTGCTTGGCAAAGATTTATTTATCAAAGGATTTGATAAACAATTATTTGGTGTTAAAAAAAATCAAACAAAAGAAGTTATAGCTACATTACCTGAAAATTATCCAAAAAAAGAATTTGCAAATAAAAAAGCAGATTTTAAATGCAAAATTTTAAATGTTAAAAAGCCTGAAATTATAAAAGTAGATGATCAATTTGCAAAAAATCTTGGAGCAAAAGATTTAAATGATTTGAGGCAGTTAACAAATAAACAAATTCAAAACCAATATAAAATGAGTTTAGATTCTATTTCAAAAGAAAATATATTAAACCAAATAGAAAAAATCCATGATGTACAATTACCTGATAATTTGATTCAACAGGAATTGGAAATATTATCTCGGAACTTGAAAAAAGAAGATCAAGAGAAAAATAAAAAAAAAAGTGAAAAAATTGCCAAAAAACGGATTAAATTGGGATTAATACTAAATGCATTTGGGGAAAAAAATAATTTAAAGGTTAATGAGCAAGAACTCAGAAATGAAATTCAAAAACAAGTACAATCAATGCCTAGTCAGCAAAAACAAATATTAGAATATTACCAAAAAAATCCATCAGCCACGACAAGTTTAAGGGGATCCATGTATGAAAAAAAAATTATTAATTTGATAAGGCAAAAATCAAAACAAACAAAAAAAACAATTTCTATAAAAGAGGCTGAAAAAATAATTAAATCACATTCTATGATTGAGCAACAATCCGAATTATCTTCTAAAAAAAAAGAGTCTAAAGAAGCCAAAAAAACAATTAAATCCTTAAAAAATAAGAAAAAAATTAGAAAAAAGTAATCATAAGTTGTATAACTTCAATTCGCTGATTCGTTATGAAAGATAGAATTGAAGAACAGATGAATACTCTTATTCCAATGGTTGTTGAGCAAACAAATAGGGGAGAAAGAGCTTATGATATTTATTCAAGACTTTTAAAAGAACGTATCGTTTTTTTGGTTGGTACAGTTAATGACAGTGTAGCAAGTTTGATTACAGCACAACTATTATATTTAGAGTCTGAAAATCCAAAAAAAGAAATATCTTTTTATATAAATAGTCATGGCGGACTAGTCACTGCTGGTTTAGGAATTTACGACACCATGCAATACATCAAACCTCCAGTTTCTACCTTATGTATAGGTCAGGCCTCCTCCATGGGGTCATTTCTGTTGGCTGCTGGAGAAAAAGGAAAACGACTTTCACTTCCAAATTCCAGGATTATGGTTCATCAACCATCAGCAGGATATCAAGGTCAGGCAACAGATATAGAAATTCACGCTAAAGAAATTTTAGCTCTTAAAAAAAGGTTAAACAAGATTTACTCTAATCATACAAAGAAGAGCGAAGATGAAATTAAAAAAGCGCTAGAGAGAGATAAATTTATGACACCCACTGAAGCGAAAGATTTTGGTTTGATTGATGAGGTTGTAGAAAAAAGATTTTGATCTACTATATTTAGTTGGTGAGCACAACTTTCACTTGATAACGTTAAACATTAGTTTATTTTAGGACTTGAATGATTCGTTAAAATTTATGGCTGATAAAAATAATAAAAACATTCTGTATTGTTCGTTTTGTGGAAAAAGCCAACACGAAGTAAAAAAATTAATTGCAGGCCCAACAGTTTTCATCTGCGATGAGTGTGTTGAGCTGTGTATGGATATTATAAAGGAGGAAAGTAAAGATTCTTTTGTAAAAAATCAAGCAGGAGTTCCAACGCCACAAGAAATATGTAACATTTTAGACGACTATGTTATCGGTCAAACTTATGCTAAGGAAGTCTTGTCAGTTGCTGTTCATAATCATTACAAGAGACTTAATTACGAGTCCAAAAGTAATAAAGATGTTGAATTATCAAAATCCAATATTCTTTTGGTTGGCCCAACAGGTTGTGGAAAAACATTATTGGCTCAAACCTTAGCAAGAATTTTAGATGTTCCTTTCACAATGGCTGACGCCACAACTTTAACCGAAGCTGGTTATGTTGGTGAAGATGTTGAAAATATAATACTTAAATTATTACAAGTAGCAGATTATAATGTTGAAAAAGCGCAGCGTGGTATAGTTTACATAGATGAAGTAGACAAGATCAGCAGAAAGTCAGAGAATCCTTCAATTACGAGAGATGTTTCTGGGGAAGGAGTACAGCAAGCGCTACTTAAAATAATGGAAGGAACCATAGCTAGCGTTCCCCCACAAGGAGGTAGAAAACATCCTCAACAAGAATTTTTACAAGTAGATACTACCAATATTTTATTTATTTGTGGAGGAGCTTTCGCTGGATTAGATAAAGTTATTGCAAAGAGAGGCACTGAAACATCTATAGGTTTTGGAGCGAAAGTGAAACATTTTCAAGATCAATCTACAGGAGAACTAATTAAAAAATTAGAACCCGAAGATTTAATTAAATATGGATTGATTCCAGAATTTGTTGGAAGAATGCCAATTTTAGCTACACTAGAAGATCTTAATGAAGATTCACTTGTAAAAATTTTGAAAGAACCAAAAAATTCCTTACTTAAACAATATAAAAGACTTTTCGAATTTGAAGATGTGCAACTCGTTTTTAAAGATGACGCTGTTGTGGAAATAGCTAAAAAAGCAACAAGAAAAAAGACTGGTGCCAGAGGATTGAGGTCAATAATTGAGGCTTTATTATTGAAAACTATGTTTCAACTTCCAACAATGAAGAATGTTGAGGAGGTTATTGTGAATCAATCTGTTGTGAAAAATAACAGAGAACCTTTAATTATTTACTCCAAAGACAAAAAAACTTCTGCAGCTTAAGAAATCGGTTGAAATACTCTCAACAATAACCATATACTGCAACAATGAGTAACACTGATTTTTTTCCATTATTGCCCCTAAGGGATATAGTCGTATTTCCTGGTATGATTGTACCTTTATTTGTTGGTCGAGATAAATCAATTAAAGCTTTAAACGAAGTCATGAAAACTAATAAAAAAATAATTTTAGTTGCTCAAAAAAATGCTGAAACGGATGAGCCCAGCGCAGAAGATCTTTATTCTGTTGGATGCGAAAGTAAAGTATTGCAACTTCTAAAATTACCTGATGGTACAGTAAAAGTTTTAATCGAGGGAATAGATAGAGTCAAAATTTTGGAGTGTAAAAATGACAGAGAATATTTAACAAGTCTAATTGAGATTGTTAAAGATAAAATCGATTCAAAAGAAGATTTATTAGCTTTTTCAATAGTTATACTAAGAAAATTAGAAAAATTGACAAATTTGAATAAGAAGATCTCTTTTGAGTTGATGACAAATTTAAAAGAGCTAAAAGATCCATCCAAAATTGCCGATCATATTGCATCACAATTAAACATGTCAATTTTTGAAAAACAAAAATTGTTAGAAATTTTTAACTTAAAACAAAGATTGGAAAAATTAATTGAACATATTAATAATGAGATTAATGTTCTTGGCGTGGAGAAAAGAATAAGAGGAAGAGTAAAAAATCAAATGGAAAAAACACAAAGGGAGTATTATTTGAATGAACAAATGAAAGCTATTCAAAAAGAGCTTGGCGAAATTGAAGATGGCAAGGATGAAATCACACATTTGCAAAAAGCGATTTTGAAAGCAAAAATGACTAAAGAAGCCACAAAAAAATGTTTGTCAGAATTAAAGAAATTAAAATCAATGAGCTCGATGTCTGCTGAGGCTACAGTTGTAAGGAATTATCTTGATTGGATGATCGAATTACCTTGGCAAAGCAAAGACCACAAATTAGAAAATATTACAATACCTGAGGCAAAAAGAATTTTAGATGAAGATCATTATGCTTTGGAAAAAGTAAAAGAAAGAATTCTTGAGTACTTAGCGGTTCAAAAAAGAGTTGGCAAAATAAAAGGTGCTATTTTATGTCTTGTTGGCCCCCCAGGTGTTGGAAAAACATCACTTGGAAAATCCATTGCTAGAGCTACAGGAAGAAAGTTTGTTAGAATGTCTTTAGGAGGAATAAGGGATGAGGCAGAAATTAGAGGACATAGGAGAACTTATATAGGTTCATTACCTGGAAAAATTATACAACAGATGAAAAAAGCTGGAACAAAGAATCCACTTTTTTTATTGGATGAAATTGACAAAGTTGGTACAGATTATAGAGGGGATCCTTCATCAGCATTGTTAGAAGCATTAGATCCAGAACAGAATGTATCTTTCAATGATCACTATTTGGAAGTTGACTATGATCTTTCTGATGTAATGTTTGTAACTACAGCAAATACACTTAGTATTTTACCACCTTTACTTGATAGGCTTGAGGTTATTAGGATACCTGGGTACACGGAAGATGAAAAAATCAATATTGCAAATAATTATTTGATACCAAAACAAATTAAAGACAATGGACTCAATGATGGAGAATGGAATTTAGATAAAAATGTTATTAAAGACATAATACAAAGTTATACTAAAGAAGCTGGTGTTCGAAATCTTGAAAGAGAAATATCAAAATTAGCAAGAAAAACTGTAAAAAATATTTTAATAAGTAAAATTGATAAAATTACAATTAATTCCAAAAATTTATCTGATTACTTAGGCGTCAAGAAATTTAAATATGACGAGATCGAATCTAATAACAAGATTGGAGTAGCGACAGGATTAGCTTGGACAGAATTCGGAGGAGAAATATTAAAAATAGAGTCAGCTATGATGCCTGGAAAAGGTAAAATGCAAATAACAGGTAAGTTAGGTGATGTTATGCAAGAATCCGTGAAAGCTGCCAAATCATATGTGAGATCTAAATCTTTAGAATTTGGAATTATTCCAACAATTTTTGAAAAAAAGGATTTTCACGTACATGTTCCTGAAGGAGCAACACCAAAAGACGGACCTTCAGCAGGTATAGCAATGGTTGCTTCTATAGTTTCGGTAATTACTGGCATACCTATCGACAAAAATGTTGCTATGACAGGAGAGGTAACACTAAGAGGATACGTTTTGCCCATTGGTGGACTCAAAGAGAAGCTTTTAGCAGCACATAGGGCACGAATTCCTCAAGTAATAATACCAGAAGATAACAAAAAAGATTTAGCAGAGATTCCAAAAAATATTTTGGATGATTTAAAAATAATTACGGTAAAATCTGTGGATGAAGTTTTAAAAACTGCGCTCATAAAGGAATTGAAACCAATAGAATGGATCGAGGTTGAGAAATTACCTCAGTCAAAAAGTAACGAAAAGCCAGCTGCAGGAAGCACGCATTAAACTTCTAACCAATTAACATATTTTTTATAATTTTCTCTTAAATAATCAGGCATTGCAGACAATCCAATCTTATCGAGAGTTGTTTCACTTGCCCACTTATATTGTTTTTGATCTGCGCCATGATCATACAAGGCTTTTTTTTTTTAATTTTATTACGTAAATCTTCAAGATTTAGTCCACTTTTTTCAAATTCATCATGATGAGTGTAGTTTAAAAGTTTTTTTTCAATATCTTCAGGAGATTTAATATTTGTGAAATGCCATCCTCCATCATCAATATAAAATATATCATTATATTTTTTTTTTGAAAAAGTTATATCCAATCTCCACAAAGGGTATTTTTTACTTTTTAAATCTCTTAACCATTGAGGTGATATAAAATTTTTTTTCTTACAAGCTCTAGAACCGAACCAATAATTCGATGAATAAAGTAAGTTAAACTTATAAAAAAATATTTGCTGTTTAAAAATGACCAACTTGTTTTTTATTTTTCTAAGATCAAAGTGTTTTAAATTTGGTATTTCATCAATATCATTAATTATTATCCAGTCTTCAGGTTCAATTTTATCCAAGATTTGTTGAGCCATTTGTCTTTGATAATTATCTCTTTTATAACCATTCAAAATTAATTTCTGTCCTCGCGTGTCTTGCTTATTGTTATCCTTTTCACTAATTTTGAAAAGATCTGGAGGTTGTTTATCGACAACTATGTAAATAATTTTATCTTTAAATTTAGAAAATTTGTTAATATCGAAAATAAGTTCTTTAGGATTACCATTATGCATATAAGTGGCCTCAGTGATTACAAATTTATCTACATATTTGTCCATAATGTTTAGACGGAGATCTAAGAGCATCTCTTCATCAAAAAATTGAAAACAATCGTAGATTTTCATAGCAGTTTTTTTTCGTTTAGAGGTCTAACCACGTTCTGTATTTTTCAAAGTTTTCAATAATATATTTTGGCATTTCTTCAAGGGAAATTGTTTGTAGTTTTTCTCCTTCACCCCATTTATATCCTTTCTTATCAATTTTATGTTTGTACATGACTTTTTTTTCGTTCATTAATCTTTCAAGATCTTCTACCTCAAGTCCACTTTTTTCAAAATCAACATGGTGAAGAAAATTTGATAATTTCTTTTTTAAATCTATTGGCTTTCTTATATTGGTGAAATGCCACCCTCCATCTATTACATAATAAATATCGTTGTATTTAAATTGAGAAAACAATATATCAAATCTCCATACTGGATATTTCTTGTTTTTTATTGATCGTAGCCATCGAGGTGATTTGAAGTATTTTTTTTTACAAGCTTTTGATCCATACCAAGGTATTAGTTTGTAAAGCAAATTTAGTTTGTAATAAAACATTTTCTGTTTAAAAAAAATTAACTTTTGATCAATTGCGTTAAAATTAACTTTTTCGAGATTTGGTATTTCATCGACATCACTAACTATTATTACGTCATCTGGATCTGCTTTAACTAATCCATCCTGAGTTTTTTCTATTTGATAAAGTTCTCTTTTAGAAGCATTCAGTATCTTTTTTGATTCTTTTGTATTTAAACTATTATCATCACCAATTTTAAAAAGATTAGGAGGAGGTGTATCAACAACAATATAAATAATTTTATCTTTGAATTTTGAAAACTTATTAATATCAAATAACAATTTTTTTGATTCACCGCTATGCATATAAGTAGCCTCAGTGATTACAAATTTATCTACATATTTGTCCATAATGTTTAGACGGAGATCTAAGAGCATCTCTTCGTCAAAAAACATAAAACAATCGTAAATTTTCATATTTAATTGAAATATTAACTCATATAATATAATTAAAGATCTTATTTTAATAAAGCACAATAACTATAATGTCGAAAAAAATCGTGATTGTCGGAGCACTTGGATATTTGGGAACAGAATTGTGCAAACTTTATTCAGGAGAAAGCTGGTTTAATAAAATTGTTGCCGTTGATAGTCGTTTTATGTCAGAACGAGTAAGTCAATTAAAGGATTGGAATATTAAATTTTATCAAGGTCATTTATTAGATAAAGAGTTTATAAAAAAAATACTAAATGATGCTGATATAGTTCATCATCTAGCCGGTGTTACGGATGTAGCTTATATTAAAAAGGAGTCAAATCTAGAGCAAGATGAAAAAATAAAAAAAATTTCAATAGAGGGAACAAATAATGTTTTAAATTCAATTCCACAAAAATGTAAAATTATATTTCCATCTACTCATGTAATATTTGAAGGACTGAAAGAAACTAAAAGAAATATAAATGAAAATGAGATGCCGTGTCCAGTACTAGTTTATTCTTCCAGCAAAGTTCAAAATGAAAAAGATATAAAATATTCTAATAAAAATTATGTAATTCTCAGACTTGGCTCCGTCTATGGATATTCTGCCACAGATACAATGAGAATAAACATAATGCCTAATCTCTTTTCTAAAATTGCATCTCAAAATGGAGTAATTAGTTTATTTTCTGGAGGCAAACAGTTAAAAAGTCTAGTTCCATTAATTGATGTTGTCAGATGTATGAAGTTTATGGCAGAAAACGAAGCAATTAATAAAGAGACATTTAATTTGGTTAAAGAGTCAGTAACAGTAAGAGAGGTTGCGGAAATTTGCAAAAAATATAATCCAAAAACTATAATTAAAACTACTGATGATGAAACCCCTAACCTTGGATACACCTTATCAAACAAAAAATTGTTAACTACAGGTTTTAAGTTTTATTATAATTTAGAAGAATCAATATCTGTAATGATAAAACAATGGTTATATAAACAAAATGATTATGATCTTGAATATAAAACTAGAGGGGAAAAAGAGTTTATAGATAGAAGAGGAAAAATAAGTAATTATGAATTAACAGAACCAATAAATTTAATTGGTTATATAGAATCTGCCTGCGGTTCCATGAGAGCAAACCATTATCATCCGGTTCAGGAACAAAAAGTACTTTTGGTTAAAGGTCAATTTATAAGCATATATAAAAGTTTGCTTGATAAAAATGCTCCAAAAATTACTCACGTTATTAACGAAGGCGATTCAGTTGTTACAAAGCCAAATGTAGCGCACACAATGGTTTTTACAAAAGATTCAATATTCCTCAATTTGGTTAAAGGTGAGAGAGAGCATGAAAATTACGGAATTACACATACACTGCCTTATCCTTTAGTTTCAGATAATGAAAGAAAACAATTGTTAAAAAATTATAAATTTGATTGTAGATCATGTGGAAGCCTTAATTTAAAAAGAGTAATTGCATTAGGATATCAACCACTAGCAAATAATTTATTAAATACCAAAAACCAACACGATGAGATGTTTCCACTCGAAATGAATTATTGTCCACGATGCCACAACTGCCAACTTTCTGTTGTGGTTGATCCAAAAAAAATGTTTTCAAACTACCTTTATCTTTCATCAACGTCTAAAAGTTTTAGAGAGCATTTTGAAAAAGCAGCAAAAAAATATGTTAAAGAATTTAAACTTTCACCCAAAAAATCTTATATTATTGACGTTGGTAGTAATGATGGTGTTGCATTAAAACCTTTTCAAAATTTAAAATTTAAAAAAATTTTAGGTATTGAGCCAGCAAAAAATTTGGCAAAGATCGCCAATAAAGAAAAAATTAAAACTTATAACGGTTTTTTGGACAAACAAAGTTTAAAGAAAATTAAAGGAAATGCAGATCTAATTTTAGCTTCAAATGTTTTTGCTCATTCTGATGAATTGAAAACAATGACAGAATGTATGTTTAAATTAATAAAAAATAGTGGAACAATAATTATTGAAATTCAATATTTACTTAATACTTTAAAAGATCTTACTTTTGATAATATCTACCATGAACATTATAATTATTGGTCTTTAACTTCACTTGTGACTTTTTTTAATGGTTTTGGAGGAAAAATATTTAAAGCTGAAAAAATAGATACTCACGGTGGTTCCTTAAGAATATATGTAAAAAAGAATTCAAAAACTAAAATAGAAAAAAGCGTTAAAGATCTTTTAAAGGAAGAGGAAAAATTTGGAATCAAAGATTATAAAATTTATCAAGAATTTGCTAAAAAAGTTTATAAAATTAGAAATAATGTAAGAAAAAATATTTCCGATTTAATGAAAAGTAATAATAAAATTATCGGATATGGTTCTCCAGCAAAAGCAACAACCGCATTAAACTTTTTTGGTATTTCAAATGAAATAGATTTTATTGTTGAAGACAACAAATTAAAACAAGGAAAATTTCTTCCTGGTATGAAAATTCCCATCAAAAGTAGAAAAAATTTAAAAAATAAACCAGATTGCGTATTAGTTTTAGCTTGGAATTTTTTTGAAGAAATAAAAAAGAAGAATAGCAATTTAACTTGCAAATTCATAAACATTAAAGATTTAGAAAAAGATTAGTCCAACAAAACTTATTTTTGTATCAGTTAATTAAAATATCACAATCAAGAATTAAGTGACTATTTAATATCTCATTTATTTTATTTTCCTGTACGCAATTTTCATCTAAAATAGAGGAGTAAATATAACTGTCCAGTGGCTTTATTGTATAAATAATTTTAATATCATTCTTAATTATCTGGTTGATGAAAAAACTTTTGTATGTCTCAAATTGTTTATCTCCTTTTAATGGGTGACTTGCACCATTTTGACGATATGTTCTACTCGGAGAATAAACATGATTAGCCATGAGAGATGATATGAATTGATATTCAGTGATTATCATTTTTTTCCTACTATCCCCTTTTATGAATTTAATCGAATTTTTTATATATTCAATTTCTTTTTCTGGGTTGTTTGGATAGGCAGGATTAATCCATTCTAAGTTTTTGAGTCTACTGTCTAGACTTATTGCATTAACTGATTTTTTCAAATTTACATTAGCTAATTCCATAAATTTTCTGTTATCTACATAATTGAATTTATTATAAATAGTGGATCCAACGCCTAAAAAAATCAATAAATAAATGATATAAATTTTATTAGTAAAATTTTTTATAAAAAATATATGTGAAAAACCCAATAAAATTGGAATAATAAAAAAAATAAATTTTTGATTTAAAGTTACGATTTGGTGAAAAATTAGCGCTAAGCTTGTAGTTATAATTGAAGTCAGAATAAAAAATTCTTCATTTTTTAAATATTTTATATTTTTTGAAAT
>MPMB02078220.1_pt1 | contig 14686 bp, 11 predicted proteins | sample 1617371 | NCBI WGS metagenome assembly MPMB02 (sample SAMN05944808, study PRJNA350692) | marine metagenome | biome: marine; feature: ODZ; material: water; isolation source: 300 m water sample filtered on 0.2 um supor filter | place: Pacific Ocean | collected 2012-04-08 | depth 300m m
AACGCCAGAACCCAAGGGGGAACTGTTCTACACCAATCCCTATACGCTTGTGGTGGCGGTGGTGCTATCGGCCCAAGCCACCGACAAGGGTGTCAACAAGGCGACCCCGGCCCTGTTCGCGGTGGCCGACACCCCGGGCAAGATGCTGAAACTGGGCGAGGCCAGACTGAAACGCCATATCCGCACCATCGGGCTCTATAACGCCAAGGCTAAAAACATCATCAAACTGAGCGAGGCCCTGGTGGCGCGCCATGGCGGCGAGGTGCCGCAAAGCCGGGAAGAACTGGAGGCGCTGGCCGGGGTCGGCCGCAAGACCGCCAATGTGGTGCTCAACACCGCCTTCGGACAGCCCACCATGGCCGTGGACACACACCTGTTCCGGGTCTGTAACCGCACCGGCCTGGCTCCTGGAAAGACGCCGCTGGCGGTGGAAAAGGGGCTGGAGAGGTGCGTGCCGGAAGAGGCGCGGCGTCACGCCCATCACTGGCTCATTCTCCATGGCCGTTATGTGTGCAAGGCACGCAAACCCGACTGCGGCGGCTGCCTTATCCGTGATCTGTGCGGTTGGAGTGAAAAAACCTTATAAGATCAGGCCGCGCTGCGGGCGGCTATGAGGGCGGAAATGCAGGAGCGTCCGCCTGGCGCTGCTTCTCCATCCGGACCGCGAACCTCGTAATAGGTGACGCGGTAATCGGCAGCGGCTTCTTGCCGGTGTTCCCGCTCCCGCAGGTCGCGCTGCCAAATTTCGGAACTGTAAAGGAAAAGGTCGAGATAGCAGGTCCGGCTTTTGTACATCCATACCTCGGCTGGGGCGTCGTGGCGGACCAAGGCGGGGGGGCCGAGATAGGCTGTGAGCTGGTCGGGGCCAATGCCGATCAGAAGCTCCGGCCCGCGATCGAGAAGTGCGATCACCTGCTCATCGAGCGGTTTCTTCGGCGGCAGCGCTGGCACCTCGGGCAGCGCCGCCAGGGTCTCGTCCTGAAGGACAGGATTTATCTGAGGCGTGCTCGGTCCGGCGCAGGCGGCGGGAAGAAAAACCAGCACCACCACGGCGCAGTGCTTCCAGCCAGACACAAAACTCTTTCTTTTCCGAATTTCCCCCAGGGTCATTTGGTGGACGCTTCTCTAAAGTTATCCGCCGGAGGCATGATGCGCCTCGTGTTCCCGCCGCAAATCCGCCACCACGTGTACCATAAGCATGGTTCCCATCACAGGGGCTAGAAGATTAATCAGCGGCAGGCTGGAAAGAAAAGCGATGAAGACGCCGCAGAGGACGATCCGTCCCGAGAAGGCCCGCCGCAGGGTCGCCGCGTCTGCGGCTGTCAGACGGCGCAGCGCCACCAGCTCGAAATATTCCCGCCCCAGCAGATAGCCGTTCAACAGATAATAGAGGACGATCCCGATGCCTACGAAATAAAGCAATATGTACAGAGGCAGCGCCAGGACGTTTAGGATGATGGCGATGAAGGCGAATTTCACCGCGATCACCACGACTTCCCGCCACGGCTGAACCCGGGCCGGGCCGAGGTCGGGATGGTGGCGGTCTTCCACGGCCTGGGCCACGTCCTCGAGGAAGAAGCTCAGGATCAGCACCACGACGCTGGGAAACAGGATCCAGGCCAGCACCAGCGTGGCGATGCCGCCCAGCCATTCCATCGTGGATTCGAGCCAGCCCATGGCGAAGAACTGGGTCTCGGACAGCACCACGCCAACCCCCATGAACAACAGGATGAAAAGACCAAGCGCCAGCAACAGCGTCTTCCACAGGATGGAGCGGATGCGGGGATCGGTGATCTGGCCGAGGGTCCTGGTGAGGGCGTGGAACATGGCGCCTCTTCCATAACCCGCTACCCGCCCGCCACGCAAGGAAAGGACCATGGGGGTGGCTTGTCTGGGTGTGGGCGGCGGTTATACTGCGCCGGTTCCGTAAATAGGAAAGGAAAGTCTGGCCATGGCGCAGACCACTCTTGACCTGGTGGGGATCGGCAACGCTGTGGTGGATATGCTGACCCACACTGACGACGCTTTTCTCGTCAAAAACAATCTCGCCAAGGGAGCTATGACCCTGGTGGACACCGACCAGGCCCACAAGCTTTATGACGAAATGGGCCCGGCGGTGGAGGTTTCCGGCGGCTCGGCCTCCAACACCATGGCCGGCTTCGCCTCGCTGGGAGGAAACGGCGCCTTCGTCGGCAAGGTGCGCAACGACCAGCTCGGCGGCATCTTCAGCCACGATATCCAGGCCGCTGGCGTGCGTTACGAGACCCCGCTCGCCACCAGCGGCGCGCCCACGGCGCGCTGTCTCATCTTCGTCACCCCCGATGCCCAGCGCACCATGCAGACCTATCTCGGCGCCAGCGTCGCGCTGGGGCCCGATGACATAAACGAGGAGCTAATCGCCCGCGCCCGCGTCACCTATCTCGAGGGCTATCTGTGGGCCTCCGAAAGCGGCCGCGAAGCCATCATCAAGGCGGCAAAAATTGCCGCCGGGGCCGGCAACAAGGTCTCCTTTACGCTCTCCGACGCCTTCCTGGTGGACGCCTTCCGCGAGGATTTCCTTTCCTTTATCTGCGACCATGTGGACATCCTGTTCGCCAACGAGGTGGAGATCACGGCCCTGGTGGAAGCGCAGGATTTCGACGATTCCTTCCAGCACACAAGGAGACTGTGCGAGATCGCGGCGCTGACCCGCAGTGAAAAGGGCTCGGTAATCGCCGCCGGCGAGGAAATTCACGTCATCGACGCTGCACCGGTGGAGCAGGTGGTGGATACCACCGGCGCCGGCGACCTCTACGCCGCGGGATTCCTTTACGGCTATACCCGGAACCGGGATTTGGCCGCCTGCGCCCATATGGGCTCCCTTGCCGCCGGGGAAATCATCAGCCATTTTGGCGCCCGCCCCGAAACGCCACTCGCCGGCCTGTTGCCCCCGGATTGAAACCCCCTCGCTGTCAGGAAACTGTCTAAAGGAAAGACGAGGATAAAAAGGAAAAACCAGGCCAGATATGGCGGGATATGAACGCCAGCGAAAATATAATCATACTGAAATGATTATGACGTCGCGGGCCTAATATACCGGTCATACTGGTAGGATATAGGCATTACGGATGCTCTAAAAGCTGGGAAAAGTTGAGGATATGGTGGGTTTTAAGAATTTTCTCGATGCCAGGGGCTGGGAGCAGGCTTTTGCCGTTTACGGCGACCGTCGCATCGTCGCCATCTTTTTCATGGGGTTTTCCAGCGGCCTGCCGTTGGCGCTCTCGGGTGCGACCTTGGCGGTGTGGATGGCCGAATCGAAGGTCTCGCTCACCACCATCGGCATTTTCGCCCTGGTGGGCATCGCCTACAACCTGAAATTCCTGTGGTCGCCGCTGATGGATCGCGGGCGCATTCCGTGGCTGACGCGACGTCTGGGGCGTCGGCGCAGCTGGGCCCTGGCGACCCAGATCGCGCTGATGGCTGCCCTGGTGGGCCTGGGCCACAGCGATCCCGCCACCAACCTTGAGAAAACCGCGCTGTTGGCGGTTTTGGTGGCCTTTTTCTCGGCCAGCCAGGACATCGTCATCGACGCCTTCCGCATTGATCTCTTGGCTGAGCATGAACAGGGCGCGGGCGCGGCCTCTACCCAGCTCGGCTATCGCGGCGGCATGCTGGCCTCGGGCGCGGGCGCGCTCTATGCCGCGACCTACGGCGGTTGGCCGTTTGCTTATATGGTCATGGCAGGCTGTGTCTGCGTGGGAATGGCCGCCGTGCTGTTGACCCGGGAACCGGAAGACAACGAAAGAGACGATGACAAGGGGGCGGTGACCTCTTTTGCTGGGCAGCTTCACGAGGCAGTGGTGGCGCCCTTTACTGATTTTATGCGCCGTCATGGCGAATGGATGGTGATTCTTGTTTTTATCCTGTTCTACAAGTTCGGTGACGCCTTGGCTGGGGTTATGGCCAGCCCCTTTTATGTAGATATGGGCTTCACCAAGATAGAAATTGCCAATGTGAGCAAGATCTTCGGCGTGGCGGCCACGGTGGTGGGCATCGTGGTGGGCGGTGTCTTGGTTTACCGGCTGGGGATTTTCCGCACCCTTCTTCTTTGCGGTATTCTGCAGGCGCTATCTAACCTCATGTTTGCGTATCAGGCCACGGTGGGCCATGACGTGGGGCTTTTGGCGGCCACCATTGGGATTGAAAATGTTACCGGCGGCATGGGCTCGGCGGCCTTCGTTGCCTACCTCTCCAGCCTCTGCAGCCACGCCTTTTCGGCCACCCAGTACGCGTTGCTGTCTTCGGTCATGGCCCTGGGGCGCACGGTGTTGGCCTCGGGCGGGGGTTGGGCGGCGCAGGAGTTGGGCTGGGTGCCTTTTTTCATCGCCTCCACGGGCGCTGCGGTGCCGGGGCTGGTGCTGCTGTTGTGGCTCATGCGCCGGGCGCGGCCCGGCTAGAGTGTCCTTCGCCGCCTCAAGTTTGTTGACCGCGGGCGATTGCGGCTTCCCCCTTGAGCGCACAGCCCGCATCGCGGTGTGGGAGACTCTGGGGTTTTTGGGGGAAAACGAAAAACCCGGCCGGATGATTTTTGTTTGTTTCGGTACCGCAACGGCGGCCCATTACCACGCCGTCCTGAAGGGGGCGGCGTGAGGTCCTTCGAGGGTGTTCGGTTCCCGGGAGACTAGGGCGTTACGGGACTTCGAAGGCGTAGCCGGCGGAACGCACGGTGCGGATGACATCCTTCCCGCCACCGTCGTTCAGGGCCTTGCGCAGGCGGCGGATATGGGTGTCCACGGTGCGTTGTTCCACGTAGACATCGTGCCCCCAGACCTGGTCGAGAAGCTGTTCGCGGGAAAAAACCCGTCCCGGGTTCTCCATGAAATGACGCAGCAGGTTAAACTCGGTAGGGCCGAGATGCACTTCCTGACCGCCGCGCGTGACGCGGTGGCTGGTGAGGTCCATTTCGATATCACCGGCGCTTAAGGTTTCATCGTCACCCGTGGGATGGGCGCGGCGCAGTACGGCGCGGATGCGGGCCACCAGTTCGCCGGGGCTGAAGGGTTTGGTGACGTAGTCGTCGACGCCCGAGGTCAACCCCCGCACCCGGTCTTCCTCTTCGCCGCGGGCGGTGAGCATGATGATGGGAAGATGTTTGGTCTCAGGCGCGCGCCTGAACTGGCGGCACAGCTCCAGGCCCGAGATATGGGGTAGCATCCAGTCCAGCAACACGAGGTCGGGATTTTCCTCGGCGACACGCAGGCGCGCCTCTTCTCCGTCCAGGGCCGTACAGACAGCGAATCCTTCCTGCTCCAGGTTATAGCGGATCATATCCACCAGGGCGGGCTCGTCCTCGGCTATGAGGATCAGAGGCTTCATGGAGGGTGCGCCTATTCCTTCGCGGGCTTCTTGCGGGGCGCTTTCTTGGCCTTCTTTTTCGCCTTCTTTGCGTTTTCGGGAAAGGCGTCTTGCTCAGCCTGTTTCATGACCTTGTAATAGCTTTCCTCGAATTTCGGGCGATTTTCCGGCATCGGCTTGCCGTGGACGAAGAAATGAATGTTTTCGGCAATATTGGTCACATGATCGCCCACCCGCTCCAGATTCTTGGCCATGAACACCAAATGGGTGCACACCGTGATGCTGCGCGGGTCTTCCATCATATAGGTCAGAAGCTCGCGGAAGATGCTGGTATACATCTCGTCCACCTCTTCATCGCTTTTCCAAACCCGCCTGGCCTTTTCCGCGTCGCGCTGGGCATAGGCGTCGAGGATGTTTTTGAACATCTGCTGTACCTGACGGCCCATGCGTGGCACGGTCTGGACAAGATTGACTTCGGGAAACTGGGAAAGGGCGATGGCGCGCTTGGCCACGTTGGAGGCGTAATCGGCGATACGTTCGATATCGCTGGAAATCTTCAGCGCGGCGATGATATTGCGCAGGTCCACCGCCATGGGCTGGCGCAGCGCCAGCAGGCGCACGGTAAAGTTGGCAACCTCGTGTTCCAGTTCGTCCACTTTGTGGTCGGTTTCCACTACCTCCTGGGCCATGGCGCTGTCGCGTTTGAGGATGGACTGGATGGCTCGGTCGAGCTGTGATTCAGCGATCCCGCCCATCTGCATGATGGTCTTGTTGAGATGCTCCAGCTCTTCGTCGTAGGAGGAAACGATATGTTGCTGCGTGGCCATGGTCATGTTCCTTGAAATGGGGTCTAAGCCGGAAAAAATCTAGCCAAAACGCCCGGTAATATAGCCTTGGGTGCGTTCGTCGCGGGGGCTGGTGAAGACCCGTTCGGTGTCGCCGAATTCCACCAATACGCCGAGATGAAAGAAGGCCGTGCGCTGGGACACCCGCGCCGCCTGCTGCATGGAATGGGTGACGATAATAATAGTGTAATTTTCCCTGAGTTCGTCGATTAGTTCCTCGATGCGGGCCGTGGCGATGGGGTCGAGCGCCGAGCAGGGCTCGTCCATCAGAATAACTTCCGGGTTGACGGCAATGGCCCTGGCGATGCACAGGCGCTGTTGCTGGCCGCCGGAAAGGCCGGTGCCGGGTTCATGCATGCGATTGCGCACCTCATCCAGTAATCCCGCCTTGGTCAGCGAGGTCATGACGACCTCATCGAGGGCGTCCCGTGACGATACCAGCCCGTGTATCTGCGGGCCGTAGGCCACGTTGTCGTAAATGGACTTGGGGAACGGGTTGGGTTTCTGGAAGACCATGCCGATGCGCGCGCGCAGATGCACCACGTCCACCGCGCGGTCGTAGATATCCTCGCCGTCCAGCGTCACCGTGCCCTCGACCCGGCATTCCTCGATGGTGTCGTTCATGCGGTTGAGGCAGCGCAAATAGGTGGATTTGCCGCAGCCCGAAGGCCCGATAAGCGCCGTCACCTCGTTCTCGCGGATATCGAGATCGATCTCGGTTAGCGCCTGGTTGTTGCCATAGAACACGTTGACACCGGCGGTTCGCATCTTGACCGGCCTTTTCCCGGTGGCCCGCGCCTGCCCGTTATTTTCGGGCATGGCGATGTTCACCCGGGGGGTCTGCATATCCACAATTTTTGCCTCTTGTTTGCTCATGGTTCCGGTCTCGTGTTTTTCCCCTGTATCTTCCTGTGCCCTACCACCGTTTTTCGAACTTACGGCGCAGGATAACCGCCGTGGCATTCATAACAACCAGAAAGACCAGCAGAACCAGCGTCGCGGCGGCCGTCTTTTCGACGAAGGCGCGTTCGGGGCTGTCTGCCCAAAGGTAAATCTGTACCGGCAGCGCGGTGGCTGGATCGAAGGGGCCTTGGGGAATGTCGACGATGAAGGCGACCATGCCGATCATCAGCAACGGCGCCGATTCGCCCAGGGCTCGTGACATGCCAATAATGGTGCCGGTGAAGATTCCCGGCATCGCCAGCGGCAGCACATGGTGCAACACCACCTGCACCGGAGAGGCGCCGAGACCGCGGGCGGCCTCGCGGATGGAAGGCGGCACCGCTTTTAGGGAGGCGCGGGTGGCGATGATGATGGTGGGAAAGGTCATGAGCGCCAGCACGATACCGCCCACCACGGGGGCGGAACGGGGCAGGTGCATGACATTGAGAAACACCGCCAGGCCCAGCAGGCCATAGATGATGCTGGGCACGGCGGCCATGTTGTTGATGTTGACCTCAAGGAAATCGGTCCACCGGCTCTTGGCCGAAAGCTCTTCCAAGTATACCGCCGCGGTAACGCCCATGGGAAAGGAAAGAATCAGCGTCACCAAAAGCATCAGCGTTGAGCCCACAATGGCGCCCCAAATTCCGGCCTGTTCGGGTTCGCGGGAATCGCCGGTTGTGAAGAAAGTGACATTGAAACGCTTACGCAAGGCGCCGTCTTCTTCTAGGGCGTCGAGCCAAGCGATCTGGCGGTCGTTGATGCGCCGGGTCTTTTCCGGAATGTCACGGGCGATGGCGCCTTTGAAAAACATATCAGCGTCGCCGGATGCCGGCAGCCAGACCTTCCGGGTGGCGCCAATAAGGGAAGGGTCATGCACCACCATGGTCTGCAGGTGACGCCGTGCGCCGCGGCTCACTAGTGCGGTGAGTTTTTTGACCTCGCGGCGTTTATTCACATCGGGGAACCGGGCCCGCAGGGCATCGCGCACAAGCCGCGTGTAATTGGCGTGGGCAATGATCTCGGCGTTACCGGTTTTCCTGTGATCGATCACGTCCTGGGAAAAGACGATGGGAAGGCTGATTTGGGTTTGGAAAAAGGCACCATATCCCTTGGCGAGGATGCTGGAAAGCAGGATAACGAGGAATACCAGGGCGATGGCGATGGCGATGACGCCATAGGCGCGGAACCGCTTTTCGGCCGCATGGCGGCGGTGTAGCGAGGCCGTAATCAGCTTCGATGTGGATGTGTTCGAGGCGATCATGGGGTCACGCACCTTTGCGGGCGGTTTCGCAGGATGTTTCTCATGCCGGTCTCAATCGTACTGTTCCCTGAATCTCTGAACCACCCGCAGGGCGACCACATTAAGGGCCAGTGTCACGGTGAACAGGACCAGCCCCAGCGCAAAAGCGGCCAGTGTCTTGGCGCTGTCGAATTCCTGGTCCCCCACCAACAGGGTGACGATCTGGACCGTCACCGTGGTCACGGATTCCAAAGGGTTGGCCGTCATGTTGGCGGCAAGTCCCGCCGCCATGACCACGATCATGGTCTCGCCGATGGCGCGCGAGACGCCGAGAAGACAGGCACTGATGACGCCCGGCAGGGCGGCGGGAAGCACCACCCGGCGCACGGTTTCAGAGCGCGTCGCGCCCAGGGCATAGGAACCGTCGCGCAGGGATTGGGGCACGGCGACGATGATGTCGTCGGATAATGAGGAAATAAAGGGAATAATCATGATTCCCATCACCCCGCCCGCCGCCAGGGCACTTTCCGACGCCACATCGAGCCCCACCATGGTGCCGGCGTCGCGTAGGAGCGGCCCCACGGTCAGCGCCGCGAAGAAGCCGTAAACCACGGTGGGAATACCGGCCAGCACTTCGAGCACCGGCTTGGTGATATTGCGCACCCTCGGAGAGGCGTAATCGGCCATATAGATGGCCGACATAAGGCCCACGGGCACGGCCACCACCATGGCGATGAAGGTTACCAGCAAGGTGCCTGCAAACAAGGGGATGGCGCCGAATTCCCCGGAACTGCCCACCTGGTCGGCGCGGATGGAAGTCTGGGGGCTCCAGTTAAGACCGAACAGGAAATCCCAGAAAGGGATAAGCCGGAAAAAGCGAATGGCCTCGAAGAAAAGCGAAAGGACAATGCCGATAGTGGTGAGAACGGCAATAGCAGCGCTGGCCACGAGCAACCAGCGCAGGGCATGCTCCACCCGGTTGCGGGCGCGAAGGCCGGGCGTGATCCGCCGCAATCCCCAGGCCAGACCCCCTGCGGCAAGGCTCGCCACGGCGGCGGCCAGCCCCGCGAAGCTGGTTTGTTTTAGAGTATTGTAATGATCCGCGGCTCCTTGAAGCGCAGGCGTCACCTCACCGGGCACGCGGTGGCCGGCGGCCAGGCTGTGTACCAGGCTGAGGACCAGATCAGGGGAACCGCCGCCGCCATCGGGAAGGGCGGTGGCCATTTGGTCAATGACCAGGACGTCAATGAGATAAGGTTCGGCGAGAACCCACAGCAGGAACAGCCCGAAAGAAGGAAAGCCGCACCACAGGGCCAGATACCATCCGTAATAGTCAGGCAGGGAATGCAAGTCCTTTGCCCTGCCGGAAACGCCCTTCAGGGCGTGGCTGCGGCCGAAGAAGAAACCGATTCCGGTAAGGACAACAAGCGTTACAGCAAGGACGAAAAACTGCATAGTTCCTCAATCAGGTTTTTCTCGGGGCCGGCCCCCTACATGGAAAGCGGCGCCATCCTGGCGGCGGTTTCCATCTGTTGTTTACGTTCGGCCCCGCTTAAGGGGATCAGCCCCTTATCGGTGAGATAGCCGTATTCGCCGGTGGCGGTGTCGCCGGTAAACTCGGTAACGAAGGCCTCAATGCCAGGAATGACGCCCACATGGGCGTTTTTCACATAAAGGTAAAGTGACCGCGCCACGGGATACGCGCCGTCGGCGATGTTTTTGAACTCCGGACCAACCTTGTTCACCAGGGAACCTTGGACCTTATCCTGGTTCTGGTCGAGGAAGCTGAAGCCGAAGACGCCGAAGGCATCCGTGTTAGACTCCAGCTTCTGGATGATGAGATTGTCGTTCTCTCCCACTTCCACATAAGCGCCGTCCTCGCGGATGGAATGACACAGCGCCTTGTAGGCTTTCTTGTCCTTCTTCTTCATGGCTTTGATGCCGGAGAAGGTCTGGCACCCGCCCTCAAGGGCCAGTTCGGCGAAGGCGTCGCGGGTGCCAGAGGTGGGCGGCGGACCCAGCACCTCGATCTTGCCCTCGGGAAGGGAGGGATCGATGTCGCTCCACTTCTTGTAGGGGTTGGGCCGCAGCATGGCCCCGGTTTTATCGGCGGGCACCTGTTTGGCGAGCCCCAGGAAAATATGACGCAGGGTAAAGGAGGCCATGGGGGCCTTAAGAGAATTGGCCAGCACGATGCCGTCGAAACCGATCTTGATCTCAGTGATATGGGTAACGCCGTTGCTGGCGCATTTTTCCATCTCCGATTTTTTAATGCGTCGCGAGGCGTTGGTCACGTCGGGATGTCCGGTGCCGACCCCGGAGCAGAACAGTTTCATGCCGCCGCCGGTGCCGGTGCTTTCCACCACCGGGGTGCGGAACGAAGTTATGGTGCCAAACTCCTCGGCCACGGCAGTGGAGAACGGGAATACGGTGGAGGATCCAACGATGCGAATCTGGTCGCGCGCCTGTGCCGGCTGGATCGCGAGCGCCCACAGACTTGCCAGCGCGGCGGAAAGGAGGAATGTCTTTCTCATAATGGCGGGCATCATATGCCAGTCGTGTGACAGTTTTATTACAGCGGATTTTGGGGTGAAGCCGGCGGGCGGAAACGGCCTTCCAGAGGTGCAAAGGAAGGGGCCGGGACTAGGCCCCTGTGTCCGGAGCGACGGGCAGAAAGACGGTAAACTTGCTGCCTTCGCCAGGCGTACTGGTGATGGCTAGATCGCCCTGATGGCGGGTCACGATGTGCTTGACGATGGCCAGACCCAGCCCGGTGCCGCCCAGTTCCCGTGACCGCGCGGCATCGGTGCGGTAGAAGCGCTCGGTCAGGCGCGGCATCTGTTCGGGATTGATGCCCAGGCCCTGGTCGATGACGCTGATGGCGAGGTGGTCGCGGCCGTCGCGCTGTTCGGGACGCACCACAACTTCGATGATGGACCCGTCACCACCGTATTTGACGGCATTATCCATGAGATTGAGAAAGACCTGGATCAGCTGGTCGCCGTCCCCGACCACGAAGGGCTGCTCGGACAGGTCAAACTCGATGGTCTGTTTTCTGGATTCCACGGCCGGGGCCAGCATATCGGCGATGCCATGAAGGACATGGTCCAGGTCCACGGTCTTAGTGGGCGCCATGTGTTCCTGAAGCTCAATGCGTGACAAGATCAACAAGTCATCTACCAGACGGCCCATGCGGCCAGCCTGTTCGGCCATGGTGGCGAGGAACTTTTCCCGCGCCTTTTCGTCGTCCCGCGCGGTTCCGCGCATGGTCTCGATATAGCCTGAAAGCATGGACAGAGGCGTTTTCAACTCGTGGCTGGCATTGGCGATAAAATCCGCCTGCAATTGTTTGGTGCGTTTTTCCACACTCTGGTCATAGAGGGTAAGAATAGCCACGGTGCCGTCACTGGCGGGTTCGGGAAGAGGCTCGATCCAGGCCCGGAAAGAACGGGCAATGGGCACCGGCAGGGAAAACTCCACGGCCCTTCCCTTCCCACCCTCGCGCCCCGAGGGGCCGGCAAGTACGGCGTCCACTGTCTCCAGAACATCGGGATTTCGCAACATGGCGGCCAAGTTCCGGCCTTCAGGCGGGCTTCCTAAAAGGCTGTGCGCGGCGCGGTTGGAACGCAGAATTTGGCGGTCGGTCGTGAGCATGAAAAGCGGATCGGGAAGACGGTCGAGGATGGTTTTCAGAACCTTCACCGACTCGGTCAGTTCCTTATGGTCGCGGTTCCACATTCGGTCGAGCCTGGCAAATGTCGCATCCAGGTCCACCGCGGCGGTGGGAAAGGTCAGGGCCGGGGGATCCCTGTGGCCGCGCCGTGATTCCTCGCCGCCATATTCACGCAAGGCCAGCAGATCGGCCAGATGGGGCCGCACGATCCCGCCCAGCGCCAGCGCCAGAACGACGGCGGCGAACCAGGCTGGGCCGCTTTCCAGGGCGCCGAGGCTGACGAACAGCAAGAGCACAATCACCACCGGCGCCATCAACGCGGTGATGACGGAAAACAACACTGCGAATGGCACCTTGGGCCGGGTCATGGGGCGGTGTCGCTCACAAATACTTTTTCTTTGGTCAAAAATGGCATGGACAAAAGGAGCTTGCAGGTCATGTTGCCGTATGCGGGAAGGGAATCCTAGTCTTGTTCGTAGCCTTGGCCTTTTCTCCATGCTAATTTCTGGTGTCTTTACCCCTTTGCCAAGCTTTTCCCGCCCCGCCCGCCAGCGAACCGGCTCATGAGCGAATTGACGCCAGAGACACCATCGAAGAACCCGCCCGCACCTCCTGTCCGGGGGGGCGAGGCTGCTCCCGTGGGGGTCAAGGAAGGGAAAAAAGCAGGAAACGATTCACCCCCGGACAAACCCGAAAAAGGCCTCAAAAAAAGCTCTAAAAAAGTAAAGGGGCGAAAGGACAGGACGTCCGTGACGCCTATGATGGAACAATATTTCCATATCAAGCAGGCCCATCCCGGATGTCTGCTGTTCTACCGCATGGGGGATTTCTACGAGCTTTTTTTTGATGACGCCGTGGCCGCGGCGGCGGCCCTGGACATCACGCTGACCCGGCGCGGCAAGCACGAGGGCGAGGACATCCCCATGTGCGGTGTGCCGGTGCACAGCCACGACTCCTACCTCGCCAAGCTGATCCGCAAGGGCTTCAAGGTGGCGGTGGCAGAACAGACCGAAGACCCGGCGGCCGCCCGCAAACGCGGCGGCAAGGCGCTGGTGCGGCGTGATGTGGTGCGGGTGGTGACGGCGGGCACGTTGACCGAGGATACCCTGCTCGATGCGCGCTCCCATAATTACCTGGCGGCGCTGGCCGAGGTGAAGGGCGAGGCGGCGCTGGCTTGGCTTGATATTTCCACCGGAGACTTCCGGGTTCAAGACGTGGCGCGGGCGGAGTTTGCCGCCGCCCTGGCACGGTTCGAACCGAAGGAACTGCTAGTCTGCGAACGGCTTCTCAGCATCCCCGAACTCTATGAACTCTTCAATGAATGGAAGGATGTGCTGACCCCCCTGGCCGACAGCCGTTTCGACAGCACTGGGGCGAAACGGCGATTAGAAAACCTCTACGGGGTCAAGGCGCTGGATTCCTTCGGGGCCTTTTCACGAGCCGGGCTTTCGGCGGCCGGCGCGGTGGTGGACTATGTGGAGCTGACCCAGAAAGGACGCCTGCCACGTCTCGCCCCGCCGCAGCCGTTTGCCTGCGGGTCGGTGCTAGAGGTTGATCCCGCCACCATGCGTAATCTGGAATTGTTCCAGACCCTGTCGGGAGCCAGGGACGGCAGCCTCCTGCATACCGTGGACGCAACCCTGACCGGGGCTGGGGCGCGTCTTCTCGCCGCCCATCTCACCGCTCCGCTGACAGACGTTGCGGCCATCGCCCGGCGTCTCCACATGGTGGGTTTTTTTGTCGAGAACGGCGATCTGCGGGGCCGGATACGGGAGGTCTTGCGGCATTGCCCGGATATGGAACGGGCACTCTCTAGACTCACGTTAGGGCGCGGCGGCCCGCGCGATCTGGCGGCCATCCGCGAGGCTCTGGAGGCGGCGCGGGAACTCTATGGTCTGCTTGCTGAAGCCGCTGCCGAAACGCCGCAGGGAATTTCGGAATTGGCGTCCGGTCTTGCACCCGGGGCCAAGTCCGGGTCCGGTGGTGGCCATGGCGTGCTCATCGAAAGGCTGGGCCGCGCGCTGGCTGCGGAACTGCCGCTGGGCGTGCGCGACGGCGGCTTTATTGCCCCGGGCCATGCCCCCGAACTGGACGAGTTGCGTACCCTGCGCGATGAATCAAAACGCCTTATCGCCGCCCTGCAGGGCCGTTATGGCGAAGAGACGGGTATTGCCTCGCTGAAAGTCCGGCACAACAATGTTTTGGGCTATTTCGTGGAGGTCACAGCAACCCAGGTGGGGAAAATGCCTGAGGGTCCCGAAAGCCCTTTCATCCACCGCCAGACCATGACCTCAGCCACCCGCTATACCACCACCGAACTGGCTGATCTCGAAAGCCGCATCACCAGCGCCGCCGACAAGGCCTTGGCGCTGGAGATTGCACTGTTCGAGGATCTGGTAGGCGAGGTGACGGCCCACGCCGAGCCTATCGCCAGCACCGCGGCCGCGCTGGCGGGTCTCGATGTGGCCACCGCCAATGGCGAAATGACCGTGATCAGGCGCTATTGTTGGCCCCAGGTGGATGATAGTTTCGATTTCGAAATAAAATCTGGGCGCCATCCGGTGGTGGAAGCGGCCCTGGAAACCGAGACTGCCGCGCCTTTCGTCCCCAATGACTGCGACCTGGCGCAAGCACAACGCCTGTGGCTAC
>MPMB02038798.1_pt1 | contig 14643 bp, 10 predicted proteins | sample 1617371 | NCBI WGS metagenome assembly MPMB02 (sample SAMN05944808, study PRJNA350692) | marine metagenome | biome: marine; feature: ODZ; material: water; isolation source: 300 m water sample filtered on 0.2 um supor filter | place: Pacific Ocean | collected 2012-04-08 | depth 300m m
CAATTGTATGGGTTGTTTCACTTGCTGGACCAAAACTCCCGGTAAGTGTATACACAAAGATGACATGACAAAAGAGCTGTTCCCAAAATGGCTGGCATCGGATTTGGCGGTCTATGCAACACCACTTTATCATTATACGGTAAACGCCGAGATGAAAGCCTTTATTGAACGTACCCTTCCAGTCCTCGAACCCTTTTTTGAGCAGCAAGATAACCGGACCGTCCACCCCCTGCGCCAAGCCCCTCCAGATGCTGTAGTGCTCTCAGTGGCGGGCTTTATAGAAATGTCAGTTTTTGATCAAATCTCTAATTATGTCAATTTTTTGTTTGGCCGTCATATGAGACTGTTAGCTGAAATATATAGGCCAGCCGCAGAGGCATTGGCCAGCATTAAGGATAAAAAAGAAGACGTGTTCGAAGCAACTTTTCAGGCCGGGCGAGAATTGGTTACTTCAAGGAGTGTTCTCACCGAAACATTAGATCGAATCCAGCAACCGATCACTGACTTTCAAACTTTTTCTCAAATTGGGAATTTATACTGGAAAACCTGTATTGCCGAAGGTGTCACACCGAAGGAATTTTAGGAGAAAAACATGATTCCCCGACCGGATTCTCTTGAAACCTTTATGTTGCTATTCCTCTTTGGAATAAACGTTGGGGTGATCGGTGATCGAAAGGTATATCTACAATTCATATTTTCCGGCGAAGAGACCGATTCATGTTATTTCATTATTGAAAGCGGTAACGTTGATGCAAAAGAGGGTAAAAAGAAAAGCCCAGACATTACAATTGAAACACCTTTTGAAATATGGATGGATATAATGACCGGCAAAGCAGATGGACAACAGATTTTCATGGAACAAAAATACAGGGTAGATGGTGACTTATCATTAATGATGCAATTATTGCAAAGAGAAAAAGGCAATTAGTGATTTTTAAAACATTGTGACTACCAGGTCATTGTAACACCTGTAGTATCTCCCAATGAACCCCGTTTGGCCAAAGTGTCCGAGCTTGTCACACGCCTTCAAGGCAAATGTATTGCATATTGGTTTGGGATATGTAATCTTTTTTTTGACAACTTGTACAGATTAAGACGTCATCTCCCATTTCCCCGTTGCCTACAGCCCTGACACCTAACAATTAAAATGTTGCTGAATTTATCAGGCGAGCAAATGAGATAGAAAAGAAAACGTTATCATTCGGTCATCTCCTTTTTAAACAATTGCGTTATACGAAAATACACATAAAAATAATTATCGTAGTTATACTCCTTGGAGTAGTTATAATTTTTGCCTCAAAAATTAAATTTATGAACGAAGTTAGAGAGTTACGAAAATCAATTAATGCATTGCAATTGAAAAGTAAATCAACTTCAGTGATAATTATTGCTGAAGTCTCAGCTTATACAAGCCGTAAAATAGAAACCGATGCTACGCCCTGCATTAATTCCTGGGGTGACAACATCTGCAATATACATGAGGCAGGGATCGGAATAATCGCTTGTCCATCAAGATTGAAGCGTCTTGATTTAATAGAAATTAACGGTGAACAATTTCACTGTCTTGACCGAATGAATATCAGATACAGAAATGGGAATTACTTTGATATTTATTTTGGAATGGATTTAGAGGGAGCTAAACAATTTGGCAGACAAACTAAAAAAATAAGAATTTATAATCAAAGTTACAATTGACAGTCTCGTAAAAAGTCGAAGTTAGACGGCGAAGTAAAAAGCTTCACATTCAAGGGGCGCAGATCCTGAGCAATGAGGCGTACTTACAGAACGCTGCAATGACGAAGGATGCAGCGCAACACAGAAGTTGGACTCTTTACGAAGCCGTTAAAATTAGCAAACCAATTGATCCTACTTAATGTCTATATCAGAGATTTTTCGTTATAGGGCTGTTATTTAACCCCGCATAACGATCACCCAGCCCCGACATTTTTAAAATCATCTGCCTGCTCATTCCACATAAGCCCTCTTCTGTAGAATTTAAACCAGAGGGTTTTAACATGAACACACGGTCCTGGTTGTCAAAAGTTGGGCACCATCAGGATGTCTAACCGGTATTTAACGGTGTAACAGCTCAGAATTTTGGTGACCTCTTCGTTGATCACACTCCACTCTTCAGCCTTGCTTAGCCATTTTCGATAGTTCAGCATTCGAGAAGATGTCAATAGCAATATGTAAACCATTTTGATTGATAGCTTTTTTCAATATTATTAACGAGATTGCCGTATAGCGTTGTATACGCTATACATAGAGTAAATTGTACAGTAAACAGATCGTACGGATAAACAGGGCAGGGGTTTAATGGGGTTTCCAACTCTGTTCTGGGCTCAAAGAAAATTGGCGGCACCGGGATTCCCTGGCTGGATACGGATGTGCGACTTGTGGACATCAAGGACGGGGTGGTGGATAAAGGGCCAAAGATCTTAGAATTTTGCAAAGAGCTCCCCAAATCGGTTGTGGAAAAAATCCTACGTGCCGAGGAAGAAGCAAAAAGTAAAAAATCTGGGATTTGAAATATCCTCTAACCTTAAAATGAGAAAAGGAGTGTAGAATGATGAAGATGGATTACAAGACCATTAAGGTGGGACTGAAGGATGGCGTGGCAGTACTTACCTTTGACAATCCACCGGTAAATCAGATGACCCCGCAATTTGTCGAGGATTTTAGAGAGGCGATAAATGGGGCTTTCGAGATGGAGAAAGTTAAGGCTCTGGTTTTAACCGGCACAGGGAATAATTTTATTGCAGGCGCTGATATCACACAGCTCCAGTCGATGAAGGATCGGGATGAAATTTACCAAAAAGTCCTGGAAGGAACTCGATTCTTTAACAGCGTTGAGGTTGGCCCCAAACCGGTTGTGGCAGCCATCAATGGGAACTGCCTGGGCGGTGGTCTGGAGATGGCCATGGTCTGTCACTACCGTGTAGCTGCAAAAGGGGTCAATCTGGGACAACCCGAAGTTCTGATCGGGCTTTTTCCCGGGGCGGGTGGTACCCAGAGACTCCCCAGGCTCATCGGTCTTCCCAATGCACTGGAAATGATTGTCATGGGGAGCCCGGTCCGATCTGAAAAAGCCCACCAAAGGGGGCTCGTCGACGAAGTGGTCGATCAGGCAAAGCTGCTGGAAACCGCCCTGAAGGCGGCCGGACGTTTTGTGTCGGGCGAACTGACGATAAAAAACCGCATGACCCGCAACATGCACGACCGGCTTCCCAGTGCAGCTGAAAAAAAGGCGATCATCGGTTTTGCAAAAGGGCTGGCAGAAAAAAAAGCAAAAGGATACATTGCGCCGTTTATGGCCATCGAGGCCATGAAAAAAGGTCTCAGCTATGACATTGAGGCAGACATCGAAAGGGAGGTCGAGCTTTTCAGCCACTGTGCCATTTCCGACATCGCCAAAAACCTTATCGGCATATTTCTCAACAGTCGGTCCGCAGGGAGATTGCCCCGTACCAAAGGCATAACACCACTCATGATCAATAAGGTCGCTGTTCTAGGCGGGGGGGTGATGGGATCGGGAATTGTTAACCCGCTGCTCAAGGAAGGTTTTGAGGTTATGCTGTGGGACATCAACGACGCGGCCATTGAAAAAGGAGTGGCTTCGGTTTGCGAGACTTTTGCCTACCCGATTAAAAAAAAGAAGATGACCCCGGCGGATCTGGACGATTTGATAAAAAACAAGCTAACCACCACAACCGCTCTCAAGGATCTGAAAGATGTGGACCTGGTCATTGAAGCCATACTCGAAGACATGAAGATCAAAATGGACATCTGGAAGCAACTCGATGTCATCTGCCAACCCGTTGCCATCTTTGCGACCAATACCTCGGCTCTGCCGATCACCGATATTGCCAAAAGCCTTACCGATCCCGGCCGCATGATCGGGATGCACTTTTTTAACCCGGCCGACCGGATGCAGCTGTTGGAGGTCATTTGTGCGGAGAAAACCTCTAATCTTACACTGGCCACCAGTGTGGCTTTTTGTAGAAACATCAAAAAGATCCCGGTCGTGGTGAATGACGGCCCTGGTTTTTATGTTTCCAGACAGCTAGGAGGACTTTTTGGCGGATCTGTCTATCTGGTAGCGGACGGAGTGGCAGGAAGCGTCATTGAGGAAGCAATGGTTGACTTCGGCATGCCGATGGGCCCGGCGACACTGTCCGATCTGACCGGGATAGACATCGGTTACCATGTGAGAAAAAACTTTGAACAGCGGTTGGGAGAGCGATATAAGATGCACCCCCTCTTCGAGGTGGTCTATCAAACCGGATGCTATGGGCGTAAGACCGGCGCCGGGTATTTCGATTACAGCGGCAGTGAACCGGTCCCCAATCAGAAGGTCGTGACGGCCATTCAGCAGTACCTCGACAAAAATTCGGCACACCCAAGACAATGTCCAAAGAGGAGGTTGTGGACGTCATGCTTGCCCTGGGCATCAACGAGGCCGCACTCATTATGGAAGAGGGCATCTGTGATCGGCCACAGGATATGGATCTGGCCTTGATCTACGGCCTCGGTTTTCCACCCTATCGGGGGGGGGGTTCTCCGATATGCAGACAAATGGGGGATTAAAAATGTTTACGAAAAACTTAAAGTACTGGAAAAACAATACGGTCTCCGCTTTAAACCCGCAAGCCTGATCAAGGAAATGGCGGAATCCGGAAAAATCTTTTATCAATATTAAATCAAGTTTCGCCCCGCAATCCAGCTGAGCCTCATCTTTGAAATTCTTTAGCCATCTCCTTTTGTCAAGGGTTTTTAACAGGGAGCAGATAATCGGATATCTGGACTGTGAGTTCTCATATGGTCGCATACGTGGTGGGAAAAAGCTTTGGGGAATTAGTCTGCCAACGTTACCGTTTAAGGAAGGACAAATATTGATTACGCCGGGCGAGATGGAAGTCATGCCAGAGTTGGGAGCAATTTATCAATATTCCAGAAACCTCGGTTCAACTGCGAAGCGGTATTGGCTTATTTGTGAATGTAGTCTATCCAGCTCTGCTCTTGTTGACCTTTTAAATATACAAGGTTGATCCGGGTTTATACTCCAACTGCCAATAAAATCCCATACCATTCTTTGACCTTGATGGTTTTAACGCCTGAATCTGATTGTGGGTTTATTTTTTCAGCGATTCAGTGACGCCACGGTCGGTTTCTTTCCACTCCTTATCCCGCAGTTTGGCTTTTTGGATCTTGCCGGTTGCTGTTTTCGGCAATTCACCGAATTCTATGGTTTTAGGCGCTTTAAAATGGGCCAGGTTATCCCTGCAAAAATTGATAATGTCTTCAGCTGACGGCCGGCATCCATCTTTCGGAACCACAAATGCCTTAACGACTTCGCCCCATTTGGGATCGGGTGTCGGGATGACCGCCACCTCCTGAACCTCCGGATGCCGATAGATTATATTTTCCACCTCAACTGAGGATATGTTTTCCCCACCACTGATAATGATGTCTTTCTGCCGATCCATGATCTGTACATAGCCGTCCGGATGCACCACCGCCAAGTCGCCGCTGTGAAACCATCCACCTTCAAAAGCCTTGGCTGTGGCATCGGGATCTTTATAATACCCGAGCATCACATTATTGCCCCGCATCAAGATTTCTCCCATGGTTTTCCCATCGCGGGGGACAGGTGTCATCGATACCGGATCCACGACTTCCATGTACATAGCTATGGTATAGGGAACTCCCTGGCGTGACTTCAGCACGGCCTTTTCCTCGACCGGCAGCTTGTCCCACTTGGGCTGCCATGCACAAATGCTGTGGGGGCCGTAAACCTCGGTTAAACCGTACACGTGAGTTATATTGGTGCCGATTGCTTCCATGTTCTGAATGATGGTTGGCGATGGGGGTGCCCCGGCTGTTATCACCTCAAGTGTGTTTCTCAACCTTATATCGTTTTTTGCAGCGTAAGTAGACATGCCGATCAGAACCGTTGGAGCAGCACACAGATGGGAAACATCCTCCGTTTCAACCAGTCGAAAAATTTCCTCCGCCACAACCCTGCGCAAACAGATATGTGTACCGCCGACCGCAGTCACGGCCCAAGGGAAACACCACCCGTTACAATGAAACATGGGCAACGTCCAGAGATATACCGATCTAAAATTCAAACCGGTCTCCATCACCTCACCCAAAGCATTTAAATAAGCGCCACGGTGATGATACATCACCCCCTTGGGAGAACCGGTCGTACCGCTGGTGTAATTGATCGATGCAACTGCGTACTCGTCTTCTATCAAGACATCCACAGGGGTAGCAGAACCGGTGTTTAAGAATTCCTCGTATTCCATCCCGTTCAAAGGTTTCTCATCGCTGAGATCACAGATGTTAATCAGGGTCTTGACCGCTGTTAACTCATTTAATATCGGCTTCACCACACCGAAGAACTCATTGTCCACAAACAATACCTTGGCATCGGAGTGGTTGGTAATATAAAATATCTCTTGAGATGACAGACGGATATTAATACTGACTAGGACTGCACCGATCATCGGCACGGCAAAATGGGCTTCCAGCATCGGAGGTGTGTTGGGGCAGATGAACACCACCTTGTCCCCCTTCCCCACGCCGATTTTAACGAGTGCGCTTGCAAGGCGATTGATTCGCTCAAAAAATTCATTATAACTGTAACACCTATCTTTATAGACAACAGCATCCTTATCAGCATAAACCGCTGCAGAACGGACGATAAAATTTACCGGCGTAAATACGTCATAGTATACCTTATGATCAACCATGGTCCATCCCTCTTTTCGGAATCGAAACAACCGGGGCATTCCCCTTCCCGCTTGTAAGCAGGGCAGCAGCGTTCTTCAATGTCGGTACCTGAGACTGCCAATCCCTGGTGCTCCAGGATGCATGCAACATTTTTAAGGTGGTAAGCAACCTATAGTCCATAATTAACTGGATGAGGGGTCAATGCGCATAACACGATGATTAAGCCTATCGCAAAAGAAGCTGTCAAAGATGCGGATTTTATCCTGGCTGTTAATTGCATAATTAATCATTGACGTGACAGCGGCCCATTTCATAAGATTCTTCAAGGATGTTTACCAATTGTTTTCCAAGGAGGTACAGGCAATGTTTTACGAGTTTTCGGACAAGACAAAGGGGCTGCAGGTAAAACTTCAAGCGTTCATGAAGCAAAGCATATACCCCAACGAGCAGACATTCTACCAGCAGATTGAGGAGGGCGATCGATGGCAGCCGCTGCCCTTTATGGAAGAACTCAAAGAAAAGGCCAAGGGGGAAGGACTGTGGAATCTTTTTTTGCCGGAGAGCGCATACGGTGCCGGGTTGACCAATTTTGAATACGCGCCACTTTGTGAAATCATGGGGCGCTCGCCGATGGCACCGGAAGTGTTCAACTGTTCTGCACCGGATACGGGCAATATGGAGACCCTCGTCCGGTACGGCAATGAGGATCAAAAAAGAAAGTGGCTCGAACCGTTGCTGAACGGTGAAATTCGCTCTGCTTTTTGCATGACCGAACCCGATGTGGCGTCCTCGGATGCCGCGAATATTCGGGCGAGCATTGTCCGAGATGGCGACGAGTATGTGCTGAACGGAAATAAATGGTGGGCCTCGGGTGCCGGGGATCCCCGCTGCAAACTCTTTATTTTCATGGGCAAAACCGATCCCGACGGCCCGCGTCATATGCAGCAGTCGATGATATTGGTACCGGCAGATGCTCCTGGTGTCCAATTCGTCCGAACGCTTCCGGTCTTTGGTTATGATCATGCCCCCCACGGTCACGGCCACATCATATTCGAAAATGTTCGTGTGCCGGTTTCGAATCTCCTGTTAGGCGAAGGGCGAGGCTTCGAGATCGCCCAGGGGCGCCTTGGACCGGGTCGAATTCACCATTGCATGCGAATCATCGGTGTGGCTGAACGCGCGCTCGAAGAACTCTGCGTCCGAGCAAAATCCCGTGTGGCGTTTGGCAAACAAATTCTAGAAATGGGTTCAGTCAGACAAGATATTGCCAGGTCCCGCATCGAAATCGATCAAGCACGGCTGTTGACAATGTACGCTGCACATATGATGGATACGGTCGGCAACAAGGTAGCCCGGGCGGAGATTGCGATGATAAAAGTGGTCGCACCGACAATAGCTCTCAAGATACTCGATCGGGCGATCCAGGTGCACGGCGGCAAGGGTGTGTGCGAGGACACCGGGTTGCCTGCAGCATGGGCCGCTGTCCGAACATTGCGTCTGGCAGACGGGCCCGATGAAGTCCACTTGGAGACGATCACCAGATTGGAGTTGCGGAAGCACGCATGAACTCTAGCAGAGAGATCACACCGGTGAGGCCTGCTCACAGTTTTGATGAAAACAGTCTTGCCACTTATCTCAAAGCAAATATCAACGGCTTTGCAGGATCACTCCATGTCAGTCAGTTTGAATACGGGCAGTCAAATCCCACCTTTCTGCTGTCGGCTGGTGGAAAAGAGTATGTGTTGCGTAAAAAGCCGCCCGGGAAGCTCCTCCCCTCAGCACATGCGGTTGACCGTGAACACAGAATTATCAATGCCCTTAAGAATACAGACGTACCGGTCCCGGAAACATGGATGCTTTGCGAGGACGACTCGGTTATCGGCACGCCCTTTTATGTCATGGAACGGGTGGAAGGAAGGATTTTCCGAGAGCCTGCCGCCTCTGAGGCTGCAGATGCAAAAGAGCGTTCGGCCATCTTCGATGACATGAACAACACCCTTGCCAAGATTCACCTGGTCGACTGGGAAACACTGGGGCTCACCGATTACGGTAAACCGGGCAACTACATGGGCCGTCAGGTCGGGCGATGGACAAAGCAGTATAAGGCTTCGAAAACCGACGATATCGAAACCATGGACCGTCTGATTCAATGGCTGGAGAATAACATACCGGTCGATCATACCACGACGGTCGTCCACGGCGACTTTCGCCTTGAAAACCTGATCATCCATCCATGTGAACCCCGTGTGGTTGCTGTGCTCGACTGGGAACTATCCACGCTCGGTCATCCCCTAGCAGACCTTGCCTACAATTGTATGAGCTATCACATACCCAGCATGGAAGGAAGGCTTACCGGTTATAAGGACCTGAACCTCGCGGAACTGGGCATCCCCGAAGAAACCGATTATTTTGCGGCGTACTGCCGCCGTACCGGGTGGGGCAACATCCCCAACTATCAGTTCTTTATGGCTTTTAGCATGTTTCGTCTTGCCGCTATCGTCCAGGGTGTTTACAAGCGTGGACTCGACGGTATTGCCAGCTCCGACCACGCGAAAGCCTATGGTGAATATGTACGGTTTCTAACGGACTCGGCATGTCGGATTATCTCGAAAAACAAGCCGCGCTGATCTGCATGATCCCTTTCAATCACCGCATCAAATCGCAACCGGGAGATGAAACTTGCATCAAGGGGAAAACCCCCCGGGCGGCATTGCTGGATGGAATACTTCCGAAGACATTCAACCGAGGTCGAGTTTCATTTTATCCAATTTGTTGGTTATCGATTCGAGTTTATTAAAGAGAGAATCAATTGTTTTCTGTCTGCCGTGAACTGATTTGGAAAGTTCTGCAATCAAAGCGCTGTCTTGAGACTTGGAAGCTTTGATTAAATCCGCGTTAAGGGTTTTCAGCTCTGATTCATGTAACTCAATCGTTTTCTCTATTTCGGATATCTGTCTTTCCGTCGGCTTTAAAACATTATTTCTTTCCTGTTGAATTTGAGAACGACGCTGTCTACGTTGTTTTTTAGAGAGTTTTGTCTTTGCCGGTTTGACTTTATTTGAAGGAATTTTTTGAAGTTCTTCATCACCCCATCCTCCTTTATCCAGAAAGTCCTGATAACTATTTTCTTGGATGCTAATCCTGTCATCTTGAAAAACGATGAGCCTTTTGGCTAAAGCATGAAGGAGCATTTCATTGTGGGTAACCATGATCACGGCTCCATCAAAGTTGTCTAGGGCCGTAACAAGAGCATTGCAGGAGGACATATCCAGATGGTTGGTTGGTTCATCTAGAAGCAGCAGATTAACCGGCTTTGCAAGTAGTTTTCCAATCAAAACTCGGCTTTTTTCGCCGCCAGAGAGAATCTTTATTTTTTTAAGTGCAAGATCCTGTTCAAACATCATTGTGCCACAAATGTTTCTTGCTTTTTGTTGCCCACCATCTTTATTTTCGATCATTATTTCTTCAAGCACCGTTCTTGAGTCTTCAAGATTTTTAATGTTGCTCTGCTCATAATAACCGATTGTTGCAAGCGGATGGTTTAACATTTCACCTTCATCCGGTTTTTGATTACCGGATATAATTTTTAATAGCGTTGTTTTCCCCTTGCCATTTTGTCCGATAACACAAATTTTGTCTTTGGCACCTACGGTTAAATTAAAATTTTTGATCAAAGGCTGTTGAAGAGTGTATGAAAAAGATACATTTTTAACGCTCATTACATATTTTCCGCCCAGGGGTTTGTTGGTGAATGAAAGGTTAAGCGTTTTCAATTGATCGAGCTTTTCAAGATTTCTCATTTTAGAAATGGTTTTTATTCTTGATTGTACCATACCGGCAAGCCTTGCTTTTGATCGAAAGCGGCTGATGAAAAGCTCGATTTCTTTCTTCTTTCGAGCCTCGTTAATTCGTGTTTTTTCAAAAATTTCCTCTTCCTTTGCTGTTTGCAAATAAAACTTCTCCGTATTACCTGATAGTTTAGATATTTTCTTTCTGTGAATTCCCATGGTGTGGGTCACGACTTTATCCATAAAACTTCTGTCGTGGGTGATCAGGATGAGTTCACCGGGCCAGGCGGAAAGGAATCTGGAAAGCCATCTGATTGAGGTAATATCCAAGTAGTTGTTCGGTTCGTCAAGAAGGAGCATGTCCGGCTCCGAGACAAGAACCTTGGCCAAATTGAGACGCACCTGAAAACCGCCGGAAAGATTTGCAGGGTCTGTTTGCATGTCTTGGCTACTAAATCCAAGTCCGAATAGGATTTTTTCTGCTTTCCAAAAGTACTTAGGATCTTTTTCCCGAAGCCCGAGGGCTGCTTCGAGCAAAACAGTTTTTTCCGTGATTTTAACTTCCTGTTTGACATGGCCAATCCGATAATTTCTTGGAATGGTGATTTTGCCGGCATCAGGGATCTCTTCTTTGATGATAAGGCGAAAGAGTGTGGTTTTCCCATGACCGTTATTACCAATTAAACCGACTCTTTCCTTTCTGTTTATTTTAAAACTAACTCGATTAAAAAGTCCTTGTCCGCTATAATTTTTTGATATATTTTCAAAAATAATCATTTTATTAATCAAGAACCTAAAGTACGCCGAAGCCTCGATTGAGAAGGAGCTTTGCTTTTGCACCGACAAGCTTCATGGAATGCCTTCGATGCTTGGTTTCAAAATGACAGTTTGTTTCGAGCCTAATTGAATTCAGCGGTTAACCTAGGGAAGGGTATTGTAAAAATCCTGGTAAAGCAAATCCTGCACATGCCATCATAGAGTAACGACCCGTACTCCGGGCATTTTTTCTATATGTTTGCTGGATTATATAGAAGTAAAAAATATTCAGCAAAAAAAATTTAGCCCGACCAGGTCAACTTAAAAACAGAATGAACTCTTACAGCGGGTTGGTTTATCGAATTTAATAAATCGTAAGATAGTGGAGAAAGCAAACAATAATTTGATTTATGCCGAATAATCTGCTGTGTCTATTTACTATTACTTGATATTTTAAGTACTTACACTTTCAAAGTGGTAAACATGGGTTATAAGCAGTCTTTTTTATTTGGTATTTGGGATTCGCAGGGGACGAGACTTTGGCAGGGCCCGCATCCATATCCATCAAAACCATAACTTGATGTCACATAATCTTTGGTAACCGGAAAAAGGTGCCTGTAGCATACTGCCTTATCCTTTCTCGATTCTGTGATGGCTCCCACCGGGCATCTTGAAATGCACTTTCCACAGATACCATCGGTAAAATAAAGACAGTACTCGGTGTGTTAGGTGTAGGGCTTTGGGGGTGGGTGGAACCTGGATTCGAGCGACAACCGAACCGACACGCATCGCCTTTCCCACGGATGTTATCAGGCCGTCGCACAGGCCCAATGTTCTAAGCCCAGATGCATATGCTGCATGTCGCTCGAACCATGTAGAGGCAATCCAATGCTATGGCGAGATTCTTATGCTAAATTGGGGAGCGAGTGTAGGGACAATCGCCTTGTAGTCCTCTGATTCTAAAAATGACTGTAAATACTTGCGGAGTTTTTCATTACCCTCTTCACCAAAAATACGACCTCTTGCCCATCTTGTCGAGGGGTAATATTGTTCTTTTCGGTTATCGGCCTTCGTTGCCTTATTATGTGGTAGAACCCAGCTTATGACGGTAAGCTCCTCCGGTTTTACACTGAATTCTCTGAAGGCTATGGCGAAAATCTCCCAGGGTGTCATGCAAAAAGGACCGACGTGTTCTTTAAATGCCTCGTATAAAGGATCGTCTCTCCGTGAAAATCCTATCAAAGGCTTTTCAAAAGCTTGGTCATTTTCTTGATTCTTGAGCGTATTTTCAGTCGAATTTTCGATGAGACCCTTAATTGCATCTTCAATCCATTTTGAAGATTTTTTCAATCGATTCATGTATGAAGTTGTCTCCTACCCAAATCGAGTCAAAACCCGATTGGATGTTATTCGTTATCAGTTATTGGTTTTGGCAAAGATTTGGTTATAGGGTTTATCCATTTGCAAGGTCACTTCCCTTTATGGCAAACCATAGGGTGCCGGCGATCCCACAGCCAAAAGCGACCAAAAAGTTCGTGGCCGGTCCGATTTGCCATAAGAAAGCCCCGCCAAAAGCGGCCAGTGATACAAAAATATCACGCAGAAGATAATAGGTACCAAACATGCCAGCCTTCATTGTATCGGGTGAAAGATCCAAAATCAGTGCTTTTCGCGTTGGTTCACCAAATTCCTTCAGGCCCCTTAATATGAAAGCCAGAACAAGCCATTCAAAGGATCGGCAGAATAAGAGCATCAAAGGGAAAAAGGTAAAAAACATAAATGTAATGACAACAAACGGCTTCTTGTGACTTTTGTCTGCAAAATATGCCACCGGGATATATATCAGCATGGCAGTGGTCATTTCAATGCCGGTCAACAGACCGAATTGCAACGCCGTGACCGGCTCGGCAATAATCTTCATGGACCAAACAACAACAAACGCATAGGGTATCTGTTCACAAAAACGTACCAAAATATCGGAGACGAGCAGCTTTTTCAAAGACGAGCCGATGTGGGGAAGCATCTTTAAAGGATTTTTTTCAGGCGCATTGTCGGGCTGACCATTTAATTTTTCAGGCTGTTTCTCTTCAATAAACCTTTGTTGAAATATTAATGCAACTCCGGCGAGTACCAAGGCAAATATAAAGGCGATACGCACGCCATCCTGTTCTCCCCAAATACCGATGCATATCCCGCCTAAAACCGGCCCGAGGGCCATCGGAATTCTGCGGACAAACGAATTCATGCTTACACCCATGGTTCGCTTATCGGTTGGGAGAACATGGGCGATGAGGCTCATGGTCGCCGGAAGCGATATTGCACTCCATGATAAAAAAAGGACGGCACCTGCCAAAACCGCCTGGAATTTGGGTATGACAATCACGATTAAAAACCCGCACATGGCGATGAAGTTGAAAACCATCAAAGCGCGTTTAGACCCGATTCTGTCGGAAAGATAGCCTCCTGCAAAAGCGTACAGGGCTGATAACAGATTATCGAGGCTGTTGAGGATTCCCACCGACAAGGCGCCGCCACCGAGCGCGATGAGATAAATCGGCAGAAAACGCTCCGCCATTCTTTCGCCCATCCCAACCAGAATCACCATGCACAGCATCCCCACGGTGCTCCTTTGCAGGCCTAAAAAACCCGGTATTTTAGAAACCCGCTTTTGTAAAGAACGGCTCATGATTCACTTTTTCAGCTTTTCTAATCCCTGAATTAAAACCCTAATCGAGTCAAAACTCGATTAGAAGTTATTCGTTATCATTTATCTGTTATTGGTGTTGAAAAAGAATAAACAAAACGTATCGTTCAAGTTTCGCACCTTTGGTTTTGGAAAGAGCCGCATGCGGCGCAGCGTGAAGGCGATGTTCCGGTGGCTTTAAATATACCGATTCGGCCATAAAGGGTCAACTGCAATCTCGGACCTGCAAAACAGGCCTATCCCCTTAATACAACCGGTTCTTTTTTAAAGCGAATACCCTCTTGAGGCAAAGGGTAAATAGAGATTGTTATGGAAAAAACGACTTGAACTTGTTAAGATGTATGATCAGCCTCAAAAAATATCGATATGATGAAGCGGTTTTATGAGGGACATCATGGTCGGCAAATTCGATACCGAATATCAACACCATAATCGGCTGGGCCTCCACATTTTCTCAAATGAAGACTTACATAAGATCCACGCTGCAACTTTGGAGGTTCTGGAAAAAACAGGTATTTTTGTTGAAAATGCGAACGCCCTGGAACTGTTTGAGCGAGGGTATTCAGGTGGTCGAGCTATATACCGGCAAGCACAGAACGCCGATCAAATCGGATCTTGTCAATGTGTCCAGAGTCGTCGATTTTCTCAGTGACGTCG
>MPMB02013012.1_pt1 | contig 14616 bp, 7 predicted proteins | sample 1617371 | NCBI WGS metagenome assembly MPMB02 (sample SAMN05944808, study PRJNA350692) | marine metagenome | biome: marine; feature: ODZ; material: water; isolation source: 300 m water sample filtered on 0.2 um supor filter | place: Pacific Ocean | collected 2012-04-08 | depth 300m m
AACAGTCCGCCTTCGTGCTTGCTACCCCCAATTGCTTTGTACTTTGCTTCCGGCTTGCAGTCGGGATTGGGGTCTTTGAACGGCACGAAGTTATGCCGGCCCACTCCGTCCCAGATGATGTTGTTCTCTTTAGAGCCCTCGAATTCGACAATTCCCAGCTTCGGCTTCGTCCATTCCGCGCCGTCTTTGCTCTCGGCATAGCAGACGGTCTGATGCGACGCGCTTTGGCCGGGCACGTGGTGGGAACCACGGTAGTACATGCGGTACACGTCCCCGTCCCGGAACACCGAGTGATAGAAGCACGTGTTTCCTTCCCACGGCTGATCATGCACGATCGCCACTTCGCGAGCCTGTGGCCGATGCAACTCGAGCCGAGCGTCATCGAGCCGCTCGATGAGATAATGATCGACGAACAATTCTCGTCGCGACCCAACGGGGATCGGACCATCGGCTCGCGCCGAGCCGGCCAATGCGAAGAGAATCGTCAATACGTTCAGACCTCGAACGAGCAGATGGAATCGGGTGCATATCATGGTTTGGCCTTTGAGGTGAGTTGAAACGAGTATAGATCGGCATCCTTCAGCTCAAATCGTAGCCGGACGGACTTGCCAGCGAGTTGTCTGACGTCCGCATCCGACTTCCAGGAGACGACGCGATCAAGCTGGTCGCCGTATTGCACGTCGCAGTCATCCAGCGTGAAACCGGGAATCGGTTTGCCGGCGGTGTCCTGAAACTCGACGCGTACGCTGCCCGCCGCGGACGTTGAGAAGTTGATAGCGAGCTGCGAACCGTCGAACGTCAGTTGTTTGGTGACCACTTCACCGCCACTCAGCGGCGCCCGGGCTGACACGAAACCGTCGAGGCGGAGCGTGTAGCGGCGGAAACTCGTGTGAGCGCCTTCCCAGTAGCCTTCCGTCGCGTAAAGTGAGATCTCGTCGAGAGCGCCCTCAAGATGCGACTTCGTTTGCAGCATGCCCCAAAAGATGAAATTGTCGCCGTAAACCCAGGTGTCCTGGCGAGCCGGTCCCGGCCGAATGAACGCTTCTCCCCAACGATGGAAAGTTACGCCGTCGCGGCTTGTCATGAACGCCGCGTCGGTAACGGTGGTGCCGTATCTCCCGGACTGTTTAGAGCGATACTGTCGCTCTTCCAGACCGGGCAGTTTGGTCATCGACTCCGACCATCCCCGGTCGTTGTATCGCATCGGAAAGCCCACGAAGATGTGGGGTGCACGGTAATACGGCTGGACCTGGTTGGTATAAAGAGCCTGCTCGGCGGCGCCGGGATATTCGAGCCACTGGGGCTTTGGAAAACTGCCAGGGTCTTTCGACGCAGCGGTCATGATGCCGCGCACGCCATTGTCGAAACTGCGATGATACTCCCGATACACCGCACCCACCGAATCCCAGAACATCAGGTTTTGGGAATCGAACGCGCCCGCCGTTGTGAAAGGCTTGTTGCTCTTCAACTGAAAATGAATTCCGTCCGCCGACACCATCAAGTACAGGCCGCGCGGACTGCCTTTGATCACAATCTTGTAGCGTTCCGAATCCGGGCAGTCGGGGTTTGGGTCCTTAAACACGGCGGTATGCGCGGGACTGCCGCCGATCTCCTGCACCATCGCCTCGTTGAGGATCAGATTGTTCTTGGTGGAACCCTGAAACTCGACGATGCCCAATTCCGGACGCGTCCAGTGAATGCCGTCCTTGCTCTCGGCCAGGCAAAGGGTCTCCCAGGGGCTCGGGTTGGTCTTGTGGGCTTTCGAGTTGGGATGATGCCCGCCCCGGTAGTAGATGCGGAAGCGGTCGCCATCCTGGAATACACTTTGATACGCACTGCCGTTTCCTTCCCAAGGCGCGTCGCTGCGGAAGACGACCTCACGGCGCAGCGGACGATGTAGCTGGAGCCGCACTCCGTCAAGCCGTTCAATAAGGTAGTGATCGACAAACAATTCGCGGCGCGATCCGATGTCGATCGGCTCCGCGGATTGTGCAACGGCTGAGAGGACAAGAAGAATCGTGGGAAGAATCGCGGTTTTCATGTTAGTTTCTCAGTTGCGGTGTTCTGCTTGTCTGTCAAGGCTGCTGTTGTGATTGGTTGATGGCCCCCAGCTCGTCGAGGACTTTCCGGGTGGCGACAACTGGTGGATGAACTCGCAAACTCTCCAAAGGGACTGCAACGGTAAATATCGAAGAACGTGCGTTTCGGCTGTTGGGTTTCTCATGGTATCATTTCCTGGTTAGAGTTACCCGAGGTAACGGAGAAGATGACCAACTCAACTTTCGGTTTTCGGCCTTCACGACGTGACTTTTTGCGTGCGGGCGGATTAACTCCGCTGGGTGTTTCGCTTTCCAGCCTGCTCGCTCAGGAAACCGCGGCAGCGACCGCCCCAAAAACCAATTGCATCCTGCTGTGGATGCTGGGCGGTCCAAGCCACATCGATATGTACGATCTGAAGCCTGATGCGCCGGCCGAGATTCGCGGGGAACTGAACCCAATCCGATCGCGACTCGCGGGCGTGGAACTCGGCGAGTTAATGCCCAATCTGGCGAAGTGCAATGACAAGTTCAGCTTGATTCGATCGATGCATTCCTATACGGCCAGCCACGGTATGGGCGACCACCATCTGCTCAGCGGCCGGCGATATTCGAAGGACTTCATGCCGCCCAGTTTTGGGGCCGTCCTGGCCTGGCAGCAGGCCAGCGAATCCTTTGGAGTCCCGCCGTTTGTCCAGATGGGCGATATGAAAAGCACCAACTTCGGGCGTCAGGGACAAGCGGGGGCGCTCGGCCATAATTACGATCCGTTCCTGGTCGACCGTGATCCCAACAGCAGCAGTTTTCAGGTCGAAGCTTTCAGCACGCCTGACAGTGTTGGAATCGAGCGGCTGACCGATCGCGCGAGTCTTCTACGATCCGTGGACCGGTTTCAATCGGGCGAGGAACGGCAGCTTCGGTTCGCGAAAACACACGACGCGTTTGCCGAACAGGCCTTCGACCTACTGACTTCTCAAAGGGCAAAGAGGGCGTTTGATATTGAACAGGAGCCGAAACGGATTCGAGACGCGTACGGCCGTAATCGAGTGGGGCAAGGGCTGTTGCTGGCTCGTAGACTGATCGAATCCGGAGTCCGCTTCGTCACGGTCAAGGGATACGTTCGCTATGGTTGGGATCATCATCCCGAAGTGTTCCCGCGATTGCGCACGGAAGTTCCGCCGTACGATCAGAGGGCTATGCGGCGTTGCTCAAGGATCTTGACGGTCGAGGCATGCTCGAAAACACGCTGGTCATTACCGCGGGCGAATTCGGCCGAACTCCGCGGCTCAACACGGACGCCCGTGGCCCTGGGCGAGACCACTGGAGCCGGGCATTCAGTTTGACAATCGGCGGTGGCGGTATAAAGACCGGCGTGGTGCTCGGCGCGACGGACAAGCACGCCGCCGAAATCATCGATCGTCCGGTATCCGTCGAAGATTACGCGGCCACGGTTTATCACGCCCTGGGCATGAACCCCCGCAAGGTCTATCACACACTCGATGGCCGCCCCACGGAAAGTCTTCCCGCTGGCAAAGTGATCCGGGAGTTAATTGGCTGAGCGGTGTAGCTACCGTCGCCAGACGGTGGGAGCCCGGAGACGCCACGATCCACGCGCTGGCGAGCGTAGCTACATTCGATGGCTAACGTACTACAAACTTCTATCACTCGCGAGCTACCTCCCCCGCTGCGATCGGCCCGGCGAAGCACCACAAGTTGCCGGCGTAGTCATGAACCAACAGCAGGTTGCCGGTGATCGCTGGTGCGGTCTTAATTGGCGTGCCGAGTCGGTACTCCCACACCACGTCACCCGCGCGATTGATGGCGCGGACCGAAGTATCGTCGTGGCCGAACCAGGCCAAGTCACCGGCGATGATCGGAGTCGAACTGCCCGCCATCGACTGCCGGCGCGAGCGAAGGAAGCGGTCAGCTTCGCGGCCGCACATCACCGTGCGGTGCGTCTCGCCGTTCTCGAGAGCGAGGATTCGCAGGTCTTCGCCGTTGACGAGGATCCGGTCGTCCCACACAACGGGGACGGCGTTCTGGTATCCGGCATTGGTCAGCCCCTTTTGCCAAAGCAGTTTGCCGGTCGAGGCCTCGCGAACTCGAATGCCGCTGGAACCGTTGTAGATCAGCTTGCCATCGACCACGATTGGCGCGGAAGTCGATCGTGACGCCTCTTCGAACTTGTAGATCTCCTTTCCCTCTGGAAGACGAAGCGCGCTGCCACCACCACGCCGCACGCTGTACATGACATCGTCGAAGACCGTGGCGAAGGAAGCGTAGTACCCGACGTCTCCCTGCAGTTGCGAAAGCTCCTTGCCCGTCGTGAAGTCCAGGAGCCTCTGCGGCTTTTGCCAGTCGCTGACGAGCAAACCATGTCGAGTCGGAACGGGCGGCGTGTTGTTGATCGCCAGTGGCCGTCCGTCATGATAAGCCGCATTCATCGGCTTGCTCCACAGCTCGCGACCTGTGCTGGCATCATATGCAGCGACCCAGCCCTCACCCGTAACGGCGTACACGATGTTGTTGTGAACAGAGACGGCGCTGCGAATATCGCCTCGTGGCGAGTCTGCTTTCCAGATGCGTTTTCCAGTGGCGGCATCCAGGCAAAGGACTCCGGCGGCGGGCGTTCCCGCATTCGGATTGCCAACCGAAACGAAGACTCGTCCACCGGCAACGACCGGCGAATTGTGCAACACGTGCACGCTGCGGGTGTGTGTTACCCAAAGTGGCACTGGGGATTGGAGTCCGGACGCTCCGCGGCCGGACGTGTCCGCGGCGTCTCCGTCACGGAGTGCCGGAGCTACATTGATTCGCCGCGGCGGGGTGCCCGCAAGTAGCCACGGAAAGTCATCGCCCGGCTTCGCTGGCGGCTTCGATGTCGCTTGGACATCAACCGTCTGAGAACGATTCCAGGTCTCGCCACGAATGTCTATAGCGGAAAGTTCGCACTGCCAGTGTCCCGGTTCGTTGGGCTCGAAGTCGCCGTACCATGACCAGTCACCCTGTTGTTCGAGCTGCGTAGTGCTTACCTCTCCGCTCGGCGATGTCCAGCGGCAGGAAACCGATTTGACCAGCAAGGCCGTATCATAGGCCAACACGACCAGCGGTTGTTTGCCGAGACAGGTTGTCGGCCCTGGTGCCACCACTCGCACTCGTTTGTACTGCCCGGCCACGCGCAGTTGAGACCGCACGTGAATTCGCGTGCCCCCTCTCCCGCCAACGGGAGAGGGTTGGGGTGAGGGTGGTTCCTGATCGCGTGACACGAACACCCACCGATAAGTGCGCGAATACGCTCCCCAGTCTCGCCCCCGTGCCGGAGCACTGTTCAAGACGGGAACGCTGCCCCGGCTGCCGGCCATCACCACGTGCCAGTGGGCGCCAATCTGAGCGACGATGTTGATCCCCTCGGCCCGACGTTGGTCGAACCAGGCCGCGTCCAGCGGATAATGGGAGATCGCGATGACCGGCGTCTTAGGCGGCAGCGCCTTGAGGTCCGCTTGCAGCCAATCATGATGCCGCAAGCGGGCTGTGGACTGCAGATATCCGGTCTCTGTAATAAACTGAACGAAGTGCACGCCTCCGAAGTCCCACGAGTAATACGGGGGCCCAATCCGCTGCTCGAAGTTGACGGTGCAGCGAGGATCGAGACAGTTGCCATCGTGTCCGCCGAAGCCTTCGTAAACGGGGATCTTCGATGAGCCGCGAATACGATCGTACATGTCCCACTCGAACTGTGACCCGTTCATGGTTAGGTCACCGGCTGTCGTCAAGAACGCAGGTCTTCCCAAGCCTGGAAGCGGAGGTGCCGAAGTGACTTGCGCGTAGTCCTTGGCGATCGGAATCATCTGCGCGATCGTAGTGAACTGGCTGTCGCTGGCCGTCATGAACCAGAAGTTGTCCTTCGCCGAGGCCGCGTCACGCACGAAGCCGAAGTCGGCGGCATATTCCGTGCGATCCTCGGCGAAAGGAATGCGCAGAAAAAAGTCGCGCGTTGGTCTGTACCCGGTAGGACGTGTGACCGCGACAAACCGATAATGGGGCTCCTCGTCCATTCGAATGCGGAACTGATAGGCTCCATCGTCGCTAGTCCGCTGCACGTTCTCGCCATCGCTGACCAACACATTCGGCAGCATCGGTTCGTCGGCATCCCGCTTACCGTTGGCGTTGGTGTCCTCATAAACACGCCCGGTCACTGTGACCAATCGCGGCCGCGGCAACCCCAGCCGAGGTTCCCGCCTCGGCGGGATCGCCTGTTGTGCTTCGACAAGCTCTTCGTCGTTGAAGCCGCGCAGTAGATCCACCGTCGTGCGCAGGTCGCTATCAGCAATCGGATCTGGTGAGTGGTCATCGGCGTGTATGCTGGATCGGGAGTCGGCAACCAAAGACAGAATCGCGACGACCACCAACGACGGCATTCTCATGGCGTTTCCTCAGTTTGCTCCGACGAATGGTTCAGCGTGATTGTACAACGGCTGCCTGGCTCGTGCTGCCGTGTCCCGATTGCCTCTTGCTTTCATACGACAGGCGTTACGAGCCGCACCGAACAGCGACCACGCTAAGTCAACACTCGCTTGACGGAGCTGGTTTATTTGCCAAGTGACTCGTCCTTCTTCACCAGCCGGAACGAGCTCATCACGATCGATTGGTCGGTCTTACCGTAGGCGTCGTCGCCGCCGACGTGGCCGAAGATGAAGATGCGACCGTCGGCGGCCTGAATCGCGCGGGGGTAGTAGGCAGTGCCCGGTACGTTGAGCTTGTGCCACGATTGCCCGGCGTCGGTGTAATGGATGCCGGTCGTGGCGATGTGCAGAATTGGGCCCTCGCAAGTCGCCAGCACATCGGGGTGACCACTGTGGGGAAACGGCGCGGGGCCAACATCGTCAGGCAGCCAGGTGTTTCTCGATTTGCGGAGCACTCCTTGCCAGCGCACCTCACCACGGCCACCCGGCGGGTTGCGGCGGAAGACACAGAGCAAGTCTCCGTTGGGCAACTCCGCCGCATCGAACTCCTCACCGCCCCAGTTCTCGCGATGCGCATCGGGCACGACGCGGATCGGACCAGTCCAAGTCTTGCCTTGATCGTTGGAAACCATCAACAACGGCTCGAACAGACCGTTGTATTCGGCCCGCGTGCGGCTGTTCGCTGGGACATGGGCCACGCCGCCGAGCGCGATCAGCCGCCCGTCGCGCAGAACGCGTATTCGCTTGGGCCAGGCCGAGAACTTCGCGGGATCCAGCAAGACATCCGGTTCTCCCCAAGTCTTCGAGCCGTCCGTTGATCGCTGCAGGTAGCCTGTTTTGGGCAACTTCGGGTTGTACGGTAGGTAATAGCCCCAGACGCCACGGATGATCGTTCCGTCAGCGAGAGCCGTTTGAGCTTCTCCGGTGATTCCGTTCATGCACGACTTGAACGGATCAGCGCTCACCTGCTGCCAGGTTTTGCCACCATCTTTCGAGCGAAGATGGACGTTGCGCAAATCGAGACCGGTCATGTCGTAGCCCGGGCGACCGGCGGGTGGCCACGTCAACTGGTGTTGCACTTCTTTGGGTGCGCGAGGGCGTCCTTCCACGGGCCCCGTCGCTTGCGTAAAGCAAACCATCAGGCTGCCATCGGGCATCGTCCACGCACCGGCCCAACTCGTGAAGCCCGGCGTCTGTGGCGAGTGATAGATGGCCCGCCGCTGGTAGTCGACAGCCTCGAACTTCTCGCCAGTAGCTTGGGGTACGGCAACGAAGCATGCGGCGACGGCGATCAGGAGCATTCGCGTTGGCAGTCTTAAGTCCGTCATAGCACTGCTTTCTCAGTGAATCATTGGCTCGCGAGTTTGAGCGTGTGCCTTCAGTGTGTTCCAATCGTGAAACGACAATTAGACATACGTTAACTCCCACCATCATGCGACGCAAACCTTTTGACTATCGACAACCCGCTTGGCTCCTACGAACCGGCGTGTGGGCGGCCGCCCTGCTCGATTCCTGCGTTGTGGCCTTGGCGAACACGTTTCTCGGCTCTACCTGGAGGGACAAGACCACGGCTGGCCATTCACTTACATGGTTCGCGACGTCCAACCGTCTGACGCCGATATGTCGATCTACTATGGCCCTTGGCCTTTGTACGAAGCGCCGCTCATTCAATTCCGAGCTGCCGCACTAATTGCAAATGCGGTGAGTAGGAGTCGTTCTTGCAGCTATCGCAGGCGCGATCGCTAGTTACTGGCTTCGCAATCGCGGTGAGCCAATTCGTTTCGGTCTCCGCGGTCTGTTCGTGGTGACCGCAATCGCTGGTTGTGTGTGCGCGTCGCTCCTGTGGATCCCAATCGATCGCACTGATGTCTGGGAACTGTTAGCGCACGCCGCTCTGCTGTGCGCAGTCGCCTCGTATTGGTGTGTGTACATCGTTCCTGTTTGTGCGGTCATCACCATTGCACACCGGATTACGCCATCCTCTTGCTCCTCGGCAGCCTCGTCGGCGTCATCAACCGGCAGTTCTCCTAGCGGAGCTAACCAGTTGTCCGCTAGACATCTGCCACCAGCCACTGCATCGCACGGCGGACGGTTGTTCGCACGAACGGCAGCTTACCCGGTTCGACCAGGTGACAAATCATCTCGCCGGATGACCATGGCCATACCATGCCGATCGCCAATCCATCTCGCCAACTAAACGGCCACTGCGGTGCGCCTGAAAGGATGAAATCGCAGTTGGCTCCGACGTGGCCGTCTTTGATAAGCGGTTGCATGATATCGAGAAATGAGATGTGCTCCGGTCCGCTTTGATCGTCATTCTGGATGCCGAACAACTGGCGAACGCCGACTCTAATCGAATGGCCGGCGCGGATGTGCTCTTTCAGCGTCTCCAAGTCGCCAGACAAGCGATTGCCGTCGGCATCGTGTTCGTAGACGACTCGCCAGCGATCACAGACGTACCACCGATAGACTCCGTATGGATACGGCTGCGACTCGTCGAACGTCCGGTTGTCCAGCATCCACTTGACCTGCGAGAAGGTGCCGGATGTGTCGTACTTGAAGAAGCTGAAATACGGCTGCTCGGCCAGCGACCCACGATGCGCGTAAGAATGATGATGCGTCATCAATCCGGCGAAAGCGTCTCCCTCGCCAGCGTATGTCTGCTGAAAGTACAACGTCTCTTCGTAGCCGCGCGCTATCAGAAACAGTCGCAGGTGCGCGCCCTGCCGCACGGCTTCCGCGGTCGCGCAGATCGAACCGTGTGTTACGCCAAGGTTCTTGCTTTGTTCGAGCGCTAATTCCCATTGGGCAGCCATGCTGGTTCTTTCAGTCGAATCAGTTGAAGATGTCGCAAGACGGAAGCGACGACTTCAGTTTCTCGACCCCTTGATCGCTTACTTTCGTGCCAATCAAGAAGAGCAAGTCGAGGGCTTTGCGGGTCTTAAGATGTTCGAGCCCGGCATCCGAGACGGCCGTTCCTGAGAGTCCCAGGATTTTGAGGTTGCGGAGTTTGCTCAGATGAACCAGACCACGGTCGTCGATCTGTGTGTCGGTGAGGTAGAGCTTTTCGAGTCGAGCCAAATGCGAGAGGTTTTCCAAGCCCGTGCTCGTGACTTTGGTCCGATGCAAACTGATTTCTTTCACGTGCTTGAGGTGTTTGAAAGTCGCGAGATCCAGATCCGCAGTGCCGGTCTCTTGCAGGTTGACCTCGAACACGCGCGCACGATCGTCAAACCGCAACTTCGCTCCTAGATCTCTAAGGGCAGCGATCGTCTCCTTCGGATCAGGTCCCACACTTGCGAGTCGATTTGGTTGGGACCACTGGATGCGGGCGCAAAAGATGCGGTTGTCAGTGCCGTACTTCTTCCAAAGATCGGGGCGATGGGGTTGCATCCATTCGGTGGTGATAACCCAAGACTCCTCCGGGCTGACGTCGACAATGCCGAAGTTGCCCATGCGTGTTCCCGTTTCGGGAACGATGATCCGCTCGGTGTCGCGGATGACCACCAGACGCTTCGGATCAACCCTCGCCATAAAGATCGGAGCTCGATGCCGGAAGATGTGATCGTTGTCGGCTCCGCGTCGCGTGTATGTAAGGTACAAAGCGTCCGAGTGAGCCACCCAATGTTGCTGCGTGTTGTAGCTGCCGAGTTCTTTTCCGTCGTCAAAGCGCCAGCGCTGGGGTTTGTCAAAGGACATACCGTCTTCGCTGCTCGCAACGTAAGAGCGGTGGTCGGCTCGAAGCGTCAGAAACAAGCGGTCCTTGAAGCGAGTCAGTGACGGTTCCGAAAACCCGCGGTGCTTTTCTTCTTTGTCGGGGATCTCGAGCTCGTCGCCGTGACCGGCGTACTTCAGCACCTTGCCGTCGAACTTGCAGCGCACGACCGTCACGCGGGCGCGGACGTCCGTCGGCGTGGGACGAAAGTAAACTGGCAACAGAATATCGCCGTTAGGTAAATCGTAACGTTGCGCACATCCGGCCGAGCAATTCTTGAATTGCGGCAGATCGGGGAGATCGACGCGCGCCCAGGCCGACCAGGTCCGCTCGTCCGGATCGTAGACGGAATAGACTGCGTCACTCGGCGGACCTCGGAAGTGTTCATCATTCTTGTACCAGAACGTCTTTCCAGTACCGAGCAGTTTGCCGGACCGCGCGTGCCATTGGGGTGTGAAGTCGCAGGGAGCCGCTTCGATGCCCTCACCCATCGGCCGGCGATCAAGCGGGCCATGCGCAACAGGCCCCGACCATTCGTTTCCCAGGTCGTCGGTACGAAAGTCATGTAATCCGTCGAAAATATCGCTGCCCGTAATCCGCAGTTTCTGAGTCGTCATGACGACGATCGGCGTATCCGACAGGTTACCCGGCGACCGCGCAGGAATCGCCCCGGCGCGCGAGTGGACCCAACACTTCTTCCCATCCCAACCGCTGGTCACAGTTGTCAGTTTGACGGTGTAATCGAGTTTCTCGTCTGCCAGACTCAAAGAGCAGACACTGAATGCAACGGCGGCGAGCAATACTCCGTGCCCTGGGTACGTTCGGCTTGGTATGATGTTCATTCTTCTGCAACCTCCGCGACCATTCTCCACCGGGAGGCCGCATGACACAACTCGCCAAACAACGCAGACGCCGTCGCGGTAATGATTGGCTATCAGACCATATGCAATAGTCCGCCCGCGACGAGTGTCAGACGAGAACCATGAAACGAATCTCTCCTGTTGCTGTACTAAGTGTGCTTGTGCTTGCGGCATCCGAGGCGCCGACGAGCGCGGACGAGTCGATGCCGATCCCACCGACTCCGATCGCGCATCGCGGCCTGCTGCTCCACGCCCCGGAAAACACGCTGCCTGCCTTTGCCGCATGTCTGGAACTCGGCATGGGATTCGAACTCGACATTCGGACGACAAAGGACGGTCATCTGGTTGTTTTGCACGACGACAATGTCCAACGAACGACGAATGGCCCTTCGCGATCTGTTCGTGACATGACACTCAACGAGGTGAAACGGTTGGATGCGGGAGGTTGGTTCGATAAGGCATACGCGGGAGTCCGTGTACCCACTCTAGAAGAAACCCTGTCGCTCGTGAGTCATCGTAAGCGTGGCCCGACGATCATCGCTCTGAATGTGAAAGATGTGACTCGCCAAGGTGAAACACAGCTGGTGGACCTGGTCGAGAAGTACAACCTGCTCGGCGAATCCTTCGCGTTCGACCAGAGCGACGAGATGAGTCGTCGTCTCAAGAAGCTGAACCCGGCTTTCCGGATTGGCCAGAACGTGAATCGACAGAGCATTGATGCTCGAATCGAGGAGGGCCTTCTCGACTGTTTCCTGCTGGCTTCGCTGCCGACTGCGGACGAGGTCTTGCGTCTACATGACCTCGACAAACAGGTCCTGTTCAACTTTGCCGGTTCTGGTGAGGGGCGTCGCAATCAAGACGCGTGGCAGCGGGCTGCGGCCGCCGGCATCGACGGTTTGCTCACCGATTACCCGCTGGAATGTCGTGCTGCCTGGCGCGAGGCCGATCGTGTTGCTCCAGCGCCTCCACTCGATTTGCGAGGCGTCTGGGTGGAAACACCGTGGGCGAAGCCCGTCATCGACCGAGGGGAAGCCGGGGCCTGGGACCACATGGCCGTCGACAATCCTTACGTACACACGGAAGGCGACAAGTTCTTCTGTTTCTATGAAGCGCAGGACAAACCGATCGCCAGCGGGGGACGTGAGGCGGTTGGGATCGCAATTTCTAATGACGGCGCAACCTGGAAGAAGCTGTCGGGCAATCCGATCCTGACAACAGGGGACGATGACGCGTGGGATCACATCGTCGCGAAACTGCCAGTCGGCGTGATCAAACGTGGGCGGCACTATCACCTTTTCTATTCCGGTCGAGACAGCCATACGAAACAGATTGGTTTGGCCACCGCTCGCGAAATTACCGGTCCGTGGACAAAGAGCCCAGACAATCCCGTTTTGAGGAGTCGGCCCGGTGAATGGGACAAGATGCCTCCTGTTCGGCATCTCTTTGCCTCGCCACATGACCATCGTGTCAAGCTGATCGCCTTGAACGGGGTGACAATCTTCGCTGGAGAACCCTGGCAGCGACTTGCCTGTTGAGGCGTCAATTAGTTCGACTCGCAGTTCCGATCCCACCGGAATCACCTTTTGGCCGGGCTGCACGAGCCGGAACGATTCGGAGTCGCGACTGACGGCCAATTCCACCGGCATGTTGAGTGGATCGTGCTGGTCCTGATACAGGGCGATGTAGTAGCCCTCGTATGGGAAGCAAACCGTGTCGTGAACTTGTCCGGTCGGTCCGCCCGCGGCCGGAGGCGTGCCGCGGATGGCTGGGTCGATGACGGGCAGCTCCGGGTGCGCGGTCCAGTGCAGGCAGTCAGGACTCCAGATGTACGATGTTCCGCGACGGCGGAGATCAAGCGAGCTGAAGCCATACGCTTTGAAACGCTTCTGGGGATCTGGCTCGCGCTCATCGCGAAAGATGCTTTGAGGGATCAGTGACAAAGGGCGGGCCTGCTCGCTTGGGAAGACGACTTCACCTTCTTGACGCTCGAAGTGAATTCCATCCGCCGAGCTGAACAAGTCCATCAGAAAGCGTTCGTCGCGCGGATCCCACGTCTTCCCGTATTTGCCGCTGCGCGCGATGTCCAGGTGCTCGCCGCTGTTCCAGAAATAGAACGCTTTGTAACGCCGTTGCGGATCTGGTTCGGCGTCGTCGCGAAAGATCAGCGGCGAGTGGCGGAAGAAAGGAAGGATGTTGTTGTCGCGTGAGCCCTGCCACTCGACTTGCCGTGTCTTGATACGTTTCCAGTGGATGCCGTCGTCGCTTTCCGCATAGCCGCAGCGAATCCAGTCGTACCAAGGCGGGCGCGGCTCGCCGCCACGCGGCTCACGAATGCCGCCGTACCACATGCGGTACTTGCCGCCATCCAACAGCACGCAGCCGTGGTCGTGCATGTGGACGGCGTTCTCCTCAACTCGGTTGCCGATGTCGTCGGTCCGTCCGTACACGATCCCCGGTTTGACGCCGCCGCCGGCGAGCCAGCACGAGAACGCGGCCGGGTGATGGTTGCGACTCTTCGTCCCTTTGCCATCTTGTGCCCACGGAGTCCGGCCGAACTCGGTACAGAACACGAGCAGCGTGTCGTTGAACAAGCCACGTTGCTTGAGATCCTCGATAAGACCGGCGATCGGTTGATCGACTCGCTTCGCGTACTTCGCGTGCGTGCCAACGTCGCGATGAGCCGCATCCCAGTTGTCGCGACACGCGCCGACTGCGTCGATAATCTCGACGAAGCGAACGCCGTTCTCGATCAAGCGGCGAGCCATCACGCATTGCGCTGCGTAGGATGTACGGTCGCTGGGATGTGACCCGTACAGCTCCAAAGTCTGCTTGGATTCCTGAGACAAGTCGAGCACGTCCGGCGCGAGATCCTGCAGACCTTTTGCGGTTCGAAATGACTCCATCCGTGTGGCAAGCTGCGAGTCGCCCGGGCGGTGGCGAATATGTCTGCGATTCAACGTTTCGAGCAGACCGAGTTCCAATTCCTGCAGATTCGCGGGTGAAGCTGGTTTGAGATGGGGTAACGGCTCGTCGCCCGGCTTGATCCGAACGCCGCAGTGCACGCCGGGGAGGAAGTTCGCGTCCCAGATCTGTGGCCCACTGTACGGTCGGTGTTCGGAGATCACCACATGCGCAGGCAGCTTGTCGTTGAAAGTACCAAGACCGTAGCTCAACCAGGCGCCCAGGCTCGGCATTGCGATGGTCGTGCTTCCCGTATGAAGCTGCAACGTGGCCTCGCCGTGATCTCGATGATCAGAGTGCATCGAGCGGACGAGAGCCACCTCGTGCATGACCTCGCGAAGGTGCGGGAACAAATCGCTGACTTCCGTGCCGCACTTTTTGTTCGGTCGGAATCGCCACAGAGGTGCCTTTAGAAAACGCTCGGTCTTGGCCTGCCCCGAAACGGCTGCTCGCAGTTCCGGGCCAATGGAAACATCGTGATCGCGGATCAGACGGGGTTTTGGGTCGAACGTGTCAACGTGTGAGTAGGCGCCCGACATGTACAGCACAATGACGTGCTTGGCTCGCGGCGCGTGATGCGG
>MPMB02045993.1_pt1 | contig 14532 bp, 10 predicted proteins | sample 1617371 | NCBI WGS metagenome assembly MPMB02 (sample SAMN05944808, study PRJNA350692) | marine metagenome | biome: marine; feature: ODZ; material: water; isolation source: 300 m water sample filtered on 0.2 um supor filter | place: Pacific Ocean | collected 2012-04-08 | depth 300m m
AGACCATATAAATCAATAGTTAATACTTATCCATCATTCGCTCGGCATCCTTCGTGAATATGTCAACGGCTTTTTCCATTATCTCTTTTTGATCTTCTTCTGAAAGAGACTCAATATCGATTTTTTCTAACTCTTCGCTGATTTCTTCGGCCCAAACATCATCACGATCACGAATGGCTTGTTCCAGATCATCAAGGAGTCCCATGGCTTTCTCTTTTTCGGCTGCCTCATAGTAATAGGAACTCTCTATCAACGGCTTCCCATCCATCAGCGGTTCCCCAAGAGTCCCGGTTATATTGATCTCGATACTTCTCCCTTTTCTTGGCAGAGAGTTACCGGTCTCAAGCTCCCACTCTTCCAGAACTTCCTGCAGCTCCTCCGACAAATTCTGCACAGTCAGATTAAACTTCCGGATAGTAGACCTTTCCGGATAACGCTCATCAAAGAGCAGTTCTCCACCCACGGATGCTTTACCGTATGGCGTCGACAGGTTTCCGCTGAGGGTTACACGTCCACGGCGGTTGTAGCTCACCTCGGCGTTGAAGCGGTCAATGGCCAAAATGCCGGGTTTGCCCCCAAACTGTCGGGTTATATCGTAGAATTCATAGCTCAACCTGGGAGAAATATTCAACTCAATACCCCGGACGGTGAGTTCTCCCTTCAGAGAGCTCAGATCGGGGAAGTCATCTCTCATAGAGGTAACCATATTCATATCAGAAAATTCAATGCTTACCTCATCCATCTTAAACTCGACAAACTCCGTCGGATCCTCACCTTCTACCGAAAGCTCCCCGCCAGAAATTTCCACACTGTATAAATCCATCAAGAAGGTCAGCAAGTCGCTGTCCTCTTTTATTTTGAATTCAGTTCCTTTTAATACGGTTTTCAGTAAATCCAAACTGGCACTGATCTTCACTCCATCCAGGTAAGCGTCAAACTCCACATTTTTGACTTCGGCCTCCGCACCACCCACAGAAACGTCAACATATTCATCCTGATCGCGGTATTGAGGAGCAGCCAGAAGAGAACCGAAAAGTACCAAGGGGAACAGACGGTACAATGCTCTCAGATTAGTTCTCATTTTCTATCCTCGATTCTACTTCAATTAACAATTAATTGAGCCAACAGAGGGGATACAGATAATGGTTGTTCCTAAACGCTAATTTCATCATCCCCTCATTGGCTCACTAACTCAGGTGGCAGCTGACTGATTCACCTCCTGAGATACGTAAAGGGGAAATTAGGACACGGTAATCGCCAATTCAAGAAAAAGAATGGTGAATTTAGATTATGGTTACTTCAAAAGTAATGATTGAGGTTAAGTTTTTAGATACCGGTCGAACCACTCAACGATAAACTTCAGCCGCGCCTCTCGCCTGTCCGGCCGTCCGTGACGGGAAAGTCCGTGCGGCTCTTCAGGAAAACGGACATATTCCACTTCTCGTTTCAGATACTTCAGTGCTGTGAACATCTGGTCGTCCTGCTCCAGGTTGCATCGCCAGTCGTGTTCGCTGTGGATGATGAGAAGCGGCGTTATGCATTTGTCAATATAGGTGATAGGCGACCACTTAGCGTACAGTTCAGGATCTTCCCAAGGTGTCGCTTTGAATTCCCACTGCATATCAAAACCTACATCTGACGTGCCGAACATGGAGGCAAAGTTAGAGACACTCCGCTGAGTTACCGCCGCCTTGAAGCGATCGGTGTGGGTCACAATCCAGTTTGTCATATAGCCGCCGTAACTACCGCCGGTGACGCCGAGCTGTTTTTCATCTACATATCCCAGCGAAACGGCGTAATCTACCGCCGCCATCAGATCGGTCATGGCAGGCTCGCCCCACTTACTGGTGATGGCATCTGCAAACTTTTCGCCGTAACCCTGACTTCCTCTGGGATTAGTGTACATAACCACATAGCCGCTGGCAGCCAGGACCTGCATTTCATGAAAGTAGAGCTGGCCGTATTGGCATCGCGGACCTCCGTGAATTTGCAGAATAAACGGGTACTTCCGGTTGCCTGAAAATCCAGGAGGTTTCACAATCCACCCTTGAACTTTCGTCCGACCACTTTTGAACCACACCTCTTCAGATACATTAAAGCGTCGGCCAGCGATGTAGGGACGGTTCATATGAGTCACTTGCTTGATGCTGTCTTTCACTAAATCATGAACAAACAGCTCGTCAGGTGCTTCTAACTGCCCGCCGTGGATGGCGATTTTATTCCGATTAAAGTCCATGGAAAAAGTGACTACTACCTTTTCGTTCACTACCGTGTTAATTTTATTAGAATCGACATCCACACAGCTCAGGAGGGAAGTCCCTTCCGATGAATAGTTGAAATAAAGCTGAGTGCCGTCCGGGCTCCAGGTAGGCGCCGTTACAATGAAACTGGGCGTCAAATCACCCAGCGTGAGCGGGTAAGCCGTCCTGTCCAGATTATTCGTGTGACTGCGGAGATCACTCCCGTCTACACCTACCGTCCGGACAGTATAGTTGACCACTCCCCAACCTTCATACGGCCGCTCATGACCGATGTAAGCCAGTCGCTTACCGTTCGGTGAAAACGAGACGCCGTCTTTGGGCCCGGAGGGTGTATCTATTTTTTTCACTCGCCCGCCGCCTTTGGCTGACACTAGATAAAGCTCATCTTCCTCGAAATGGTATTGCCAATCTTCCCGGCGGTTGGATACAAAAGCGATCTTCTTGCTATCCGGTGACCAGTCAAAACTGATGTCGTACCACTTTCCTGCCACAATTTGCCTTGTAGCTCCGGTGCTGGAATTGGCAGCCCAGACATGAGTGAACTCACTGCCCAGAAACCCCACACCGTCGAGCCGGTACCATATATCCTTGATGTGGCGAAAAGCAGGCACTTCCGGCTTCCCTTTCTTGAAGATCACTTCCTTCCCAACGGGATGAAATAGGAATCCGATTTCTTTACCGTTTGGCGACCATTTTATAGCTGACACATCGCCACGTGGCAGATTGGTGAGCAATTGCGCTTCGCCGCCTTCCATAGGGAGGAACCATATCTGCCCGGAATCTTCTCGTTTTGCCATGGAGCCGTCAGCGGCAGGTCGCTTTGAGATAAATGCGATTGTCTTGCCGTCCGGAGACCAGCGGGGACAACTGTCGTTTTTCTTGCCATGGGTCAGTTTCCGCGGGCGTCCGCCCTTTGACGGAACCAGCCAAAGGTTGGTGTAATACTTTTTATCACCCTTGTGCATTGTTTCCACTACGAAGATAACCTTTGATCCGTCTGGAGATATTTGTGGATCGCTTACCAGCTTCAGCCGGTAAAGATCAGAAATCTGGATTTTTTGTTTTCTCATATCAACTCCTATCAAGTTCGTTTCTTCATCAATCTGCACAAAAAGTCTGAATGACCTCAATACACTCTTCTTGTTGGTCCAACGCTAATAACAAAAGTAAGTCACCGGACTCAGCCCATTCCAAAGCGGAATTAACACCGCTTAGCATATCCCCTCTTAGTTCAATAGAATTCTCTTCAATCCCATGTTGCATAAAACAGGATTTAATCAGTTCAGGTATTTCCCCAACTTCTCTCCCCCGAAGATATGTTATGATTTCGCATACGATAACTTTGTCTGGATTAAAATTCGAGGCCGCTTTAACTAATCCGAAAATATCATCATCACTTCTATCCCCAGCCTGCCCCATGAGTATGAGTTTTCGCTTGGCATCACATTGGGATACCAAATCAATAATAGCATTCAACCCATGAGGATTATGTGCAAAATCAAACACAATAGTTATTCCATCTTTTTCAAAAAAATTGCCGCGCCCGGGGTTCTCATTATAGGATCCCCCAAAATTCGATAATGCTTTTCTAATTGCAGCCGTATGTATATCTAATGCTTTTGCCAGTAAAATAGCACCAAGACAGTTTAGAATATTGTGCCGGGCCATTCCACTCACTGTAATGGGGAAATCCTTTACCCCAGCAATGATTTCCTTTTTTGACTTCTCAGAATATATAAATTGACTACCCTCAACATAGCAAGCCCTCCCACCTGCCTCACAATGTTTTTGAATGACAGGATTGGAGCCGTCTAAGCTAAACCAGCAAAGTGTTTCTGAAAGAGATTCAGCAAATTTCATGCAACCGGCATCATCGGCATTGACAACTAGCATACCCTCTTCAGACAATGACTTCCTAACCACAAATTTAGTTTCTATCATATCAGGTAGTGAGTTAACACCCCACTCGCCGAAATGATCTTCCGCCACATTGGTAATGATGGCAGCCTGTACATTTTCTACCGGTAACCCTCGCCTCAATATCCCGCCTCGAGCCACTTCCAAAACAGCAGATGAAATTCCCCTCGTCCGGAGAGTTGCACGGGCTCCTTCGGGTCCTGAATAATCCCCAGCCTCAACTGTTTCTAGGTTAATGCGAAGTCCATCTGTGGATGAAGCTCCGGGATTGAGCTCTGCTTCAGCGAGGATCGTTTCCATGAGCCGGACGGTGGTAGATTTCCCATTCGTTCCCGTGATCAGAATTACAGGGATGTCGCTGACTTCATTCCAATCAATCTCTGCCGGATTAGATATTTTATCTACAGCAAATGATTGCGAACCCTCTCCTGTACCAACTGATACAATATCATCGGATTGAAGAAACCGAACCTTGTTCTCGATTGATCCCTTCTTCAGTGCTAAAATGTTCGGATTAAGTTCCTCTTCAATTTCTTTTTTTAAACGACTTACTTCCTGCGGAAAGATGACCGAACCTTCGTTGTTCATCTCCGACAGGGCAAGCTGCCAGGCAGCTTCATTGAGTTCGCAGGCAGCATATAAAACATCTATAGGGGCATTGAAATAGAGAGAAATTCCGTTATTATATTTTCTGGTTAAAGTGGCTGATGGCCCCCAGCCTACCGCATTCAAATAACGTCTGACACTCCCTTCCCAAACTTGAATGGCTTCATCCTGAAGTGTGTTTGAGACTTGAACCTCAAGCATAGCACCTGGAAATTCCGTGAAAAGACTTGGGCCTGTAATTCGTCTTGAATTAAGGATTTCCATTATACCCAGGCTTATATTCTAATCTGATTCTTCTTTTGCCAGGCGGACACCGCGTTCGTCCTGAATCAATTTTTGACCTTCTTCAAGAGTAAAAACAGATTCGTCATGACTCGACTCTTTATCAATTTGAATTTCAGATTTCCCAGCTGTTTTCTTGGAACTGCTTTCAAAATGAATGATCTGCTTCCATGAGCGGGTAATGTCATCGCCAAGGATCAAAACCATGTCACCTTCCTCCGCTTCTTTAAGCGAAGCATTTATAGCATCCTGTTCATCCGCAATAACCAAGATGTCCTTTTCGTCAATCCCTTTTTTAATCAGTGTATTTTTCATCATTTGGGGGATTTCATCATCACCTCGGCGGCGGCGATTGTCATCCGCTCTACATATAAAAAAGTCTAAATGCTCGGATGCGATTTCAGCTATTTCCTGAATATCCTCATCTCGTCTGTCGCCCGGGGCAGAGATCACACCGATTCGTCTTCCACTCACTTCCAATTTGCTGACTAGTTCCATTATGGCCCTAACAGCAGCTGGATTGTGAGCATAGTCCAGCAGCACTTTGAAGGGATGTTCCTCAAAGAAATTCATTTTCCCGGGCGCCTGGAAAAAGGTCTGGTTGAAAGTGCGCAGCCCATGATTGATGTCTTCCAGGGATTTATCAAGGCTGTACGCAAGTGCGGCTGCAAACATGGCATTTTGCACATTATGGATCGCTTTCCCCTCGAGAGTAGCTGGAATTAAGTGTGTCCATAAAAGAGGTATATGTGACCCTTTATCATAAAAAGTAATCATATCGCCGTTGATACCCTTTTCGAGAACAACTGCCCTTCCTCCCGCGCGGATATGCTGTTTTACCAGTTCATGTGCAGGATTCATAGTAATGTAGCACAAATGTTCCGCCTTGGTATAATCGGCCATTTTTAAGCAATGTTCATCATCCGCATTTAACACAGCTGTATCCGTAGCTGTTTCTACAACCACGCGCTTGGCTTCTGCCAACTGTTCGAGAGTGTCCACACCGCGCAATCCAAGATGATCCGCTGAAATATTCAGGCAGGCAGCAACAGAACTTTTCTCAAATCCTACTCCACTGCGGAGTATGCCGCCCCGCGCAGTCTCAAGAACTGCCATATCCACATCCGGATCCCTCAAAACCATCTGCGCACTTTTGGGGCCGGTCATATCCCCTTTTACTGTCAGGTGACCATCTATATAGACGCCATCTGTAGTTGTAAATCCAACGGTATGACCAGCTGTCTTCATGATGTGTGCCAGCATTCGTGTAGTCGTTGTTTTGCCATTCGTGCCGGTTATGGCGGCAATGGGGATCCTGTTAGGAGAACCTTGGGAAAACAACATATCCATTACTGGTCCAGCCACATCTCGAGGTTCACCTTCACTGGGTGCCACATGCATCCGAAACCCCGGCGCAGCGTTTACTTCTACAATAGCACCACCTACAATTTTGTAGGATTGAGTAATGTCATCCGTAAGAAAATCCACACCCCCAACATCCAGTCCTATTGCCTTCACTGCCCGCTCAGCCATGGATCTGTTGTCAGGATGCACAAGGTCCGTCAAATCTATAGCTGTTCCTCCCGTAGAAAGGTTTGCCGTAGACCGGAGGAATAGTATTTCATCTTTTTCCATTACAGTCTCAAGCGTATATCCTTTTGCTTCAATTAACCTTTCTGCCTGGTGGTCAATCTGAATCTGAGTCAGGACCTTTTCATGGCCAATTCCTCGCTGCGGATCATCATTTACCAGATCCACTAATTTCTGAATAGTATGTTTTCCGTCACCCACTACATGCCCGGGGACACGTTTTGCAACCGCAATTAATCTCCCATCTACAACCAACATCCTGTGGTCAAACCCCGTGATAAAACTCTCCACCAAAACACCGCGTGAAGATCCTCTTTCCCGGGCAATCTTAAAGGCCTTTTTAATTTGATCTTCTTCAGTCAAATTAATAGATACCCCCCGACCATGATTGGCATTTAACGGTTTGAGAACAACAGGATATCCAATCCTGCGGGCGCTATAAACTGCTTCTTTTTCGTTGTAAACAAGTTTTTGTGTCGGGACCGGAAGACCGAGATCACTTAATAGCGAATTTGTGTCATCTTTGTCACTGGCAATTTCCACAGCGATGTGACGAGTCTGATTCGTAACGGTGGCCTGTATCCGTTTCTGATATTTCCCGTGTCCAAATTGTACAAGACTATACCGATTGAGTCTAATCCAGGGAATGTCTCTCTCTTTCGCAGCATCAACCAAAGATGCTGTACTGGGGCCAAACTCAAATTTTTGAGCAAAACGGATAAACGAATCCCTTGCCTCTTCGAAAGCAAAATCGTCAATTTTTTCACCGAGTTCTTTTATTACCTTATTCGGCAGCAGGTCTAGAATTACAGTGCGGGCAAGACGACTAGCTTCCAGACCGACATCCCGCTGTAAATATTGGAAGACCATATTGTAGTGCCCTTTCTCTTCCATTGATCTGGTTTTGCCAAAGGTTACTTTTGAACCGGCCATATTCTGCAATTCGATGGCAACATGTTCCATCACATGCCCCAGCCAAGTACCTTCGTCTTCAATCAAACGCCGGATAAATCCGCCTTTTTCGCGGTAAGAACAGCCGTGTTCCTTAAGCCCCGGTAAAAGCTCTATTAGCCTATCGGTGAAGGCTGAACCCAGTTTGGATGTTGGCCATTCCTCTAATATACCCAAATCCAGAACTTGGCGAATAACTGGAAACCGTGCGTACACATTAGGCCCCACATATACATTTGTTTCAAGAACTTTCATTCTTCTCCCTTGGAAAGCAACATTAATTAGTGTTGTGGCTCAGGCACAACTGCTTTTTTTGTATTAAGATTATAGGATGCACCTTCAGCCAGAACGTGAAGTTTTATATCTACAAGATTCACTGCATCTGATCCCCGGGCTTCGCTCATTGTTGAATGTTTAATATGGCTGGGATCTACTACGGTTACAGCCCCGCTACCCACAACTTCAAAGGTATGATCATGTTTGATGAAAATCGCTGTATCTTCATCAATACCGATTCCTATTAAAAATGGATTGTATGCTACTGCTGCAAGCAGCCTGCCAAGACGATCCCGCTGGCGGAAATGCTGATCAATGACTACACTGTTTGTCAGTCCAAGGCCGGGGGTAAGTGATACACTCCTCGGAGTTGGTGTTTCACCGCTTCGTCCACCGGATATCATATGTTCAGATAATATGGCTGCTCCTGCTGAGGTGCCTGCTACATGTACACCATCTGCATTCAATCTTCGGATAAGCTGAGCAACGGGCGTACCACCCAGAATAGTAGAAAGTCTCAGTTGATTACCGCCTGTAATAAAAATACCGGTTGCTTGGGCAAGTTGAGAAAGAGATTCTTCCTCGAAGCAATCAGTGCGTTTTTTAATGTTTACAATGGTTACTTTCTTTGCACCTATTTTTTTGAATAGCTCAACATATTGTTCTCCAATTTCCTTTACTTTTGTTGCTGTGGCTATTATAGGAATAACTGCATTTTTCCCACCGCATTCATCAACAAAATTTTGAAGGATAATGGGATTTTTTCGTTTGCTGACTGCACCGCCAATGGGGATGATCGATCCTCTTTCTATATTTTTTATTCCTCTTGATGGGGTCATGTTTAGTTCTTAAGACTGTATGTCGAAAATTTTATGATGTAAACAATTCTTATGTACTTGAAAAATGCCAGCAAATTTACGTTAAATAAATCAGCGTCAAACCGAGAATAATGAATATTATTCATCTGTTTTGTCGGAATAAAATCCGACACTCTAATACTCCATTCTCAGTGGAATGACAATTGCAAATTGGAGCCCTTGTTGTCCCAATGAAGTAGTCATATTCAAATTGTCTGCGGTTCGTTCCTCTTCATGAATATTCCCGTACCCCCGTCCGATTACAGTACCCAAAGCCGCACCGGCAATGACATCTGTCAGCCAGTGCTTATTGTCGTGGATTCGCTGGGCTGCTACAGCAGTGGCGATCAAGTAAGCTGGTAGGCCTATCCTATGACCGTAAAGCTTATCCATCGAAGCAGCCAAGGCAAAACTTGCAGAAGTGTGTCCTGACGGGAAAGACCTGTGATCATTCCCATTAGGCCGCTTTCGCCCCACAGTCCACTTCAACAGATAAGTCAATGCTGCAGTTGTCCCTAAAGATGTTGTAAGATACCTCAAATCTAGCGTCATCTGACTCTTCCCGCCTTCACGGTAAGAAAGGACACCCACACCTATAATCGCTGTACCGTAAGCCCAGCCATTACCGTATAAATCGAGGCCGTGAGAGAGCTGCTTAGACATAAATCCATCCGGTTGAATGGAATCTCGGAGAGGTACATCTTGTCCGCGGAGAAGTAGTCCGCCCACAATTGCTGAGCCAAGAATAATCTGATTGGTTCTGTCGGAAACAGAGTGATTGATGCCGGAAGAAAGGTAGTTTAAGTAGGAATCTGAATCATCTGCAGCTAACGACGAAAAAACAACTAACGTCGAGATGAATAGTATGGGAAGAGGTCGCATCAGTTTCTGAAAATATTTAGGAAAGAACCAACAAATCTTTCGTGGATCGATTGAGAATCTCACAACCATCATTTTGAATGATGACATCATCTTCAATCCGCACGCCACCGAACTCCGGGATGTAAATACCCGGCTCGATGGTTATTACATAGTTCTCCAGTAATGTATCATCGCTGATCTGGGAAAGGCGGGGCATAGTATGTACTTCCAGTCCCAAACCGTGGCCTGTCCCGTGGACGTAATAATCGCCATAGCCTTGCTCTGTGATATAGTCCCTCGTAACTGCATCCAGCTCCCGGCATGACATACCGGCGCTGGCAGCTTCACATCCTCGCTTTTGTGCTTCCTGTACCACAGAATAGATTTCGCGATGTCGATCAGTCACGGAACCGATGGCGACGGTACGAGTCATATCGGCGTGGTAGCCCTGATAGAGCGCACCAAAATCCATGACCACGAAATCGCCGTCCTGAAATTCTCTGTCAGATGGTACCGCATGAGGCAAAGCCGAATTGGGACCGGAGGCGACGATAGGATCGTAGGAGTCACCGTCAGCTCCCAGAATCTTGTAAGCGAATGAAATCTTTGCTGCCACCTTGCGTTCAACAGAACCAATACGCAATTCGGGAATGAGCTGATCGAACACTTCATCGGTGATATCCACGGCTGCACGGATTGCTCGGAGTTCGCTCTTGTCCTTTACAGCCGCTATCTCTTCCACAAATCGGGATGTGACCTCCCACTGTGTATCTGGGAAAAGTTCGCGCAGTTTGTTCATCTGGTTGACGGGCAGAAAATCAGCTTCAAAACCGAGTGTGGTACCGTTAGATATAAGATTGTTGTCTTTGATAATCTGAAGGTGCGAACCGGTATCAATAATGATCTCCATATCCTGTACCTGCTCTTTGGATTGAGTAAGGTAGCGACCATCGGAGATGAAATAGCTCTTTTGGTCAAGTATCAGGCACGAGCCGGCAGAACCGGTAAATCCGGAGAGATATCGTACGTTGGTAAGGTTGGTCACCAGCATCCCGCCAAGCGACTCATTCGCCAGACGCTCTTGCAGCTTCTCCACTCGTTTCGGGATAAGTGACATTTTACTTTTCCTTCTCTTTCTCTAATAAAGTCGAAAGTATCTCGCGTTCTTTCTTTATCCGATCCTTATCTGATCTTTTCTTCCTGGACATCACCTTAAGTACGTCCAGCGCTTCTGCATATAGATGCTGACTCTTTAGCACTGCTACCAAGGTGAAGGTGGCAATCTCCGGACTGATTTTAAGCTCAGGGACACTTTTGGATGAGGCTGTATGCTTTTCTTTGGTCTTGGTTTTTGTTTTTTTTACTTTTGGTTTTCCCGGTTTCTTCTTACTCCCTCCCTTGGTTTTGGTGCTAACCTTTGTTTTGGCCTTTACCTGTGGTTTTGCCTTTTTCTTTACCTTTGTTTTTCCCTTCGCTTTTGATTTTTTCTTACCAGAAGAAGCCAGCCATTCCTCGGCTTGTTTATTTTTCTCATCCATCTCTAGTATACGGTTGAACAATTTCTTCATTGTACTATCTGCCCGGCTGAGGCGGATCTGGCACTCAGCTAGGAGTACATGCCCATTGAAGTGCTGTGGATCAAGGAAGATTACCTGTTTAAACTTCTGTTCGGCTGTCTCGAATTCACCTTCTGCCATAAAAATTCTGGCTTCAATGAACAATCCGACTACAGACTCCGGGTGGAAAGACAAGCCACTAGAGCAAATCTCATGTGCTTTCTCAAAATCACCGCTTAAAAGGAACTGTTCTGCCAGCAGGGGGAAAAGAGCTGACTCCGGTTTGTCCTCAATATAGTTTTCTATCATCTGTTTGTCTAGTGTCTCCATAATTACAGCTGTCAGTTTCCCTTTGGCATATTGAGCTTCAATGCGCTTTTCGCCTCCGCCTGTATCAGCTTCCTCGCGAATGGATTGCAACTCATTAGCACGATCTGTTACTTACTCCACCTGTTTTCGCTCACCCATTCCTTGATATAGTCAACAGTCTCTTGGATAGGCGTACCGGGGCCGAACAGCTTCCCTACTCCCTGCGATGCGAGAGTTTCCATGTCCTTCTCAGGAATTATACCGCCGCCAGTTACCAAAACATTCTCAACGCCTTGATCTTTCATCAACTCCATCACCTGCGGGAAGATGGTCATGTGGGCACCAGATAGTATACTCAAAGCGATGACGTCTGCGTCTTCCTGAACAGCTGCACTGACGATCATTTCTGAAGTCTGTCGGAGGCCAAGATATATGACTTCCATACCTGCGTCTCTATAAGCGCGGGCCAGTACCTTTATTCCTCTATCGTGACCATCCAAGCCGGGTTTGGCCATGAGAATTCGGATTTTCCGTTCCATTTTCTGCTCCATAAAATCTATTCTTAAGTTACTGACTGCATATCACACAGACAAAGATGCACAAACAGTCCTAATCTGTCTTTTGTTCCAAGTCGTTAATGAATTAAAACACCTCGAATAATGAAATTTCGCACTGTTTGAGGGGAAAGAGAAGAGAAAACAGTCTCCTCATTGCCATTATCGACATCTCGACATATATTCCACCTATGCGCTATCTGACTGTTCTCCTTGTTTCTCTCAGCTCACTCTTCGCTGCCTTCGAAAGGATACCATCCTCACCCCTTCAGATAGGGATGGGCTTTTCGACTTTGGGCTCCCAAAATACTCCATCAGTCATGGTAACTCATCCCGCTTCCCTGAACTCAATCCATTCGCCGGCAGCTGATATTTTTTACTCTGACAACTATCACCTTTCTGAACTCGATTTCTCAGGACTTAGCATTGCGGCTCCATTCTCTTTCGCCACGATGGGTGTTACTGCCGCCACTTTCGGATCTTCGCTTTATCGGGAGACTTCTCTTTCTTTAGCAGCTGCTCGAGATATTGGAAATGATCTATCTGTGGGTATGAGCATCACTTCTCACGAATTGACCATCAAGAATTACGGTTCTACCCGAGCCTTAGCCTTATCAATCTCAGCTGACTATGAAATCGCTTCAGATTTACAATGGGCGCTTCTTTACCGAAATGTGAATAGCCCGCGAATCGGTACATCCGAAGAGCTGTTGCCTCAAGTAATAACTAGTGGAATTATATTTTCTCCTTCTGAGCATTTAACAGCTGTTTTGGAGGTAGAAAAGGACCTGTTGTTCACACCTCGATTCAAATACGGTGGGAGCTGGTCACCCATTCCAGAGTTGAGGCTTGCTGCAGGATTTGTCACAAATCCGTCCCAAGTCACATCCGCTATCCAAATCACAATGAAAGGACAAAAAATAAGCTATGCCGTTTCAACCCACCCAGCACTTCCCATTAGCCAGATGGTCGCTCTGCATTTTCAACTGCCTTGATGTTTTGCATGACATCTTTTGGAAAAGTGAGAAGTAACTCTTATTTTAGCTCCGTCAAGAAAACAGGCAGTGGCCAACAAACAAAGTATAACATCAAACCTTCAACACAAACCATAATATGAAATACTCCCCAGTAACAAATTTCATCAACGGCGAACAAGTCTCCGGCGACGGTCAAATACTGGAAGTTTTTTCTCCAGTGAATGGAGAGGTGATTTCTGAGGTTCCGCTCTCCTCTGCTGTTGTTGTGGATAAGGCGGTGGACGCGGCACGGGAGGCTTTCCCAGACTGGTCGACCCTCACACTTAAGGAGAGGGTGCAGATCTTCTTCCGCTACAGACAGCTCTTGGAAAAGTACCGGAATGAACTCACTGCGCTCGTCTCGGAAGAGAACGGCAAGACCTCTGCCGAAGCGGCAGCAGAAGTGGACAAGTCAATAGAATTGACAGAATTTGCTACCTCTCTACCTCAGCTTTGTGTGGGAGAAATAGAAGTAGTGAGCCGCGGGGTCGAGTGCCGCTCAGAAAGACATCCCCTGGGAGTGGTCGCCAGTATCTCACCCTTTAACTTCCCGAATATGGTACCCAACTGGACTATCCCCAACGCCCTGGCCCTGGGCAACACCATGATTTTGAAACCGTCTGAACAGGTACCATTGAGTGCCAACCGGATCACCGAAATTCTTGTAGAAGCCGGGCTGCCCAAAGGGGTATTAAATGTTGTCCACGGTGCTCAAACAGCAGTAGAAGCAATTTGTGACCACCCAGGCATCGACGCTGTCTCTTTTGTTGGATCTACGAAAGTAGCTAAGATTGTTTACAAGCGTGCTACCTCAAACTTGAAGCTGGCTCTCTGCCTGGGCGGTGCGAAAAATCACCTTATTGTCCTTCCCGACGCCAATGAGGAGATGACAGCTTCAGACGTAGCCGCTTCCATGACGGGATGCGCCGGACAGCGGTGCATGGCTGCTTCGGCCATGGTAGCCGTAGGAAAGGTAAACGCCATCATTGATCGGCTCTGCGAGGAGACCAAAAAGATTGTTCCCGGCAAGAACCTGGGTGCCATCATCTCCAAACAGGCAAAAGAACGAATTGAAGGCTACATCACCGAAGCGGAAGCACAAGGTGCCAAAATACTCGTGGATGGCCGGGGCACAACGGTCGAAGGCAGGGAAAACGGTTTTTACGTAGGACCGACAGTGATTGACTTTGTCACACCGGATATGAAAATCGCCAAGGAAGAAGTGTTCGGCCCTGTTCTTGCTATTCTCAGAACCTCTACTCTAGATGAGGCCATCGAGATCGAGAACAATTCTGCTTACGGGAATGCGGCGTCAGTCTTCACCCAATCAGGGGGATTGGCCAAGTATGTAGTTGAACATGCCAGCGCCGGTATGATCGGTGTTAACATTGGCGTCCCGGTACCGAGAGAACCGTTTTCCTTCGGCGGCTGGAATGAATCCAAATTTGGCACCGGGGACATTACCGGGAAAAGTTCTATTGAGTTCTGGACAAAAC
>MPMB02198482.1_pt1 | contig 14507 bp, 18 predicted proteins | sample 1617371 | NCBI WGS metagenome assembly MPMB02 (sample SAMN05944808, study PRJNA350692) | marine metagenome | biome: marine; feature: ODZ; material: water; isolation source: 300 m water sample filtered on 0.2 um supor filter | place: Pacific Ocean | collected 2012-04-08 | depth 300m m
AGAGATGGTAGAGTTGGACATTCTCATATGAATATACCAGGACCAGATGGCAAGTTAGGATTTGGAGGTAGTTGTTTTCCAAAAGACATTCAGGCAATTATCAATTTTGGAGAATCATTGGGATTAGATATGGATACATTAAATGGAGTATGGGAGACTAATTTAAAAGTAAGACCCGAGAAAGATTGGGAGAAACTAAAAGGGAGAGCAATATCATGAGAAGTAAAAATGAATTTGAAGATGAATCAGGAGCATGCACAGTAGCTACTGTTTTTTCAACAATACAAGAGTGGAGAATTCAGGCATCAAGTGCACACAATGATGGTTGGACACAGAATTTCTATAGAGAGAAATTAAATATGGTTTACGATCTAGTAAGGGATGTACCAAAAAAATTCAAATTTTACGGAAGTAATGATACGTCAGTTAACGTTGAAATGAATTGAAGTTAAAATGAAAAACGAAATACCATTATTTAAAGTTTTTATGTCAGATACGGCAGGTGATGTAGCCAAAGAAGTTTTATATTCTGGCTATATAGGTCAAGGTCCTAAGTCAGTAGAATTTGAAGATGAGTTGAAAGGGTTTCTTTCCAATGATCTAGTATTATTGGTCAATACGGCTACATCAGCTGAACATCTAGCAATTCATTTATTGAAGAAACCATTTGAAACATATTATAATAATGAACATCATCAATGGCCTGGTATACAAGATGGAGATGAAGTGTTATCTCCGCCATTAAGTTGTACAGCAACCAATTTTCCAACACTAGCAAATAACTTGAAAATAAAATGGGTTGATATTGACCCGACAACTCTAAATATGGATTTGGATGACCTTGCACGTAAAGTAACTCCAAAGACAAAAGTGATTATGGTAGTTCATTGGGCAGGATACCCAGTCGATTTAGATAAACTTAGAAAAATTCAAGAACACGCTAAAAAGATGTATGGATTTAAACCGGCGGTTATTGAAGATTGTGCTCATGCATTTGGAGCCACTTATAAGAGAAAAAAGTTAGGAAATCACGGAAATATATGCACTTATAGTTTTGGTGCAATTAAACATTTAACTTCTATTGAAGGTGGTCTTTTGGTTCTTCCACATCTTGAGTTATATAGACGAGCCAAACTTCTGAGGTGGTATGGAATAGACAGAGAAAGTAACAGGCAGGATTTTAGATGTGAGACTGATATTCCAGAGTGGGGATTTAAGTTTAATATAAGTGATGTTAATTCTGCTGTTGGAATTGAAAACTTGAAACATATGAAACAGATACTTGCTACATACAGAGATAACGCAAAGTATTACGATAAAGAACTAAAGGGAGTTGATGGAGTTACTTTATTGAATTATAAAAAAGACAGACAGGCCTCATATTGGATATACAGTATGTTAGTTGAAAGAAAAGATGATTTTATGAGGTGTATGAAAGATTGGGGAATAGTGACCAGTCAGGTACACGAAAGAAATGATATTCATAGTTGTGTAAGTGAATTTAGAAGTCAATTGCCAGTTTTGGATAAAGTCATTCCAAAGACAGTTTCCATTCCCGTTGGGTGGTGGGTTACAGAAGAAGATAGGGAATATATAGTGAATTGTATAAAAAAGGGTTGGTAAATGTATAAAGAACCAAATGTATATTCTTCATATAAAAAAAATAATATAGGCAAAACTATTTATGATATTGTTTTAGAATACAAACCGATTAAGATAGTAGAGATTGGAGTATTAGACGGATATTCTATTATCTGTATGGCACAGGCAATAAGGGATTTAAATAATGGCGGTCTTGTTTATGCATATGATTTATTTGGAAATTATGATTATAATAGTTCTACTATGAAACAGGTGGTGAATAATGCTTCTGATCACGGAGTAGTTCAATATATAACTGTGAAAATGATGGGGCTAGAAGATTGGTTAAAAACCCCAGAGGAATTTGATTTAATGCATTTAGATGTTTCTAATACAGGAGATATTATTGAATTGGTATATAAAACTGTGGCTGAATGGAAGAATACAGGACCAATATTATTTGAAGGTGGGACGGAAGAAAGAGATAAGGTAGATTGGATGATAAAATATGATAAAACTCCAATTTTTCCATTAAAGGATGAAATTGGATATGAGATTTTAGATGATAGGTTTCCAGGACTATCAATTATAAGGGAGAGTTGATGTATTTAGACCAATATAAAATAGAAGGAACTGTTAATTTAGACCATCATGCTTGTTTTGAAATTCCAAATACAGATCCAGATTTTCAACGAAATTTAGAAAATATGAAGTATGTATTGGAAAAGGAAGTAGATGAAAAGTCTTGTAAAAGTTTTTATAAGTTCGGAGATGGAGATTATCATTTTTTCAGAAATACACAACTTGGGAGTTCTGAGCCAGGAAGAAGAGATGTAGAAAACTATAATAATGTTGATTTTAATGAGTTTTATAATGGAGTTCTCAAGAATGATTATTTTTCGGTTGATATATATCCAGAAAATAAACAGATGTTTAAAGAGTTGTGGCCACATTCTCCGATACATTTTCATTCGGAGTTCATATATGGATTGGTTGCGAACAGATGGATATTTAGTAATTTTAATGGTAAAGTGGGGTTGATTGGAGCCGATACCAAACTTAATATTATTAAAAATTTAATGAACTTTAATGTATATAGGGATTATATTGGAGTTGAAAGGTTTAATGATTATATTGGAATACCACAAAAGTTTGCATGTAATAAAGTTGATGAAATAGAGGAAGATATTTCAAACCAACTGATAGAATCTACAAGTGATATTTTCTTGGTGGGAATTGGATTGGTACATTCTGCTTTACTATATAGATTTAAGAAATATACGGATGCTGTGTTCTTTGAAATTGGAAGTGGAATTTGTGCACTTGCTGGAGTTCAAGATTATTTAAGACCATATTTCGGAGACTGGATCAATTTTCGGTTAAAGGATTATGATTATTCGGAAGTTGAAGTTTGGAGAGATAGATATGATAAGGTAGTTGTATTATGAGTGATTTAAATATCTATGTTTCAACATCAAATGAACATTTACACGCTATAAAACCATTTCAGTTTCTATTTAATAAATTTTGGGGTGAAAATCAGAATGTTACTATTTTGGGATACAGACCGCCAGATATTGAACTATATAATAATTTTAAATTTGTTTCATTAAGAGAAGAGCAGGGTCCAGTAGAAGAATGGGCTATAGATTTAAGACAGTTTTTTGAATCAATAGACGATGAATATTTTATTTATTGTATGGAAGACCATTTTATAATGGACCCTGTAGATTTTGATGTATTATCGGTTTTATTTTCTTATATAGGACACGAAACATTTTCAATATTAACTGGAAAAACATCTAAAATAGGAAGAATTGGTTTAACAAATGATATTCAGTATATTCATGGAAAACAATATGAGCCATTTGAAACTAAGAATGAAATTAAAGTCATCAATAAAACTCCTACGGCAGAATATAGAATATCTACTCAGTTTTCCGTGTGGAGTAAAGAATATATGCTCAGGTATTTGTTACCAGGAATAACACCCTGGGAATTTGAATTAGAAGGTTCGGAGGCCGCTTTGAATGATGGATATTTGATTTTGTCAACAGAAGATAGACATGCTATAAAACATGCACAGGCAATAAGAAAGGGAGATACAAGTAAGTTTGATTTTACTTTTGTTAATGATTATGATAAATCTTTAGACCCAACCACATTAAAAGAAATGCAAATTAAAGGAATTATATAGTGGAGTTTACTCTTGGAATAATAACAGGTGGAAATAGTTTTGATTTACTTAATGAAGTTTTTAAATCTATTCAAGATCAATATATAGACAAAAGTAAATTTGAAGTTGTTATTGTTGGTGGAGAAGAAGTTGAAGGAGAAAATGTAACTCACGTTCCATTTGATGAGAGTTCAGGTAAATATACCGCAAAAAAGAATTTAATAACTAAGTTTGCCAAGTTTGAAAATGTTGTATATTTGCATGATTATATGGCATTGTGTGATGGTTGGTATGAAGGATATGTAAAGTTTGGAAATGATTGGGATATTTGTATGAATGTAGTAGAAAATTCAGATGGAAGTAGATTCAGAGATTGGTGTGCATGGGACGATCCTGAATTGTGTTATCCTGATGGAGTTCATAATATTGCATTACCATCGTATGATTACAATAAAACTCATTATATGTATATCTCAGGAAATTATTGGGTTTCGAAGAAAAGAGTTATGGAAGAAGAACCATTAAATGAAGATTTAGATTGGGGTGAGGCTGAAGATGTAGAGTGGTCAAATCGAATCCGAGATAAATATCAATATGTAATGAATACACATTCTAAAGTTAAGTGTCTTAAAGACAAGAAACTATCAGCGAGATATGTTTAATGATTAAACTTATAATTTTTGATTTAGATGGAGTGTTAGTTGATGCAAGAGAGTTACATTACGAGGCACTTAATAGAGCTTTAAAAAGTATCGGTGAAGAATATGTTATAAAAAGAGAAGAACACTTATCTACTTATGATGGATTACCTACTAATAAGAAACTCAACATGCTGAGTAAGAAAAAAGGCCTTCCAAAAGAATTGCACGATGAAGTTTGGAAGTTGAAACAAGAAATGACTCGTAAAATCATAGATGAAGAAATGACTTATGACGAAAAAATGAGAGGTATTCTTAGAAGGTTTAAGTCAGAGGGATACAGAATTTGTGTAGCTTCAAACTCTATTCGAGAGTCTTGTAAGATGATGTTGGTTAGAAAAGGGTTAATTGATTATATTGAATTTTTCTATTCTAACCAAGATGTAAAAAATCCAAAACCAAACACGGAAATGTATTTGAAGTGTATGATAAAAGCGGAGGTGAATCCAAATGAAACGGTTATTGTTGAAGATTCAGATGTGGGTAGAAAATCTGCTACTGCGTCTGGAGCAGTTCTTTGCGCGGTAGAAGATACTGATGATGTTTCTTATGAGAAAGTTAGAAGAGTTGTAAATGAAGCAGACAGAGAAGAAGAAATTAAACCAAAATGGCAAGGGGGTAATATGAATGTACTTATACCGATGGCTGGTGCCGGAAAGAGATTTGAAGAAGTAGGATATACTTTTCCAAAACCGTTAATTGATGTTTCTGGAAAACCTATGATTCAACTTGTAGTTGAAAATTTGAACATAGAAGCTAAGCATGTTTTTGTAGTTCAGAAAGAACATTATGAGAAATACAATCTCAAACATATGTTGAATCTTGTATCACCGAATTGCGAAGTTGTACAAGTTGAAGAATTAACAGAGGGAGCAGCCTGCACTACTTTATTGGCAGAAGAGTATATTGATAATGATGAACCACTCTTATTAGCAAATTCAGACCAATATCTTGATTGGAACAGTAACGAGTTTATGTATTCTATGATAGCAGATGATATAGATGGTGGGATATTAACATTTACAGCAACACACCCTAAATGGAGTTTTGCGAAACTGGATGACAGTGGATTTGTTGAACGTGTTGCAGAGAAAGACCCTATTAGTGATGTAGCAACAGTTGGTTTATATTTTTGGACTCGCGGCTCGGATTATGTGAAGTATGCCAAACAAATGATAGAAAAGGATATAAGAACTAACAATGAATTTTATGTTTGTCCAGTATATAATGAAGCTATAGCAGATGGAAAGAAAATTAAGACATATCACATTGATAGAAAACAAATGTGGGGTTTAGGAACTCCAGAAGATTTGGACACTTTTACAAAGGAGAAACGAAATGGAGCATAAAGGATTAGTTGCATTTGGGGGGGTCTGGCCAAATTCTCATCAAGAAAATTTTGAAGCAGAGTGTGATAGAATTCTCGCTAGTACTGCTCTTGAATTTGGAATATCTGGGTTTAAAGGTGAAGCTGAATCTGAATTTACACGAATTGTAGGAATGTCAACGGCTGGAACTAAAGGTGAGGATTATGTAAAAGCAATTAATGAAATAGACCCAGAATTGTTTGATTATATTGATAAATTTAGAGAGAATGATAAATGTGGAGATCCAATATTAAAAGATTTTGGTGAAGTGGAAGCAACTGTTTCTGGATCCATAACATATAAGACTTTAATAGAAGCAAGTAGAGATGAAAGTGGAAACCCAGTATTAAAAGATTTTAGTAAATTAGGCAAGATATCTGCAAATACATTACGCTATGTTATGACTTTAGCTTTTTTAAGAAAACATTTTTCAACCAAGTTAGATAATATGACATTTGTGGAAATTGGCGGTGGTTATGGTGGTTTATGTAAAGTTATATCTTGTGTTGTTGATTTTAAATCTTATACTTTAATTGATTTACCATCAGTAGTTCGATTACAAAGAAAATATTTAGAAATATTGGGATTTGATAAAGACGATCCTGATACACCAGTACGAGTAGTTCATTTTTATGATTCAGAAAATATAGATGTTGATAAAGAATATGATATATGCATAAGTGAATATTGTATATCAGAATTTGATATTCCTGGACAAGAATTTTATATTGATAATGTGATAGGAAAAAGTAAAAATGCATATCTTTTAATTAATTTTCATCATAGTGGTGGGTATAATCATCCAGATGTTACTACACCATTTATGGATAAGCTAAAAAATTATTTTGATATAGTAGAGTTAATTGAAGATCCAGAGTTTCCTTCAATTGATAAAGTTAAAGATGGTAAATATATAATATGTAAGGATAATAAAAATTTGTAATGTTAAGTAAAAATCAATATGAAGATAAAAATAGGTGTTTCATTTTAGGAACGGGACCGAGTCTTGCACAAATAGATTTAGAACCACTTAAAAATGAAATAACAATTGGAGTTAATTCTATACTTTTAGTGGATGTTTTTTCATCAGATGCTGGTTCTATACATACGAGAAAATTAATTCCAAATGTATTAGTAATGGGAGATACATTACATATTAATGAAATTGCTGATTTAATTTTTATCCCAGAAATGAAAGACAGCGATTATGTTTTATGTGGTGGATGTAAAATGGATACTTGTGATAGGTCAGCAGGTTCTACTTGTCATTTGCCACCGCAACTTCTCGAACATATCAATCTATTAAATCAACATAATAATAATGTAAGATTTGTTTATCATTATGAAAAGAGTGGATGGCACAATCACTTAGCAGATGGAACTGAACTTCCCTTTGAAAAATCAACTGAGTTTGTAAGGGAGAATTTTTACATTGATGATGATTTAAATACATTTAGTACTTATGGTGGTGGTGTGATTAATGATTTGGCATTTTCTACGGCAGTATATTTAGGATTTAAAAAGATATATTTACTTGGATGTGATGGTGGATTTGATCATTTTGTTGAAACAGGAAGAGACCATATTGATACTAGAATTGGTTACAATATTAGAAAGCATGGTGCAAAAAGACCAAATGTTCACTATGGAGTATTAAGAGAAAAATTAAATAAAAGGGGAATTGAAGTATTTAATTGTTCTCCAACAAACGCACATTCAGATTTAGAATATAGAGATTACAAGGAGATAATAAATGAAGAAAGTAATTAATATAGAGACATTTAAATTATTCACAGACATTACTGGAACGGTTCAAAATATGGCGAGGGATTGGGCAAAGAGTGGATTGGTACATATTTTTTCAACCCACACTACAGGTTGCGTAAGAGTATTAGAAAATGAAATTTTATCATATGCAGATATTCGTTTTTGGTTAGATAAATATACACCAAAAGATAAACCAGAAAATAGAAGATATTTACATGACTTGATTTCTTTGAGAGAGGATGTCGATCAAGATGAGAGGATAAATGGATTTGCTCATATGAGAAGTTTATTTTTTAATACTTCAGAAACGATTCCAGTTGCAGAGGGACGAATTGTTTTAGGAAAATGGCAATCAATTGTATTTGTAGAATTAGACCCAGGAGATGGAGAGAAAGTTAAAACAAAAGACAGAGAGTTAATTGTTACATTTATTGAAGAATAAAAGTTAGATAATGAGTAAAATAAACGGTAAAAAAGCAGAAGATTGGATTGAAGAAAATCATCCAGAGAATGGAATATTCAGAGTTTATTGGAAAGATCCGGTGCCCCGTGAAACTCGCAACAGTGGAGGATATACAACCTATGATGGTGGAGCAACTTTTGATCCAGAAGAAGGTGAAGGATTGAGGTATGAGTGGTATTATGAAAAAGGACACCGAGCAGACGGTCTCTCTAGAAGTTGGTGGCCCAATGGTAATTTAAAACAAACAGCAACTTGGCAAAACGGGAAAAGATATGGATGGTGGACTCAATGGTATGAGAATGGGCAGAAGAAGTGGGCAGGTCCTCGTTTTGATGGCCAATATGAACCCGATTGATCTCCGGAATGAAGAATGAAATTTTTTACTATTATTAAAGAACATTCTGAAAGGCTTCCAAATAAAAACTTTTTAGACTTGGGTGGCCTTCCAATTTATAAACACCTTTTGTATGAATTAAGAGGGAAGGAAGTATATTTGGATACAGATAGTAAGAAAGTAATTAAAGAGTGTCATGAAGATAAAAATTTACATCACGTGATAGCTTACAAAAGAAGAAAGAAATTTATAGATTTGGAAAATAGTGGAGAATTTGGAGCAAGTCCGGCGTTGCTAATGATAGAAAATTTTTTAAATAAGTATGTTGAAGATGATGATGAAATAATAATAACACCTCACGTAACATCGCCATTTATAAAGATGAAAACAATTAAGAAAGCAGTTAAGAAATTAGGAGATAAATTTGACAGTGTTTGTTCAGTTACTATGCACAAAGAATTTGCTTGGTTAAAATACAAGAATGGTGAATATTCTGCCATTAATTTTAATCCAGGCATAGTGGAAAAGACACAGAATTTGCCTCCAATTATAATGGGAAATGGGGCTTTCTTTATATTCACGAAGAGGACATTTATAAAATACAATAATAGATTAGGAAAGAACCCGTATTATTTTGTTTTATCTATGCCAGAAAGTATAGAAATAGATTATCAAGAAGATTATGAACTAGCACAAAAATATAGTTAGGGGAATATTATGAAAGAAATTCAAATAATTGATGTAACATTAAGAGACGGTGGTCATATGGTAGATTTTGATTGGCCTATGGAATTCGCTCAAGAGTATTATAGTTTAATGACAAGACTACGGGGAGTAGAATTAGTAGAATTGGGTTATTGGAAACAGACCGAAAAAAGTGAAAACCCATTTTATAATTTGAACCAAGATGTAGTAGAAGAAGTTACAGGAGGAAGGGGAAAAAGAAATGTAGCTGTAATGGTAGATTATCATTATTGTAGCCATGAATTAGATGATTATCCTACAAATTTACAGAGAGAAATAGGTTTGATACGATTGACTTGTAGGAAAGACCATTTGGATGATGGATTAGAGTTTGCTTCTGCACTTAAAAAACACACTAAACTTCCTGTTTCATTCAATATTTTTAATATAAGTAACTATAATAAAAGAGAATTTACTCGTGTGTGTAGAAAAGTTATAAAACGTGATTTTGATTATATTTACACTGCTGATACTCACGGTAATATAAACTTTACGCTAACTTTGGCGACATTCTTTTTAAATTGGGAAAGATTAAAGACCGCAGGTAAGAAGGTTGGGATGCATCTCCACGATCATACAGGTAAAGCTTATTTTAATTATGGAATTTGTCAATACAATCCTTTCATTGATTCTGTAGATACTTCTATTAGAGGGATGGGAAAGGGAGCTGGAAATCTTCAATTAGAGCATGTCTTGCCAGATAAAGATGCATTTAAAGTTTTAGAATTTATTCACAAATACAAAGATAAATTTGAGAGACCGTTTGATCCATACTGCACTGTTACAGGAAGATTTAGTATTACTGACAATTATGCAAAACAAGCAGTTCAACTTGGAGTGTCAGTAGGAGATTTTGTAGAGTTTTGTAGAACTGTAGCGAAAATAGAGAAGGATTCTTTTAACAATCAATTACTAATAGATTGGAAGGATAAATATTTAATATGAAGAATGCATTAATTACAGGAATAAGTGCTGGGTTAGGAAAGGCACTTGCTGAAACATATAAAGAATTTGGATATGAAGTATATGGTTTAAGTAGAAGAAAAGTTGAAGGGTATAAACATATTGAATGTGATCTTATATGGAAACATCAAATTCCTGAAAAATTACGACAGGTGTTAACGGATGTAAGTGAAATTGATGTGGTTATTTTTAACGCTGGTGTTCTCGGTCAAATTGAATTTTCAAATAAAGTAGTTTTACCCGAACTAGAAAGAGTACTTGATATTAATACATTATCTAATAAAATGATACTTGATTATTTAATTAATAAAAAAGTTAAAGTAGAACAAGTAGTAGCAATATCTTCTGGAGCGTCAATTAGTACTTATCCTGGATGGGGAGCTTATTCTATTTCTAAGGCAGCACTTAATATGATGATGAAAGTTTATGCAGTAGAAAATCCCAAAACACATTTTTTATCACTTTCTCCAGGACCAGTAAATACTTCAATGCAGGATTTTATATGTGAAGAGATAGATGGAGAGAAATTTGAATGGAAGGAGAAGTTTGTTGAGTTAAGAGAAAATGCTGGTGCCCCTTCTCCAGAGAATACTGCAGATAAAATTTATGGATTATTACCACGATTAAAGGACGAACTTGAAAGTGGTAGTTTTGTAGATATAAGGAAGTTATAATATTTGAAAGAAGTTACAATCAATTATCTTGGCCACGACAGATCTCATTATTTTAATACTATATTTGGCCAACTCGTTAATATCAAACCAGAAAATAAAGAATTGATTGAAGTCAATATATTTGTTTCATATGAAGTCAATCCACTTATCAACTTAAATTTATTATTAGACAATGGAATTGATGCTCAAATTATTTATGATCCAGTACAAGGTAGACACTATATGTCTAAAGTGGAAAGGGCAGTAGAAATATCAAAAGAGTATAGTGTTTCATTAGATGAAGATGTTTTTATAAACAATCATATTTGGGATTTTCTAATTGAGAATAGAAATGAGTTAGACCGAGAAGATGTTCTATTGATGTGTCCTTTATTATCTACTGGACTTCCAATGGTAGATTGGTTTGTAGAACAATTTTTTGATGACGATACGATAAGTTATATTCATAATTTATTTAAAAATATAAAATTTGAGCCGAGATCTTATGCTCCCCCTGGATGTGAAGTCTTAAATAAATGTACAATGGAAGCTGATGAGTGGGATTATGAAAATTTTTATAGTGAAGTACATAAGATGGATACTTATTACAAAGGAATTCATCCAGTTAGATTTTCAGGTGATATTCAAGAGAAACTTTTACTGCAGGTCTTGAATAATAAGAGAAAATTGTTTGAAAAGTTTGACTATAGTATTTTTTCTGGAAAGGATAGACCATATTTTTGTAATAATATGTTTATGATGAAGACAGAAAACTGGAGAAAATTTGTTTTTGATACGACACTTTTTGTTGATAGGTTTGAAGAAGTTCCTTTGAATAGATTTAGAGATATGCATGATTTAGATATGTTATATATTAATAATGCATTCGGAGTACATCCAGCATATAACTGGATGGGAATGGATAGATATAGAGAAATGTCAGATTGGTTTTTTCATGATATCAGTACGTGATTTTACATTAGATAGAGTATTAGAATACAAGGAGATAGAAGTGGAAGTAACTTCTGGTGATTTAAATGTAAATTGGAGTGGAAGTGAGGATATTACAGGCTCTTTAAATGAAAAAGCATTTTATGGATTTAAGGATAAACATAAAGATAAGGAAGCTATTTTATTTTGTACAGGTCCGAGTTTAGCTCATTATGAGAAATTGGAAAATGAAGATGAAATGATTAGAGTAGGAGTGAACGGGACTATATTGAATAATGAAATAGCTTTTGCTCCACACCCAAAACTATCTGATAATAGGAGCCATCTGCTAGAACAGTCGGAAACCTCCAGATGTCAAAAATGTGGATATGAAGAAGGAGATAGTGTTTTACAGTATTGTCCATTAATAGAACACACTTTGGATTATTATTTTTTCGGAGATGACAGAAATCAAAATTCATATCTTGTAGCCAAACCAGGTACAGATGAACGTGAAGAAGATATAAAATTAATGGGGGATAGATTTGATGCTGGAGGTGGACAATCTTTAGGAATTGGAGTTAGAAGTTATAAACCGAGGATTCAAAAGTTTGCTCATACATTACGAATAGATTGGGTACATCCAAATCATGTTTCAGTTGGAGATGCCAAGAATGTTTATGGAGCTTTACCTTATGCTGAAACTATTAAATTACCTTTCGCTCAAGATTTAACAAAAGAATATATATTTGGACATGGAGTTAGTTTTAGAGCTATACAATTCATTCTTTTTACAGGAATTAGAAGACTTTATTTAGTTGGAGCGGATTGTTCCGCATTTTCGAGAGGCCCTAATTTAGATACAGACATGGATACATATCATTTTTACGATGGTAATAAAATTGGTAATGTAGAGAATCCTGAAAATGCTGTTGATTCTGAAATAGAAATACAGGATGTACATAGAGGAATTAGTTATAAAGAAGATTGGATAGAGTTGAAAAAGTTTAAAGAAAAAGAATATCCAGATGTAGAAATAGTATCAGTTAATCCTTTGTATTTGAAGGGGTTGTTTGATAGAGATATAGTTCAAAAAAAAATAGTAGGAGAAAATAATGAAAAATAGAGTATTTATAATCGCAGAAGTTGGTATAAATCACAATGGAGATTTGAAAATAGCTAAACAACTAATTGACTTAGCTAAATTTTCAGGATGCGATGCTGTAAAGTTTCAAAAAAGAACCATTGAAGATGTTTATTCTCCAGAGGAATTAGATGTTGATAGAGAAAGTCCATTTGGAACAACAAACCGAGAACAAAAACTTGGATTGGAATTTGGAGAAGAAGAGTACGATGAAATTGATTCATATTGTAAAGAGAAAGAAATAGAGTGGTTTGCTTCTGCATGGGATATAGAAAGTCAAAAGTTTTTAAGAAAATATGATTTGAAATATAATAAAGTGGCCTCACCACTATTAACTATTGAACCTATGTTGGAAGAGATAGCAAGTGAACAAAGACATACATTTATTTCTACAGGCATGAGTGAATTAGAAGAAATAGATAGGGCAGTAGAAATTTTTAAAGGTTTAGATTGTCCCTTTGAATTAATGCATTGTAATTCAAGTTATCCTACTAAAAATAATAATGCAAATTTAAAATGTATTGATACTTTAAGACAAAGATATAATTGTGATATAGGATTTAGCGGACACGAAGTTGGGATACAAATTACAGTAGCTGCAGTATCACTTGGGGCGACTAGTGTTGAACGACATATTACGCTTGATAAGTATATGTATGGGTCTGATCAATATTCTTCAATAGCTCCTATGGAATTATTAAAATTGAGTAGGATTATTAGAGTTCTTGAAACGGCAATAGGAGATGGCAGAAAGTATTTAAGAGAAGAAGAAAAAGAAGCGAGAAAGAAACTTACAGAGTTATATTGGAGAGTTAGAAAATGAAAGATATAAAAGATGTTTTAATAGTAGTTCAGGCACGACTTTCTTCTGAACGAGTTCCCCGTAAAATGATTATACCGTTTGGTGATACTAATTTAACAGAGTTAATGATTAAAAAGATTTTAACTTCTAAAGTAATACCAAGAGAAAATTTTTATCTTTCCGTATATGAAAAAGAATTGGTTGAAATAGCTGAGAAATATAATGTTAATGTTTATCATAGATCCAGAGAGTCCAGTTTTTGGGACGCAGGAGGCGCACCACTTAATATATGTTATGAGTGGTGGAATAAACTACCTTTTACATATTGTATATTAATTAGTGCTTGTGCTCCATTTTTGAAAATAGAAACTATAGATAGTTTTGTACAAGAATATCTAGACATAGATGAGACTGGTATGTTTGCAGTTATTCCTAAAAAACAATATTATTGGAATGATAAATTTAATTTTATAACTGAATGGCCAGAAGAAGAAACTAGTATTGGAGATGAGATTAAAACAACTCCTTATAAAGTTATGAATACAAAATCAGTAGGTATAACATATGAAGCAGCACATTGTTTATATGCTTCAAAAATGGACGGGTTAAAAGATGGTATATGGATGGGAGACTTTAATAAACCAGGAGATATTAAATTGGTCTCAGTAGATGAAGAAGAAGTCTTTGATATTGATTATGAGTGGCAATTTAAAATGGCAGAAGCTAAATATATTTGGTTACAGGATGATTTTAATATCTCATAGAGGAAATTTAGAAGGTAAGAATCCTGAGAAAGAAAATTCACCAATTTATGTATTGCAAGCACTTTCAAAGGGATTTGATGTTGAAGTAGATGTTTGGTATTTAGAAGGCAAATGGTTTTTG
>MPMB02172799.1_pt1 | contig 14422 bp, 12 predicted proteins | sample 1617371 | NCBI WGS metagenome assembly MPMB02 (sample SAMN05944808, study PRJNA350692) | marine metagenome | biome: marine; feature: ODZ; material: water; isolation source: 300 m water sample filtered on 0.2 um supor filter | place: Pacific Ocean | collected 2012-04-08 | depth 300m m
CGGTCCCATCCCGGCCACCGAGAAGCTGCTCAAGCGGCTGCAACTATCGCTCTCTGATATCGGCTTGATTGAACTGAACGAGGCCTTCGCCGCTCAGTCCATCGGGGTGATGCGCAAGCTGGGCATGCGCCCTGAAATCACAAACGTGAACGGCGGCGCGGTGGCGCTCGGGCACCCGACCGGATGCTCCGGTGCGCGCATTCTGGTGACGCTGCTGCACGAGATGAAGCGCCGCGCTGCTGACGAGAAGCGACCCTATTACGGGCTGGCGACGCTGTGCGTGGGCGTGGGTCAAGGAGTCTCCACCATTGTGGAGTGGATTGGCGATGACGACCAAAATCACTGACATGCGCACTGCCATCAGCGCGCACGTGCACGATGGCGACTGCGTAGTCATCGAGGGCTTCACTGCGTGCATCTGTTTTGCGGCGGCGCATGAGATTATCCGTCAGGGGCGGCGCGAGCTCACCCTCTGCCGCATGACCCCCGATCTGGTGTATGACCAGATGATTGCGGCCGGTTGCGCGCGCAAGCTGGTGTGCAGCCACCTTGACAATCCGGGTGTGGGCTCTCTGCATTGCGTGCGCCGCGCGGTCGAGTGCGGCGTTCCGCGCGCGTTGGAACTTGAGGAATACTCTCACTTTGGAATGGTGGGGCGTTACATGGCCGGCGCGGTGCGGTTGCCTTTTTGTCTGGTGCGCAGCTATCGCGGCACCGGCCAGCTCAAGGTGAAACCGCGCATAAAGTTTGTGCCCAATCCATACGATGGTGTGGCGAGCGAATTTACCCATGTTGATTCCGTCGCGATGGTTCCGCCGCCGAATCCGGATGTGGCTATCTTGCACGCCCAGCGCGCTGACGCCGCCGGCAACACGCAGATGTGGGGGCTGCTGGGCGCGCAAAAGGAGGTCGCCTTTGCGGCTGAGCGCGTGATTGTGGTGGTGGAGGAAATCGTGGATTCCGCTGTCATTCGCAGCGACCCCAACCGCGCAATGGTGCCGGGCCTGGTGGTGGATGCGCTGGTGCAGCAGCCCTACGCCGTGCACCCATCCTATGCGCAGGGGTATTATGATCGCGACAATCAGTTCTACCTGCAGTGGGACGCAATCTCCCGCGATGAAGACGCCACGCGGGTCTGGCTGCGCGAATGGGTCTATGGTGTTGACGACTGGGAGGATTATTTGGCGAAAATGGAAAGCGAGCAGCCGGACATCTGGGAACGTTTGGCTCCCGAAGAGGCGCTGGCACAGTCGGTGAACTGTGGCGCGTATGCTCTGGCGTAACGAGCGCGAAAGGCACAGCGTTGCAGCAGAGAGCGCTGTCGCCTTCCGTCCCTGCTTCACGCAGTGATTTGGCGATATGATTGACTACACTGCTGCGGAGTTGATGATCGCCTGCGCGGCGCGGGCGCTGGTGGGAAAGCGCGTGGTGTTCGTCGGCGTGGGGCTGCCCAATATCGCCTGCAACCTGGCGCGGCGCAGATTGACTGTTTCGGCAACATGAACACCACTGTGGTCGGCGACTACGCCCGTCCGCGCGTGCGCCTGCCCGGCAGCGGCGGAGCCTGCGACATCGCCTGTCATGCCGGCGAGGTTTTCTTGATAATGCGCTTGAGAAAACGCGCTTTTTTGGACCGGCTGGATTTTCGCACCAGCGTCGGGCATCTGGATGGACGCCCGCAGCAGCGCGCCGAGACGGGGCTGCCCGGGAGGGCGCCGCAGCTGGTGGTCACCGACAAAGCCGTTTTCGATTTCGAGGATGGCTCGGGCGAGATGAGGTTGTGCTCGCTACATCCCGGCGTGACGAAGGATACGGTGCAGGCGCAGGTTGGCTGGCGGCTGCACGTGGCCGCCGATTTGCGCGTCACCGAGGCGCCCACCGCACTGGAACTGAGCATAATGCGGGAGGAACTTGACCCGCAATCGATTTACACTGGCGAGAAAGTGGAGGTGTATTAATGACCGCCAAACGAAAACATGTCCGCGTGACTTACAGCACGTTGAGCAGCCCGGATCCATTGCTGCACGAATATTACGAGGAGGATGTTGTCGCGGTGAAAGCCGGTTTCGGGGAGACCTTCCCGATGTATATCAACGGCGAGTGGGTGACCGCGGAGGACACTTTCACCTCCATCAGCCCTGTGGATACCAGCCTGATCGTTGGCCGGTTTCAGCAGGCCGGGCCGGAGGATGTGGCTGCTGCTATGCGGGCTGCTAGAGTGGCATTCCCGGCCTGGCGCGAGACGCCCTGGCAGGAGCGCAACGCGCTTTTGATAAAGGTGGCTGATCTTATCAGTGAGCGCATGTTTATGCTGGGTGCCGTCATCAGTATAGAGGTGGGCAAGAATAGATTAGAGTCAATCGGGGAAGTAGAAGAGGCCGCCGACTTGATTCGTCATTGTGTCACTGCCATGCATGAGAACAATGGCTTTTGCAGACCGTTGGCGTCTGAGGATAGCAATACCCGCAACCACAGCGTGCTAAAGCCGTACGGGGTGTGGGGCGTGATTTCGCCCTTTAATTTCCCCTGTGCACTCTCCGGCGGCCCGGCGGGCGCGGCGCTTGTGGCCGGGAACACCGTGGTACACAAACCGGCTGATGATGCCCCATATTCAGCTTATCTGCTGGCGCAATGCTTCCACGACGCTGGCATCCCGGCCGGGGTATACAACATGGTGACCGGCGGAGATGACCCCGGCAAAGCGCTGGTGGCGAACAGCGATGTGAACGGTATCACCTTCACCGGCAGCTATGAGGTTGGCATGAGCATCTTGCGCGATTACGCTGCCGGAGGCGCGTTCGTGCGACCACTAGTGGCCGAGATGGGCGGCAAAAATGCGGCCATCGTCTCGCGCACTGCAGACGTAGAAACGGCTGCTCTCGGGGTGATGCGTTCCGCCTTTGGCGCCACTGGCCAGAAGTGTTCCGCGTGCTCACGCGTATACGTGCACCGCGACGTAAAAGCCGCCTTTACCGAGAGACTGGTGGAGCTCACGAAGCAGATTAAGGTCGGCGACCCAACCCTGCACGAGAATTACATTGGCCCGCTTGTCAATGAAGCCGCTTACCGCGCCTACCAGAAATATGTGGATCACGCAGCAGCTGACGGCGAAATTCTAGTGGGTGGCCAGACGCTGGATGAGAGCGGTTATTACGTTGCCCCGACCGTGGTGCAAAAATTGCCGTTTGACCACTATCTGTGGAAAGAGGAGCTGTTTGTGCCCTTGGTTGTCGTGGGTGAGTACGAGCATAGAGAAGAGGCCATGCGCATGGCCAATGATGCCTCGCTGGGGTTGACGGCGGGCTTCTTCAGCGAGGATGATGCAGAGGTGCAGTGGTTCCTCGACAACATCGAAGCTGGCTGCGTTTATGTCAATCGAGCGGCTGGTGCGACCACCGGCGCCTGGCCGGGTTATCAGGCCTTTGGAGGCTGGAAGGGTAGTACCGGTACAAACAAGTCGTCGATGAGCCATTACTATCTGCAGCAATACATGCGCGAGCAAAGTCAGACGATTCTGAGATGACCTTTATGCTATCACCATTGCAGGGAATCCGTGTGCTGGGCCTGGAGCAGTACATGAGTGCGCCTTACTGCACCATGCTGCTAGCAGATGCTGGGGCGGAGGTGATAAAAATTGAGCGGCCCGGCAGTGGTGACCCGCGTCGTTCTATTCCTCCCTTCGCGCACGGTGAGGGCGGAGCGCAAAAGGCCGGCGGCTTCATGGCTTACAATCGTAACAAGAAAAGCCTTGCGGTGAACCTGCGCAGCGCGGCGGGAAGAGATATTTTCCGCGAACTGGCGGCGCAGTCGGATGTGGTGGTGGAAAACCTGCGCCCGGGCGCAAGCGCCAAGCTAGGACTTGATTATGAGGACCTAAAAGAACTTAATCCGCGCCTGGTGTATGCGGCCATTTCCGGCTTCGGGCGCATGCCCGGCTTCAGCGGGCCTTATAGCGACCGCCCAGCGTTTGACATTGTGGCTGAGGCCATGAGTGGCGTGATGAATCTTGTGGGATTCGAGGACAAACCGCCTGCATGGACTATTTACGGGCTTGCGGATGTGTATTCAGGAATGTGCACCGCATATGGTATAATGCTAGCCCTTTTAATGCGTGAAAAAACAGGAGCAGGACAATTCGTGGACAGTGCTATGCTGGACAATATGCTGGCATTGAACGAGCGCATGGTGGCCCTGTATTCCGTCACCGGTCAGTCTCCGCAGCGCGGGCGTTTGCGCCATCTCTTCCCACGTGGTGCCTTTCGCTGCAGCGATGGTTACCTCGCCCTGAATGTTCCCGATGATACTGTGTGGAAGCGGCTGTGCTCGGCCATGGGGCGAGATGATTTGATAGCCGACGCGCGCAGCGCGAGCGGCACTGCGCGTGCTGAGCATGCTCATGAGCTCCAGCCTATTATCGAAAAATGGCTGCAGGACAAAACGCGCGCGCAGGCCGGTGACCTGCTCAATACGAGCGGCGTGCCGGCCGGGCCGGTTTACAGTGCGGAGGATGTCTTTGCGGACCCGCATGTGGGAGCCCGCAAGATGCTGCAGCCGGTGCAAGATCCGGTAGTTGGCGAATATCGCTTCGCGCGCTCACCGGTGTTGCTTTCCGCGATGCCGGAGTGCGCGCCTGCCCCAGCCCCGGCGCTGGGCCAACACACGCGCGATATTCTGGGCGATGTGCTTGGATATCCGACGGAGAGGATTGTAGTACTGGAGCAGCAACAAGTCGTACAGAGTGCCGCCACATGACCTGCGCGAGAGGCGGCGAACTGGTATCTATGAGAGGAGGTGATGCTAGCCTACACAGTTCAATCAGCAATGCTTCACTGTATCGGAAATCAGTTAGCAGAACGTGTCACTTAAGGAGGAACAACCTATGATGAAGACACGCATGTTGCAGGTATTGAGTGTAATGATGGTACTGGGCTTGGTACTATCGGCCTGTCAGCCACAGGTAGTAGAGGTAGAGAAGGAAGTGGTGGTGACGCAGGTAGTGAGGGAAGAGGTCGAAGTAGAGAAGGTGGTAGAAGTTGAAGTAGAGAAAGTAGTTGAAGTAGAGAAGGCAGCTGAGGACGCCCTTGGTTTTGTAGACATAGCTCCGGGCGAGCCGGTGCACATTGCCTACATGCTGGCGACTTCGGGTGCGGTGGAGTTTCTGGGGGCCGACTCTTTGGGTGGCATTGAGATTGCCATCGAGGAGTATGGTCAGCTACACGGTCATGACATCCTGCTGACGGGTGAGGACTCACTCTGCAGTGCTGAGGGTGGGCAGACGGCTGCGGTGAAGGTAGCTGCTGACCCGACGATCCTGGGCGTCTTGGGCACGAACTGCTCGAGCGCCGGTACAGCGGCGAGTGTAGTGATCAGCGAGGCGGGCATGGTAATGATATCGCCCACGAACACTTCGCCGGCATTGACGGATCCAAACGAGACTTGGAATCCGGGTTACTACCGCACTGCGCACAACGACAAGTTTCAGGGTGCAGTTGCTGCTGAGTTTGCGTACAACGAGTTAGGCGCCCGCACGGCGGCGGCGCTACACGATGGTGATCCCTACACTGAGGGATTAGCTAGTGTGTTTGCGGAGGTATTCGCTGAGATCGGCGGGACAGTGACATCGTTCGAGGCGGTAAACAAGGGAGACACGGACATGCGTCCGGTGTTGACCACGATCGCTGCTGGCGAGCCTGAGGTACTGTACTTCCCGATCTTCGAGCCAGAGGGCAACTTTGTTGGAGCGCAGTCGCAGGAGGTACCTGGGCTGGAGAACGTCACTCTAATGGGAGCTGACGGTCTACTGGTGAAGTCCTTCGGGCCAAACACCGGTCCGGCTGCGGTAGGCATGTATCTATCCGGCCCGTACATTTCTGATGACATAAGTGCGTATGCGAGTTTCCTAGCGAAATACGAGGCGAACACGGGTGGCCCACCGCCGGCTGGATTTGCGGCGCATGCATATGATGGAGCCAACATCCTTTTGGCATCTATTGCGAAGGCGGCGATAGTTGATGATGACGGCACATTGCATGTTGGGCGGCAGGCTTTACGGGATGCTGTGGGTTCTACGTATCGTTATGGTGGTCTGACGGGCATCCTGAGTTGTGATGAGTATGGTGACTGTGCTACTGGTGAGGCCTTGGCGGTCTTCCAGCTGAGTGCAGACAACGTGGCTTCTGAGGACAACTGGCCTCCGGAAGTTGTATACACACCTACTGGTGGATCGGAGATTGCTGGTCGTTGTGCACCGACGCTTATTAGCGAAGTGGATGAGGTAGTCATCGGCGCGACGGCTCCCCTGTCTAAACCCGGGTCCGTTGTCGGTGGTCGTGTGATGCAGGCAGCTTTTTCAATTGCCGTGGATGAGATCAACGATGCTGGCGGCATACTTGGTAAGCCGCTCCGGATCATCATTAATGACACGGAGGGGTTGCCAGAGCGTGGTACTGCTGTAATGGAACGTCTGATAACGCAAGACTGCGTACCGGCCGTGGTCGGTGAGTACCATAGCGCTGTTGGTTTGACAATGAAAGAAGTTGCACACAAGTACCACATACCTATTGTTTTTTCGGAAACTTACAACGACAAAATTACGTCAGTGAAGTATCCGGAGGTGTTCCGTATTGCACCTACATCGACGTTCACAGCGCAGATGGATGGCAAGTGGCTGAGCGAAGTCGGTGACTACAATGGAGATGGTGAGCTGTTCGCTGTGATAGTGGCTGAGAATACCGGTTACGGTACCGGGCAGGTGGGGAAGGCGGAGACATGGTTCCCAGAGTACGGCATTGATCTCGAGGTGTTCCTTGCTGATCTACCAACTCAGGACTTTGCTCCGATCATTGCCCGTATTGGCGCACTGGCTACCACACCCGATGCTATCTTTATCAAGGTGACGGGTGAAACCTCCTACAATGCACAGCAGCAGATGGCGGAGGCGGGCCTTGGTCCTAACGATGATACTATCGTGGTAGCTAACCAGGTTGCGCTGACCCACACTGAGTTCTGGGAGAATGTCCCAGATGGAAACTATGCGGTTGTTCCTCGGGTTGGGCCTTGGTCAGCTATGGCGACCGAGGTCGGTCACGCGTTTGCAGACAAGTATCGGGCGCAGATGGATCGTTGGCCGGAAGCCTATGCCTTCGAAGCGTATGATGCTCTGAAGATCATGGCCAATGCTATCGAGAATGCCGGATCGCTAGACGCCGACGCGATCATAGCGGCACTAGAGGCCACGGATCTTGAGGGTGCAGCTGGTCATTACACCTTCCCGTACGGTAGCAGCAATCCGCCGGATGGAGTAGATGTGCCTGACTTCATGTGGCATCAGTGGGCTGATGTTCCGTTGTTGTACTTGCAATATACGGAAGTCAACCAGCACTCAGATGACGTAGAGGTTATCTGGCCGGCTACCTATCGTACTTCGGAAGGGCCAGTAGTCCGACCAGGAGGATAGGTACGCAGGAAGTTAGTTTGACCTTTAGAGAGGCGGGGAATAACCCCGCCTCTCTTTGTTTTACTAAGTTGTCTAAAGGTACGTAAATAGAATCCAATGATTTTTGATGTCTGTGTGGAGTCGTTTCCATACGTTGCCGGCTTGATCATAAATGGACTTGTGATCGGGGTCATATATGCGCTAATGGGATTGGGGTTGACCCTGATATTCTCAGTGCTGGGTGTCGTCAGTTTCGCACACGGCGAACATTACATGATCGGTGGCTTTGTTGCCTATTTTCTCCTTAAATGGATTGATGGCTTCCCGCCACTTCTGGCTGTGGTCTTCGCCGGGGTAGCAACATTTGTTATTGGGGCGGTTTTTGACCGTCTGTTTTTGCGCCCGATGCATTCCGGTCGGGTGGAGCGACCAGCGGAGTACGCCATCTTGGTCACATTTGGCTTCTCCTTTTTCCTGCAATATTTGACCTTAGCAATTATTGGTCCGTTTCCTATGAAAGCTCAACGCTTCCTGGACTGGCGCATCAAGCCGCTGTTCGGAACAGTTGCCATGTACTCTACGCGGGTAGTGGCGGCCCTGATCGCAATCGTGTTGATCAGCATAGTGCTGTGGTTCATGTACCGCACCTGGACCGGGAGGGGGCTTAGGGCAGTCAGCCAGGACAAGGATGCCGCAGCGGTAACCGGCATTAACTCACTTAACATGAGTACGTTAGCCTTCGGCCTTGGCACCATGCTAGCTGGCATGTCGGGGGCCACGCTGGTACAGGTCTTCTCATGGGTCTTCGATGTTGGCGTGCCAGCGTCCGCAAAGTCATTTGTGGTCATAGTGCTGGGTGGCATGGGGTCAATACCCGGTGCGATGCTGGGAGGCCTGATGATTGGCACACTGGAGTCGCTGGGTGCAGGCTGTTTCCCTGACCCAAACCGAGGTATGGCCTATAAAGATGCTTTTGGTTTGCTCGTTTTTGCGCTGGTGCTGCTGTTTCGTCCGCAAGGATTTTTCGGGAGGAAACTATAATGAGATCGCTCGGCGCTCCCAGCATCATGACTATTGTGTTGCTTCTTGTGGTTGCCTTTGCTGCGCCGCCTGTGATGAGCTTCTACAGTGTCCCGCCTTACTGGTTTCACGTTGCCATCGTAGCGTATTTTTATGCGATTCTGGCCTCAAGCTGGTCGTTGTTGGCCGGCTATGCGGGACAGTTTTCGTTCGGGCACATGGCTCTGATGGCTGTGGGTGCCTACACCACTGGTCTATTGGGTCGGTACATGTCCTTCGGCGTAGTGGAAGGAATTGTCAGCGGTACCTTGCTGGCAGGGCTGTTTGGGGTTGTAATTGGCTATCTGTGCTTACGCCTGCGTCGAACTTATCTGGCCCTGTTTACAATTGCCTTCTCCGAGATATTGCGCCTAACCTTGATGGCCGAGCATGAATTTACAGAAGGTCCTGATGGTCTGCCGCTGACGCCTCTTTTCGCAACGACCTCGAAAGTGCCAGCCTACTACGCGATGCTAGGTCTGTTGGTGGTGTCGTTGGTGTTTATGTATTGGTTGGTTAACTCGCGCTTTGGGCTGTTCTTCCGGGCCATCCGGGAGGATGAGGAAGCGGCGGCCGCAATGGGTGTGCATGTAGTGCGTTACAGGGTCATGGTGTTCACAATCACTTCTATGATTGCCGGTTTGGCAGGAGCAGTCGAGGCGCACTATGTTGAAATTATCACGCCCAATATCTTCTTGGTGCTTCAGATGAGCATCGTTATTGCTATGGCTGTTATAGGGGGATTGGAGAGCTTAATTGCAGCCGCGTTCGGAGCGATTATCATCCATTTCGCTCTAGAGCTGCTTCGCCCCGTTGGCAACTGGAGAATGGTTGTGTTTGGGCTGCTCTTGATGCTAACCTTGCGCTTTTTCCAGAACGGTTTGCTTCACCCCTTGCTACAACGCATGTTTCGCCAGCGGGTACTGGCTGAAACAGTTGCCAAACGACAGGTTCCATCGGAAGGCTAGGCAAGGTTATTCATCATAGAGGTTTGTCCGAGTGAAACTAGAACTCAGAGATGTGAGTAAATATTTCGGTGGCTTGAAAGCTGTCGATAACGTACACGTGACTATCGACAAACCAGAATTGATCGGTCTGATTGGTCCTAACGGTGCTGGCAAGACGACGTTGGCCAATTTAATCGATGGGGTCCACAAACCTACAACTGGTTCTATATGGCTGAACGGGGCAAGAATTGATGGTTTGCCGCCCTATCTCATTGCCCAGCGTGGCTTAGGGCGAACCTTCCAGGTGACGCGCGCATTCCGGCGCATGACGGTGATGGAGAACATGCTTGTGCCTGCCATGGCGGTGCGTCCTAATGCAGAAAAAAGGGATGTGGAGGAGAAAGCATGCAAGATTCTCGAGCTACTCACCATCGAGCACCTGAGGAACGAATTGGGTCGCGGGTTGTCTGGCGGCCAGCAGAAGCTGCTTGAGTTGGGCCGCCTGCTGATGCTGGATCCCCAGATCATCATTCTTGATGAGCCATTTGCTGGAGTACACCCGAAGCTGCAGGAGACAATCCATGGCTACATAGGCCAAGTCCGCTCTCAAGGTAAGGCAATCATCCTGATAAGTCATGACATGGATTCTATTTTTTCGTTGAGCGAGCGGTTGATAGTGTTGCACAACGGAGCAATCATAGCCGATGGCTTGCCGAATGAGGTAAAAAAAGAATCGGTCGTGATTGAGGCTTATCTGGGCAAGGAGGAAGGGGAAGGGGACGATGCTTGAGGTCCGCGACCTGTACGCCGGCTACTACCGTGACCTGAATATCCTTCAGGGAGTGAATCTGACTGTCGAAAAAGGGAAAATGACTGCCGTGTTGGGAGCGAACGGCGTAGGGAAGTCTACTCTCTTGAAAGCCGTGTATGGTTTTATAAAACCAAACCAAGGGCAAGTGCTTCTAGATGGTACTGATGTAGTTGGCACGCCCACTCACAGATTGATTAACTTAGGCGTTTCATATATCCCGCAGCAGACCGGCATCTTTAAGGAGATGTCCGTGGAGGAGAACCTAATGTTGGGAGCATGGACCTTCCAGCGCGACAAAGTGCGTATCCAACTCAAGATGGAGGAGAACTATGAGCTCTTCCCAGCGCTGAGAGAGAAACGTAAGCAGCGGGCAGGTCTTCTTTCTGGTGGACAGCAGCGTATGGTCGAGGTGGGACGTACATTGATGACCGATCCTAAACTAATCTTGGTGGATGAGCCTACGGCGGGGCTAGCTAAGCTGCTGTCCAGGGAGGTTTACCAGATGTTGGTGGATCTGCGCGATAGAGCGGGACTGACCATTATGCTGGTCGATCAGGAAATCCGACAGGCGCTCAAGATTGCTGATCATGTCTACGTGCTGGAATTAGGCCGCAACAAGTTTGAAGGGCCTGCGAGCGAATTCACCGATATGGAGAAGGCGCTGTGGGTATAGGTAAACTCTGCGCATCCGAATAGAAGATGTCTTGCCCGATTGAGCTGCTTGCCGCTATGAAAGGCGCGGCATTCATGCAGTGGCGCAGGCGGCGGTGGAGGCTACCGAAAAAGCGGTGGTCAACAGCCTGACGGCGGCCGAGACTGTGGTTGGGTGCGATGGAAATGTGTCGCGCGCTCTGCCCGTCGAGCGGATGCAAGATGGGCTGCGCCAGGGCCTCGGCGGAACTGCGGCTTAGTCCCAAGGATTGACAATGCCTGACGAAAAGCCCGTATCGCCAGCGGATGTGCGCCGCAAGGACCGCGCGAAGGATGATGCCTGGATTCGGCAGTTCCTGCAGCGAGCGCCCTTCGGGGTGCTGGCGACCGTATCGGAGGGGCAGCCTTTCGTCAACAGTAATCTCTTCGTGTACGCTGAGGCGGCGCACGCGATTTACGTGCACACCGCGCGCGTCGGGCGCACGCCCGCCAACATCGAGCGCGAAGAACGCGTGTGCTTCAGCGTCAGCGAGATGGGGCGGCTGCTGCCGGCCGAGCACGCTCTGAAGTTCAGCGTGGAATACGCCGGCGTGACCGTCTTCGGGCGCGCGCGCGTGCTCAGTGACGCTGCAGAAACACGGCACGGGCTGCAACTGCTGCTCGATAAATATTTCCCGCACCTGCGCCCGGGCAGAGATTACCGCGCCATCACGGATGATGAACTGGCGCGCACCGCTGTGTATCGCATCGAGATTGAGCATTGGAGCGGGAAGGCCAAAGCGGAGCGGGCTGATTTCTCGGGCGCTTTCCACTACCCGGTTCAACCGGGAGAGTGAGATTGTGGCTTCCGTGGGAAAGCAGTGGGCGGTGCGTCAGGTGAGCGCCGGTTGGCCGTCAAGTTGCCGCGACCGGAATGGGGTATGCTTTGAGCGTACCTCGACAGGGTTCATCTACATCTTCTCCTCCTTCAGTCAGACGCGAGTCCTCCTCCTGCTCGCGTCTACTGTTTAACGGCCAGCGCTGAGCAGCAAATATAGCCCCAACGCGCCGCTCTCCCCGTCACTGCGGAAACTTTCATCCACGTGGAAACCGGCGCGTATGCAAAGCGCGTTTAGCTCGTCGGCTGCAAAGTGGTGCACATAGCGCAGACCGTGGCCGCCGCGGCGCCAGTCCAGCAGGTAATCGCCGGGATCCACTGCGGCCTGCGGCAGGCCAATCTGCTCCCAGGGCACAATCTTACGCCGCAAGCGCGGCAGTTGTAGGAATTGCCAGACCGAGAGCGCGCAACGCCCGGCGGGCTGCAGCGCGGCGTTGATTTCGCGCAGCAGGCGCAAACGCCGGCGCGGACCGGGGATGTGGTGCAGCAACGAAAAGCAAACGGCTGCCGCCAAGCCCTTCGGCAACCGCGCAGCCCAGCCCGGGGATGCTAGGTTGGCGTGAATGAAATCGCAACGCGGCGACGTGGGCGCGCGGCGAAGTAACTGCCGGCTGAAATCCACGCCTACGTAGCGGATGCCGGGAGCAGAGCGGCGGCCTGCCGCCAGCACGCGCCCATCTCCACAACCGACATCGAGGAGTGAATGGTACGGTCGCAGCGCGGCGAGCGCGCGCATTATGCCGGGTTGCAGGCGGCTGCGCGAAGCAGAGAAATCGGCCGCGAACGCGTCGTAGAACTCGCGGTTTAACCGCAGCAGCTGGCGAGCGGTGGAGGTGCGCACGATTCTGGATTATACTGGCTGCCGTGCGCAACCCGAAGAACCACGCGGCGACGGACGTCAGCCGCTACGCCGAGCCGGTTCTGGAAATTATCCGCGAGCTGCAGGCGCAGCCCATGGATGGTGGCGAGCAGTTGGGCGCAATTCTGCGGCGGCACGCGCGCGCTGGCGGGGAGGTTTTCAGCAAGAATCTGTTGGTGCGCACCTATCGGCATCTGTGCGCGCGCGGGGAATTGCAGCCTGACGCCGCTTTTCTGCGCCGGCTGCGCATGAAGCCAACGCGCACCATCTCGGGCGTTGCGCCAGTGACCGTGCTCACCAAACCTTATCCCTGCCCGGGAAAGTGCATTTTTTGCCCCACGGATGCGCGCATGCCCAAGAGTTATCTGCCGGACGAGCCCGGCGCGATGCGCGCTGAACAGCACGGCTTCGATCCGTTCGAGCAGACCGCGGCGCGCGTGCAGACCCTCAGTGACAACGGTCACGCGGTGGACAAAATTGAGCTGCTCATTCTGGGTGGTACCTGGTCGAGCTACCCACGGGATTACCAGCGCTGGTTTATCCGCCGCTGCCTGGACGCGATGAACGAGCGTTCGGCGGCTACGCTCGCGCAGGCGCAGCGCTGGAACGAGAGCGCGCGCCACCGCAATGTCGGGCTGGTCATTGAAACTCGTCCCGACCACATTTCAGCGGAGGAAATCCGCCGGCTGCGCGCGCTGGGAGTGACTAAAGTGCAGCTCGGCGCACAATCACTGCAAGACAATGTACTGGAACTGAATCGGCGCGGCCACAGCATGGCGGACACGCGGCAGGCACTGCGGCTGCTGCGCGCTGCCGGTTTCAAGATTGTGCTGCACTGGATGCCGAACCTGCTCGGCGCCACCGCGGAAAGCGACCGGAAGGATTACGCGCTCCTGTGGTCTGACCCGGCGCTGCGGCCGGATGAACTCAAAATCTACCCGTGCTCGCTGCTCGCAGATACCGAGTTGCACCAGCGCTGGCAGCGCGGCGAGTATCGGCCTTATAGTGACGAGACTCTGCTGGAACTGGTGGCGGCGTGCAAACGACAGACGCCGCCCTATTGCCGCATCAACCGTGTGTACCGCGATATCCCCGCGCCCAACATAGTGGCGGGCAGCACGCTCTCCAATTTGCGCCAGGTGGTGCAGCGCCGACTGCGTGAGCGCGGGCAGCGCTGCGCCTGCATGCGCTGCCGCGAGGTGCGCGAGCGCGGTGTGCCGCAGGACGGGTTGCAGCTGTGCGCGCAGGTTTACACCACCGCCGGCAGCGAGGAGCATTTTCTGATGCTGAACACGCGCGCCGACCGACTGGCTGGTTATGCGCGCCTCTCTCTGCCGAACACGGAAATTGAACTGGGCATCGAGGAAATTCTCGCCTCGGCGCTGTTGCGCGAGCTGCATGTGTATGGCCCGGCGCTAGAAATTGGCAGCGCGGCTGCGGGCAACAGTGCGGTGCAGCATCGCGGGTTGGGCATGCGGCTGCTGCAGCATGCCGAGCGTGTCGCCGGCGCGGCGGGCTTCGCGCGCATGGCCGTCATCGCTGCTGTGGGCACGCGAGAATATTACCGCTCGCACGGCTTTGCCCGCGCCGGCAGTTACATGGTCAAGGCGATAGCGTGACGGCGGCAGCGCTGCTCAGGCGACGCTGCGTGTTACAATTGCGTTTTCGGGCGCGTAGCTCAGCTGGTTAGAGCGCACGGTTCACATCCGTGAGGTCGTGGGTTCGAGTCCCTCCGCGCCCATCGTAGGCCTCAAGGTTTACGCCGTAGGGCAACCTTGAGGCC
>MPMB02023680.1_pt1 | contig 14394 bp, 8 predicted proteins | sample 1617371 | NCBI WGS metagenome assembly MPMB02 (sample SAMN05944808, study PRJNA350692) | marine metagenome | biome: marine; feature: ODZ; material: water; isolation source: 300 m water sample filtered on 0.2 um supor filter | place: Pacific Ocean | collected 2012-04-08 | depth 300m m
CGTCGATCCGCGCATCGCCCCGACCGAGGGTCCCGACGAGGTATGGGAACATTTTGGGCTGACCTCCGGCGCGATCATTGATGCTGCCAAGTCGCTTGTCTGACTCCCACCAAGTTACAGGGAATCACTCCACCAACCGAATTCGATAGAAGCGGACTTGGCCCATCGGGACGTCGCTCTCGACATTGGCCAGGCGCTGCCCCAAGTCGGCGGTGAACTCAGTCAGCTTGCTCCAGCCGTCACTGACGATATCGGAAGACTCGACGCGGTAACGGCGCCCAGGTGAGACGTGCACGGAGATCGTCACGAGCCCACCTGTGACGCCGATCGACTGGATGACGAAACGGCTGTCCGCATCGTTCGGGTCGGTTTCGCTTCGGAACTCGCCAAGGTTTGTGACCCCGTCGTTGTCGGCATCGGCCATCGCGTCGGCGGCGTTGGCAGGATTCAGACTGTGCGCCAATTCCCACGCGTCATCCATGCCGTCGGCATCGCGGTCGCCGGCTTCGGCGCTGACGTTCGGCCGCCCGGCTGTCGGTGCGGCGGCGAGCCAGTTGTCCGGCTCGTCGACAAACTTGTCGTCCGCCTTGCGTTGCAAGGAAAGCCCGGTGCCGTCGGCGTCGCTTGGCCAAGGTTCACGGTTGTCATATGAAATTGTTTCCACCGGCAGGTAAGGCACATACCCGGCGTCCTCGTGGCCGAGGCCCTGCGTTTTGTCGGGCCGAAGCAGCTTTAGCTTCTCGCCGCCGTTGGCCAGGCGCCCCGCGAACGGCCCGACAATCGGCACGCCGCTTGGCACGTTGTAACGCTCGCGGAACCGTGATGTGAGCACCGGCTCGGCGGCAGGATCGAATCCGATGAGCAGGAGGTAGCCGCTGGGCGGCAGCGTCGTGTTTGCCGGGAAATCCAGCCTCACGCCACCGCGCATCCGCCACGTGTTCTGCGGCTCGAACGGATTGAATAGCGGCACAGCCTGCCCGCTGATGTTGTGCAGTTCGACAAACTCAAGCTGCGCCTGGCCAAGCCCGACAATATCCGGCTGCCCCTCGTACAGAATTTCGCTGATGACGACCGGGCCGACTTGCGGGCCGACATTAGGCGCGCCCCCGCCCTCGCGAAACGCGACAACCGACCCGGGGGAATCGACGCCGAAAGTGCGCCTGGCCAATGGCACGAACTTCACTCCCGAACGGGTCGTCACGCGGCCAACGGAGACACCGTTGGCCATCGGTGGAACCGCCTGCACGGCGCGAAAGCCGCTCGGCTTGCCACTGAGAAAGCCCGCGCCGATGGCCGAGAGGTAAATCGTGTCGCCGTGAGCGGAGTTCAGGCTGAAGCCAGCGCCGCCCCGGTTGAAGTCTCCCTCGTAGATCACCGTGTAGCCGCCCGACGCCAAAACTGTGTCGTCGGGGATGACATACTGCGTGGATGACTCGAACGAATCTCCAAGCAGCCAGCCGCTGATGTCCACCGGGGTTTCTCCGGTATTGTGCAACTCGATGGCGTCCTCGAGCGGCGCGTCGCTGTGCGACAATACCTCGTTGATCACGACGGTCGGAATGGGCAAATAGTTGCCGCTACCCGGCGTGGGGGTGAGCGGAAAATCCTTCAGCCCCTCCGCGCCGTCCGGTAGCCTTCCGCGAGAGATACCCTCGGCCTGGTTGAAAATCTCGACCTCGTCGACCGCACTACGCTGTTTCCCGTATAGGCGGAGCAACTCGCCACGGCCGCGCAGGCTGAAGTTCACATGCCCCGCCTCGGCACCGCCATCGGCCAGCCATCGCACCCAGCCCCGTGCAGGGATGAAGGTGCGATCCGGAACGGTGAACTTGGCACGCCCCACCGCCGTGGGATCGTCGGAGAGCGTCATGCCGCCGATGTCCACCGGCTTGGTTTCCGGATTGAACAGCTCAAACCAGTCCGCGCCGGAAGCCGGTTTTGCCATCCACTCGTTGAAGACGACATTGATCGGGTTGGCCAGCGCGACTGCGGCCGCGTTCGGTTTGCCGGGCGTCGGCCCGCTCAACAGTTGCCAGTGGCCAGCGCTCATGCCGATCGACCGGTCCGCCACTTGAAAGCCGTACTCGATCGAATGGGCGAGAAAGCCGTCTGGATCGAACAGGTAAACACCACCACCCTCGGCTGCTAGCGGGACGCCTGTGTTGAGATCACCAGCCGGCTGGCTGCCATCGAACCGCACAATGAGGTAGCCGCCCATCTTGATCGTTGTACCCATTGGGAAAATCCAGTCGCCGACACCATCGGCCCGGCGCGACAGGCTGACGCCGTCGAGTGAGAAGCTCGACCCGGTGTCGTTATGAAGCTCGACCCAGTCGGACGCGCCGTTGCGGTTGAACGCGAGCACCTCGTTGAACCGGGGACCGTCGTATGACGGGAGGATGTTCGGCGCACCGGGCGTTGCGCCCTTTGTGAACTTCAACTTTCGGCTGCTGCCATCCGGTCGGCGGCCCTCCGAGACACCGAGCCGCTGTTGGGCGTAATTCATTGTCGCAAACTCCACACCCTCGGGCGTGATCAGCGTGAGCGTCGCGCCGTCGGTGGGCAGCGAAAGATCGACATGACCCGGGCCGGGCCGGGTGTCGAGCCAGACGCGCATGTAGCCTTTCGGCGGGATAGTCGCGATCCGATGTAGTCCGGCGACCTGTTGATCGACCCGGATGTGCAGGCCGGTGATGAGCGCCGGAACGTTGGCGTCGGGGTTGTACAACTCGAGCCAGTCGCGCTCGCCCTCCGCCGGGTCGGCGAGCCACTCGTTGATGACGAGTTTCGTAAGGGCCGCCGGTTGGACGGTTTGATTCAGCTTGCCGAACGTCGGCTTGGCCGTTGTCCAACCGTTTGCCGTACGGACAATCGACGAGCCGATGACACCAAAGGTCACGGCATCGATGCGACGGCCTTCGGCATCAAACAACCCCACCGAGTCGCCGCCTTGGCCAAGGCCAAAGCCGGCCCGCAACCCGTCGCCCTCGCCTTCGCCGCACCAGACACCGAGCAACCCAGCTTGGCCAAGCTCGGTGCCGTCGGGGAACTCAAACGTGTTGCCATCGCCGTCGCTCAACGTCCAGCGGGAGAGATCGGACGTAGCTTGGCCAACGTTTCGCAGCTCAACAAAATCCTGCTCGGGCGAGAGCGGCGACTGAACGTGCACCTCGTTGATGATGACCGTCGGTGGGTCGGACGCCGCACCGGCAGTACCGGGCGAGCCGGCCTTGGCCGCGCTGTCGCGCCAGTTCGACGCCGCGCCGGGGTCGGCCAATAGATCGATCAGCTCGAGTGAATGACCGTCGCCGTCGGCCAAGCTTGGCCAGGCGTCGCCGTCGCTGTAATCAACCTCGACAACCCGCCACCATTGGGCATCGAGCAGGGCCAAGCGCTCGCCGTTGTTCGACAAGCTGCCCCGGAACCAGCCGTCCACAGCCAAGCCGGGGTAGCGCAGCTTGAAAGCGTCGGGATCATTGTCGGATGCCAGCACGAAAAATTCGCCAGGGCCAATGACCTCATCGCCGGCAAAGGTGAAGTCAATACCATCGAACCGATGCCAGCCAAGCGGCACATCGAAGGTGCCGCTGTTGTGCAACTCAACGAACTCGTACTCACTGCCGCCGGGCGGGTTGTACATGATCTCGGTGAAGCGCAGCGGCGTACCCGCGTGCCCGACCTGGAATGAGTGTTCAACCAGCGCGCTCCATTGGCCATTGAGCATCGATCGGGCGCGAATCGTGGTGTCGCGGATCACCTTGATCGGCTCCGCATATTGAACCACGCCGTCGGCCACCTCGGCACCACTGCGTTGACCAAGCGACAACTCGGCGTTGATGAGCATGTCGGAACTACCGAGGCCGGAGTTAAGGCCGTGAATGGCGAGAATATTGTTTCCGGTCTTCAGCCTGTTAATGTGCTTGCCGACGTCGAAGCTAACCCAAGTCACCGCCGATGCATCGTCGTGCCCACCGTTGGCGCCGGCGTTCCAGGCGGGGTTGAGTGCGGCGTTGGCGTTGGCGATGCGGGTGCCGTTGAGGTACGCGACGAAGCCGTCATCATACTTCATCCAAAGCATCATGAAGTTGGATTCTTTTTTGTCCGATGCCGACACGTTGAAAGGGATGCGCACGAACACCGACTGGTTGATGTCGTTCATCTCGGTGTCCACGTCGATGCCGATGTGCGCGTCGTAATCAGCGTTTTGGTCGTAGCCGACACCGTCGTTACCACTGTCCCAGTCGTCATGGTCAAACGGCTCACTACCGCCGTGCCAAGTCTTTCCAAGGTCATTGCCACCATTGTCCGCAGACGGAACCATTGCCCATTTTACTGCGTTACCCGAAAGAACAGTTTTACCTGTTTCCACCATCGCTCCCGGGCGGCGCGGATCGGCGCCATCGACCATGTAATACACCTCGCCCTCGGATGCACTTAACGTGAGTTGATAACCTGTCGGGACAGCCCCACCATTCTGGCTGAACTGTGGCGCATTATCCGAAAACTGAATCTTTTGCCCGGCCATTTGGCTCATGACGATGGCGCGGCGACGCGGTACCCAGGTAGTCTCGACATGCGAATTAAGATTTCCCAGAACGCCGGACATTTCCACCTTCATTTCGCGGAAGCGGCGTAGCACGTTCTCGTCGGTCAACGCGCCACCGTTAAAGTAGTGAATCTGTACCCGGTCGGCAAAACGCATCCGAAACTCGGGATTCTTCTGCAACGCTCTATAAAAAACAGCGATGTCCGCTCCGCCGGCGAGCGGGCCGCTACTGAGATTGTTGCCGGTGACACTGCGACCGTTGTTGCCGAACGACCACTCGGCGTCCCACACGAGGAAGCGCCACTTCGCGCCGGGCACGCGCTCGCAGGCGGCGCGCCAGTTGTTATGCGGCCAGTCGCCGGTGTTGGCGTAAACATTGAGCATGATGTAGTCGATGAAATTGTCGATATCCAACAACCTCTCAACAGCCGAATAGTTTTGTGGGATGGTGAGATTTCTCTGTAAAGCGCTCTTGAGTTGGTTCCACTTCACCATGTTGCCTTCGCGAAGCTCACCGAATTGCGCGATGATGTCCCACTCCGAATCGCTACCGTTCCACGAGTTCAGAAAGTCGCTGTCAATACGCTCAGTAGGGTTGTAGTAGCCCTTGTTTGAACCGTTTAAATAGAGGTTCATGAACGTGCCTCGGGCGGCGACCTGCCCCATGTCCGCCGAGAGCCGACGAACCAGTTCGTCGATAATGAACGGATTCGAATGGTCATTCATCCCGGCTCGCAAAACAATGTGATTGAAATCCTGAACCTGCAGCCCTGGGAAAATAGCATGGCGCAGCCTCCCCGGCCCGTAATCGCCGCGGAAGTAAAGACGGAAGGAATACTTCCCAGCTGGCGGTCCAGAGTTTGGGTTGTAGCGCCCGCGAATATAGTCGCCGCCCTGCACGCGCAGACCGGCGTTGGCCTGAAGCGTCTCGCCTGTGTCGGGATAAATCAGTTCCATTGAGACTGGTCGCTCCCAGGCAATACCACGCTTGGTCGTGTTGCGCGGGTTTGTTTCCATGATACCGGTGTTTCCCCGCAGGTTGGACTGCTCCGTCACCAGTGACATCAATGGAAGCGATGTCACCGACTTGCCCAGGTTGTACGCGAACGTGTGCGTCTCCACACGCGACGGGAGCATGCCGCTCTTGAACACGGCCGCCCGTACCACGGTCGTCCGCCTCACCGCCACGGGACTGACGTACTTTTTGCCGTTGGCTGCAGTCGGCTCGGAATAATCGGTCGTATACCGGATCACGGCATTCGGCTCGTCAGTGGTAATGTGCACCCGGAATTGTGCATCATAAATGCCCCGCTGCGCGCTGAACTTGGGCGGCGCGAGCATCCCGCTAACAGTGCTGCCACGGTTGGCCTGACCCGGCGTCGGCGACTCGAACCAGGCCCAGTCGCCCTTGGCCAGGCGACCGTACGAAATATTGCTGCGCTGCTCCGGATACGCCGGCGCAATCTCGTCAGTGACACGCCGCGGCAGCTCCGGGCTGAACAGGCCAAGGTACTCGCCCTCGACACCCAGCTTGAAATTCGTGTGCAGCGTCTGGCCAAGCGCATGACGGTTTTTTCCCGTGGCGTGCACGACGAGCAAACCGCTTGGCCGGATCGTCACGCTAGGGAACATCCACTTACCCGGCTTGGCCGCGTCGTCGCTCAACGACCAACCGGCGAGGTCAACCGTGGCATCACCGGTGTTGCGCAGTTCGATCCAGTCCCCAGCCTCGCCCTCCTCGTCCTTCAGGCCGTCGCGGTTGGCCGCGAGGATTTCGTTGATCACCACTTGGCCAAAGTCGTGGTTGGCGTCCACGTTGTAATGCCAACCTTCCGCGGCGAGCCTGTTCGGCTCTGCCGCCAAGTCGGTCACGCCGTGGTCCACCACCCAGGCGATCGTCACGATGCCGCTCCCAGCCGACTCGAACTCAATCTGCCACGGACCGCTCGCCACGCCGGCGATCGACGACGGCGCCTTGCCGTTCACCAGCAGATCGGTCGCCTCAAGCCCACGAATCGGTTCGCTGAAAAACAGGCGCACGCGGTTGAGCCCGCGCACTGTGCTGCCCGGCGGCGGCAGGATGGTTGTCAGCGCAGGCGGCATGTCATCAACGATGCGGTATTGGTGCGTGGCCGCCGCCGAGGCGGCGTCCATCAGGTTGGGCGGACGCGCTGTGTCGGCGATGCCGTGGTCCGGATTCCACGACAGAGTCGCCCCGCCAAAGTCGCCCGGCGCGAATGTAAATGTCCACAGGGCACTCCTGCCGCGCAGTTGCACCGCCGGGTCGCCGTTGAGCCAGAGATCATCGGCGTCCACCCCCGTGACCTCCTCGTCGAAACGGACCGTGACCTCGCGCAGCAGGCTGACATTGCCCGGTGCAGGATCGATCGACGCCACTTTCGGCGGCGACTCGTCCGGCTGAAAACTCCGAAGCTCAGCGTTCATCATGAAGTCGCTGCTGGTCAGGTTGGTGTTGAATCCCATGATGGCGATCTGGTTTTTGCCATCGACGAGAAACTGAGCAGGATTGTCCAGGGCGAACGTCTCGAAATTGCCGGACTCATGACTGATGCTCGCAAAAGAATCGTGCGACAGATCAGCCGCCCCCCCGACATTGAGCACCTGCTCACCATTGATCCAGACAACGAACCCGTCATCATAATCCACCAGCAGGTCGAGGGCGGAAACCTGATTGGCATTTGCCAAGGTGAAGGTGCGACGAAAAAATATCGTGGAGTATGTGTTTTGCATGTCGCCTAGCACCGTACCGCCATTGCCGTCTCCGTAACGGATTGGCGAGGCACCGCTTGGCCAATCGCTGTCGTCGAAGTCCGGCTCAGTCCACTCCAGGTCACCGCCAGAGGGATGATCGTTGCCCTTGTAGTAACTCCACTTGGCTCCGCGCGCAAAAAGTGTTCCGGCGTTGGCCTTGCTGCCGAACCAGACACCCGCCAAGAATGCCAACGCAACCAGCACAAACGGATTTATTTTCATGGCTGGGGGTTTATTTGCCCTTCTTCCGATTCATCGCCATCACACTAAGCCCGCCAAAAATGGTGCCGGAGCCACCGGTGATGATGCGCTTCACCGGCAGACCGGTCTTGGGATCCTTTTTCAGCGGATCGTCACTCATACGCTGCTCGACCTCAAAGCGGCGAACTTTTTGTCCCTTTTTCTGAGGGATGCTTTCATACGTATAAATGGGCATAATAGGTTATGCTATAACTCGTCACGAAGCTTACCTCATTACGGGTATTGATCAATCACTTTTCCATCAGCATCGTAGGCCGTGAATGAAGGCTTGCCCACGTTCAGGGTGACCGAAATCAGGTGTCGCTTGCTCACAGCCTTGGCCAGGTACCACAACTCGCCCGGCTTGGGCACCGTACGGGTATCAACACCCCAGCAACCGTCGCCGAGGTAAAGGATGCCGTTTTTCTTGTCGACCTTGTTGGCCAGTAGCCGGTGGGTGCGTTTGTAGGTATGGTGGTCGTGCTCAAAAACCGCCGTCACGCGAAACCGTTCAAACAACGGACACCAGTTTTTGATTATCCGCTGCGCCAAAGGATCCTTGGATGAATCGTTGGTTCCGCTGGGCGGCTTGGCCGTTCCGTAGGCTGCCTTGTGATAGCAAGCGAAAATAAAGGGGAATTTTCCAGCGCGCTTGACCAAGACCTGGTTCAACCAGGCAGCCTGTTCCCCCTCAATCCGCTCGGTGTGGTCGGAGTCCAGCACGATCAGGCTCAAGTAGTTGCCAAAGTCCATCGAATAGAAGGCGCGCTTGGCCGGCAACGGAAACAGGCTGTAAAAATACTTCGCGTCCTTCGGCTTCTTTCCTGTGCCCCCGGCAACCTCGTGATTTCCAATCGCCACGACCATCGGAATCAGGCAGCGATCAGATTTACGCACACTGTTCAGCATCCACGACTCAAGCCAGTCATCCCACCTGGTTACTTCCTTCGAACTGGCGTTGGCATAGGCCAAGTCGCCACCCAGCAACGCAAACCACGGGTTCAACTGGGCTGCGCGCTGATTCATGACATCAAGGTATTTACGTTTGTGCATCATGTCTCCACCGCTCACAAAACGGAAATTGGGCGGGAGAGTGCGTGGCAGGGTGCGGAACTTGAAGTATTGCCCACCGCGAGTCGTGGTCTGGGAACGGATCGTGAAAATATACTCGGTATCTGGTTGTAGCCCCCGGAGTTCAACGTGATGAACTATCCGTTTTTTCTGATCAGCGAGCATATGCTTGAAACCCCGGGCAAGCGTCCACCGAGTCCCAGGCTGAGCGGCAAAGCGACGGTACATCACGTAATCGGCACTGCGTGCGTCGCCGTCCATCCAATTAACCACAAGCGTGGTGGTGGGATTGATCCGCCAAGTGAGGTACACCAGCGGTCCCTTGCTCAAGCGCTTGGCCATAGCCCGGTAAGGCACTGTCACCAAGGCAGATAGCACCAACAGAAAAAATCGGCGTCCGGTTTTTAACGGCTCAAATCTCATAAAAACAGAAACAGCGCGAAAAATAGGCGTGAGTACTTATGAGTCAATACGGGGATACAGTTTTTTTGTCGGAAACAGCCCAAAAAGGCGTTTTTTTCTTTAAACAACATGTTGACTCGCTTTTGCGTTTTGGTACTGTTCCCGCCCCTTTGCTTCCGGGGGGTTCTGGATGAAGACCTATTTACCAAAGATAGACAAGCTGAACCGTACTGTTGACGAGCAGCCGCGCAAGTGGCACGTGATCGACGCCGACGGCGCCGTGCTGGGCAAGGTGGCCACGACTGCGGCCGACCTGTTGCGTGGCAAAAACAAGCCAACCTTCACGCCGCACCTCGACACGGGTGACTTCGTCGTGGTGATCAACGCGAAGAAGGTCGTGCTGACTGGCAACAAGGAAACCGGCAAAGTGATGACCTCCTTCTCAGGATGGCGCGGCGGCCAGAAGCATTTCACCCCGGCGGACGTCCGGGCCAAGCATCCGGAGCGGCTTGTCGAGCGGGCCATCAAGGGAATGATCCCCCGCAACCGGCTCGGTCGGCAGATTTTCAAGAAGCTCAAGGTGTACGCCGGACCGGATCACCCGCACAAGGCGCAAGCCCCGGCCGAGATGGAACTGGCCTGACACGGATTTTTTACATGGCAAAAACCGAGGAATTTTTGGGAACAGGCCGCCGCAAGACTGCGGTTGCCCGTGTGCGCCTGTCAGCCAGCGGCTCCGGCAAGGTCACCGTCAACGGGCGTGACGTGGAGAACTACTTCACTGTCGAAAACCAGCGCTCACTCGCTGTCGAGCCGCTTGAGACCGTTGAGATGAACGAGAAGGCTGACGTCCGCGTGAAAGTCGCAGGGGGCGGCATCGCCGGCCAGGCTGGTGCGGTGCGGCTGGGCATCGCCCGCGCACTTGAGAAATATAACGGCGAACTGCGCCAACCGCTCAAGGACGCCGGCCACCTCTCCCGCGATCCGCGAAAGAAGGAGCGAAAAAAGCCCGGCCAGCCCGGCGCACGGAAACGTTTCCAATACAGCAAACGCTAAATTGTAACCCTTTTCGAGCCCCGCTGGTTCAAACGCTGGCGGGGCTTTCTGTTTTCAGATACCGTCATTTCAAGCAACCTTGGCCAAGCGTTGGCCGCAAAAACAGGCAATATGTCAGACAGAAAAATCAACACCGCAATCGTGGGCGCCTCCGGTTACTCCGGCGAGGAACTGGTGCGCCTGCTGCTCGGACATCCGCACGTCAACCTGTCGATGCTGACATCGCGGCAATACGCCGGCCAGCCGCTGACATCTGTTTTCCCTCGCTTCGCCGGATACACCGGTGCAAGAGACTTGTCCTTCTCCAAGCCGTCGATTGACCTTTTGGCCGTTGAAGCCGAAGCTGTTTTTCTCGCCCTGCCCCACGGCGTCGCCGCCGAGTTTGCTGTGCCGCTGGCCGAGCGCGGCGTGACGGTGATCGACCTCAGCGCCGACTTCCGACTCAACAACGCCGACATTTACAAAGAGTTTTACAGCAGCGTACACCCTGCGCCGGAGTGGCTGACCAAGGCTGTTTACGGCCTGCCCGAAATCCGACGCGACGCCATTGCCGACGCGACGCTCATCGCCTCACCCGGCTGTTACCCGACAAGTATTTTGCTGCCAGCCATCCCACTGCTCGAGGCCGGTTTGATTGATCCAGAGCAAATCATCGCCAACTCGCTGAGCGGCGTGAGCGGCGCCGGGCGGAAGGCCGACGTGCCACTGTTGTACGTCGAGTGCAACGAGAGTCTCCGGCCATACGGCGTGCCGAAGCACCGACACTTGTCGGAGATCGAGCAGGAATTGAGCCTGGCCAACGGCTCGCCGGTCACCGTCCAGTTCACGCCGCACTTGGTTCCGGTGAACCGCGGCATCCTGACCACGATTTATCTCGCCCCGGCGCCTGGCCAAGCGGAGGACTTTGGTCAATGGACGGACGCCATCGCCGGCTGCATGGCCAAGCGCTACGCTAACGAACCGTTCGTGCGGCTTACCGGCAGCGACCGGTTACCCGACACCAAGAATGTGACCGGCACGAACACGATCGAAATCGGCTGGGCCGCCGATCCACGCACCCAGCGGCTGCGCGTCTTCAGCGCCGAGGACAACCTGGTGAAGGGTGCCAGCGGCCAGGCGTTGCAATCGTTCAACATCCGGTTTGGCTTCGACGAAACCGCCGGCCTGCTGATCTGAGCCATGGCCAAGTTCAAAAAAATCAGGGGATCTATCACCGCGCCGCTTGGCTTCCGGGCGGCTGCTCTATTCTGTGATGTCAAGACACTCGGCACCGGTAAAGGCAGCGACAAGGGGCAAAAACGCGACCTCGCGCTTATCGTCTCCGACGTGGCGGCCAAGGCCGCCGGGATGTTCACAACGAATCAGATTTGCGCCGCACCGGTGAAGCTCTGCGTCGAGCATCTGCAAAACAACAGCGCCCAGGCCGTCGTCGTCAACTCCGGCAACGCCAACGCCTGCACTGGCCCGCAGGGCCTGGCCGATGCTCGCGAGATGGCCGCGCTCACCGGCCAGGCGCTTGGCCTGAAAACCACCGACGTGCTCGTCGGCTCGACCGGCCGGATCGGCGTCCCGTTGCCGATGCCAAACCTCCGCAATGGCATCGCCGCCGTGGCCGAGCAACTGAAGCCCACCCAGGCCGCCGCCGCGCAGACCGCCGAGGCCATCCTGACCAGCGACACGCAGTCCAAGCAAATCGCTGTCTTGTTTCAGCTTGGGAGCAAAACAGTGCGACTCGGTGGCATCGCCAAGGGCGCGGGAATGATCCAGCCCGGCATGAGTCCGACCGGCACGCGACTCGCCTCAGCGACGCAGGGCCTGCACGCCACGATGCTCGCCTACCTCACCACCGACGCAAACGTCAATGCGGCCAACTTGAAAAAGTGTCTCCGCGAGGCCGTCGCGCAAAGTTTCAACCGCATCACCGTCGATGGCGACATGAGCACAAACGACACCGTGCTGCTGTTGGCCAACGGCTTGGCCGGCAACGGCAAGTTGAGCGCAGCCGACCTGAAAACCTTTCAGACGGCACTAAACCACGTCTGCCTTGAACTGGCGAAAATGATCGTCCGCGACGGTGAAGGCATCAGCCGCGTCGTCACTGTCCGAATCACCGGGGCCAATTCGTTTGCCGATGCGGACGCGGCGGCTCGGGCGATCGGCAATAGCGCACTCGTCAAGACAAGTTGGAGCGGCGGCGACCCGAACTGGGGCCGAATCATCGACGCGCTGGGCTACTCCCCCGCCCGGGTCGTCGAGGAAAAAGTGGACATTGCCTACAGCGCGAGCGACTCACGCAAAAAAATCTACTCCCTCAAAAAGGGCCGCCCCACTCGCACCGCGTTCGGGACACTCTGCAAAGCGGTCGAGTCGAGGGAGTTCGATCTGCACATCAACCTGAATCTCGGCAAAGGCGAAGCCGTCCTGTACGCCGCTGACCTGACTGAGGAATACGTCGAGTTCAACAAAGGCGACATCAGCGACCTTGCATCGCTCGGGGGATAGACATGGATAATATAATCGCCAAGGCGGAAACTTTGCTTGAGGCGTTGCCATATGTGCAGCGGTTTCGGGGGGAGACATTTGTCATCAAGTACGGCGGGAGTTTTATGGACTCGACCGATCCGGGGATGCGCGGCGGCGTGGCGCGGGACATCGTTTTTCTAGAGGCAGTCGGCATCAATCCGGTGGTCGTGCATGGCGGCGGCAAGGCGATCACCCAAGCGCTTGATCAGGCCGGCTTCAAGACCCGGTTCGAGCAGGGGCACCGCGTAACAACGCCGGAGTCGGTCGGAGTCGTTGAGCAGGTTTTGTCGCGGGAGGTCAATCCCGGCATCGTCTCGATGATCAACGAGCTTGGCGGCAAGGCGCGTGGGTTCTCCGGCACGGATATTTTTCGGTGCAGATCGTTTCGTCCGCTTGGCCAAGCGGACGAGCCACTCGACATCGGCCGAGTCGGCGAGGTGACTGAAGTGAACACGGAGCCGCTGCTCGACTGCATCGCACAGGACATCACGCCGGTGATCAGCCCGACGGCAACCGGCGAGGATGGACAGGTATACAACTGCAACGCCGACGTGGCGGCGGGCCAGACGGCCGTAGCACTCAAGCCCAAGCGCTTGGTATACATGAGCGACGTGCCGGGATTGCTGCAAAACCCGGACGATTCGGCGAGCGTAATTTCGCACCTGCCATTGGCGGAGGTGGCGGCGCTAAAGTCGAACGGCGTAATCTCGAGAGGGATGATTCCCAAGGTGGACAGCGCCGTGAGCGCCGTCGCGGCGGGGGTTGAGAAGGTGTTCTTTATCGACGGCGGAATGAGCCACTCACTGCTGCTAGAAATTTTCACCGACGCCGGAGTCGGCACGGAGATTGTTGAGAAATGAGCCGGAAAATTCAGGATCGCTTCAAGCAATACGTCGCCCCTACCTACGGGCGGTTCCCGATCACGCTCGATCGCGGCGAGGGCGTGTACGCGTGGGACACCGACGGCAAGCGGTACCTCGATCTCGGCGGTGGCATCGCGGTGAACTGCCTTGGCCACGCGCATCCCGAGATCAGCCAAGTGCTCGCCGGGCAGTCGGCCAAGCTGATGCACTGCACCAATTTTTACCACTTCGAGGGCCAGGCGCAGCTTGCGGAAAACCTAGCCAAGCGCATCGGCCCGGGTCGTGTGTTTTTCGGCAACAGCGGCGCGGAGGCGTCGGAGGTGATGATCAAGCTTGCGCGGCGGCTTGGCCAAGCGGAGGGCCGGTTCGAGATCATCACGGCAGAAGAATCGTTTCATGGCCGGACAATGGCAGGCATCTCGGCAACGGGCCAGGCGAAGGCGAAGGAAGGCTTCGCTCCCCTGCTTCACGGCTTCACGCATGTGCCATACAATGACATCGATGCTGTGCGCTCGGCCATCTCCCCGGCCACGATGGCGGTGATGATTGAGGGCATCCAGGGCGAGGGCGGCGTCAGGTCGGTATCGGCGGATTACCTGCTTGGCCTGCGGCGGCTTTGCGACGAGCACAATCTACTGCTGCTGTGGGACGGCGTGCAATGCGGACATTTTCGGACCGGCTCGTTTCAAAGTTTTCAGTCGATCCTCGGCGAGCAACTTGATGAATTTTCGCCGGATGCCGTCGGCATGGCCAAGGCGCTCGGCGGCGGTTTCCCGATGAGCGCGGTGTGGATCTCGGAGCAACACGCCAACGTGCTTGGCCCCGGCACGCACGGCTCGACCTTCGGTGGCAACCCACTAGCCTGCGCGGTGGCGAACAAGATTCTGGAGGTGATCGACCGCGACGACCTGGCCGCCAACG
>MPMB02019297.1_pt1 | contig 14331 bp, 14 predicted proteins | sample 1617371 | NCBI WGS metagenome assembly MPMB02 (sample SAMN05944808, study PRJNA350692) | marine metagenome | biome: marine; feature: ODZ; material: water; isolation source: 300 m water sample filtered on 0.2 um supor filter | place: Pacific Ocean | collected 2012-04-08 | depth 300m m
AGGTGAATTAGTTTTAAATGCACTTGATCATGATGATGCTAATAAATCTTTAAACGCAATTATTAAGATACAAAAAGACTATTACAGAGGATTTAATATGTTTATAGGAGACAATTTAAATTCTTATTGGATAAAATCTGATGAAAGAAATTCAGACATTGAATATTTTAATATTCCTGATGGACTATCAATGATCACTTCCCACGATCGAAATGACTTAAATTCTAATCGTATTAAAAATTATTTATCAAAATTTTTATTATCAAAAGAACCAAACCCAACTAAAAATGAATGGGAAGATTGGGAAAAATTACTTAGGAGCACATACAGTGAAGATGGTAACCCTTTATCAACAATGTGTATAAAAACTGATATGGGTTTTCAAACAATTTCATCATCTTTTATAGCTTTGCCGAACTTCAAATCTAAACTGAATAAAAATAAACCAATTTTTCGATATGCCAACGGATCACCTGACTCCACAAGTTATGATAATTTAAAAATCTGAAAGCAAAAATATGAAAAAACAAAAATCTTCATTTGTTGAATTGTTTACTAAAAAGGTAAAAATGGAGTTTTCTGGGTATCCGATATAAAAATCACAAGTTTTTTGCAATTTTTATTCTATTCGCCCTCCAAGTAGTTAAGACTATAATTGCTAAAAAAGGAAGACACATTAAGTTTATAGTTTGCCAACTTGTTATATTAAGGAAGAATCCTGCTGAAAGTGCAGCTACAGCTTGTGTGCTAAACACAGTAAAGTCATTAAATGCTTGGGCCTTATATTTTTCTTCAGGCCTGTAAGTTATAACAAGCAAGCTTGTTCCTGAAATAAACAAGAAATTCCAACCCACTCCAAGAAATATTAAGCCAACTAAGTAATTTAGAAATGTTTGATCGAGATAACCTATAAAAATACAGATTGTAAAAAAAATTACCCCGAAATACATAATAATACTGTGCCCGTATTTTTGAACTAAACGCCCCGTAATTAAAGAAGGTAGAAACATGCCAACAATATGCCATTGAATTACAATTTTTGTTTCGCCCAAACTAAACTTTTCATTGATGTGCATACTTATAGGTGTTGCAGTCATTAAAAAAGCCATAATTGCAAAAGCAAAAGCGCTAGCGACAACTGCCTGTAAAAATTTTGGTTGTGAAATTAATTCCTTATAACTTCTTCCCTGAAAGGATCTGTTTTCTTCTGATTTGTCTATATTTTTAAAAAAAGTTAATAATATTGCAGGCAATATATTTAAACATGCTAATGATAGGTATGATCCCACATAAAGTTGATCAAAAATTATATCTTTAGATAAATTTGCAATATTGGGTCCTATAAAAGCAGATAAAATTCCAGCTAATAACAATATTGAAACTGCCTTTGGTATATTTTCTTTATCAACACTTTCGCTGGCAGCAAATCGATATTGATGAACAAAAGCCAATCCTACCCCCATTAACAAACAAGAAATACAAAAAAGCACAAAACTTTCAATACTGATTGAATAAGCCGCAAGAAGAGAAGAAAGAGAACTAGCAATTGATGCACTTATAAAGCCAAATTTGCGACCAAACTTACTCATTATGTAAGATGCAAAAACGGTACTAGTTGCTGTTCCAATAATGAATAATGCGGGCGGTAAAGTTGCAAGAGTTTTTATTGAAACAAGTTGAGAACCGATAATTCCAGTTAAAAAAACGTTAACAGTAGCGGTACTAAAACCAAATACCTGACTTAAAGTTAATAGCCATAGGTTACGATTATTCATATAATTTAATGACATGCGATATTAAATTTTTTTAAGCGCCAATAATTGTAAGGCCAAGGCGTAACAAAACCAACTATCAGCATAACGGGTATTACCCACCAGGTTAAGTTAGCTCCCCCGGTTAACCACCAATCAACCGAATTCATGGCAATCTCCATGCTAATCATAGAGATAAAACTCATCCCAAGTGCTGTTCTTAACGATTGGCTGAAATTCATTTGTTTTAATAAAATTGAAGTTTCTAATATTATACTTGTAATCAAACCATTAATTATTGCTAAAATCATAATATAAAAAGTTGACCAAACTACATTTGAAAATTGAAAAAATATAATCGTTCCAAAGTCACCTATCGAACATCCAATTAAACACCACAAGGTATTATATGCGCTGCGTTTCCAAGTATGTTTGCATGTCCATTCAAAATTTCTTTTCATTTAATCTTTATATATGAAAATTTATTATGCGTTATTAACTATGAAAATAATAATTAAAATAATTCCTATAATTAAATTTTTTTATTTTAGCACGCTTAAGAATGCTCGTTTAACTGGTTTAATTTTATTCACCACTCTTAATGCTAATTTTCTTGCAATTTTAGCAGGATAAGTAACGTTTGTGTACAAACTAACTATGCCATTAGTGCTTAAATACAAAGGAAGAGCTATACGATGAAGTTTGTATTGATAACCACGAAGTACCGTAGATGAACCAATGTCAATATTGCGTTTAATAGCAAACTTAATTTCTTTAGTTAAAACTTCTAATCCTTTTAAACCCAAATTAAATCCATGTGCAGTTACAGGATGCATTCCCACAGCAGCATCACCTATTAAAGCGAAACGATTAGCAACAAATTTTTTTGAATAAGTAGTTATCATGGGATAGGAATAACGTTTTCCTATTAATTTCATTTTTCCAAAAAAATTATTAAAATTATTTTGTATTTCTTTGTTAAATTTTTTTTTATTTATTTTTTTTAAAGAAGAAGAGGTTTCTTTAGATTGAGTTGTTACGATAGAAGATTGTTGTTTAATATAAGGCAGAGATGCCTGAGTTTGTTTGTAACGAAAAAATTCATATGCAATATTACAATGGGGTTTCTCATGCTCCATTCGACAAACGATCATATTTTTATTAAAATTATGAATAAACGCCGAAATACCCATATTCGATCTCATTTTTGAAAAGCGACTATCTGCAGCAACAACTAAAGAACTTTTAATTTTCTTTTTATTTGATAAGAGCAGCGAAGAATATTTTTCATTATTATCTATAGATACACATTCCAATCCATTTATTAAAGTTACATTGGAAATATTTTTCACTCTTTTGTAAAGATATTTTCTTATTAAATTGTTTGGAATCAAATATCCCAAAGATTCTTTGTTTATATCTTGGTGTTGAAAATTCAAAAAATATTTTGAACTACCATCTAAAACTCTAGCTTCTTTAATTGTAGATATCAGTTCACCTGGTATATATTGCCAAACACCAATTTTTTTTAATATATCTACTGAAAGATGAGTTAGAGCAATTTCACGACCATCTATATCAGGATTTGCAAGAATTTTTTTGGGCAACTTATCAATCACTGCAACTTTTAATTTTGTGTTGGCAAAACTACAAGCAAAAGCTAGTCCCGTCGGGCCAGCACCAACTATAGTAATATCAAATATCATTTATTATTTATTATTTATTATTTATTATTTATCAGTATTCGCTATCCTCTTCATAAAAATTATTATTTTTTATATCTCATTTTTTAATTAAAAAGTAACTATTTTATAGGCTTCTATATTCCATTATGCAAATTTTTTTTCATTATTAATTCTTACAAATAAAATTACAAAAGTTTTTTTATCTCTTCTAAAGATAATTCAAAATCATCCTCAAAATCAATTGATTTTAAAAAATTGCCATTGTTTTTTAATAGAAAAATTAATGAGGTATGATCAATTGTATAATTTTCTCCATCAAGTGGAACTTTTTTTGAATATATTCCCCAAGATTTTGCTAAAGCTTTAATTTTTTTAGAGTCCCCAGTTATTCCGATAATTCTATTATTAAAAGAGCTCAAATAATTATTTAAGACCTTCCAGGTATCTCGTTCTGGATCAAGAGTAATAAAGTAAGCATTCAATCTATTTTGATCCTTGCCTAAGCTTTCTATTAATAGCGATAATCTGTGTAGAGCAAGAGGACAAATGCTAGGACAGTGTGTAAAACCGAAAAACAACACGCTTGGCGAACCAACGAAAACTGCCTCGGTTATTTTGTTACCGTTAGAATCTGTTAATTCAAAAGGAATTCCCAACTTAGCTTCAGATGCATACTGAATTTCGTTATCTTTTTTGAGAATAGTGGGTAAAAACAAACCAATTAAGGTTAATGTTATAATAGAAAAACCAACTATGATTAGAGCGCGCACCGAATTAATTTTCACGACTTAATTATTATCTTCTAATTTAAAACCCATCTTCTCAACAGTAAAAACAACCTTAATATTACCAGCTTTTTTAAAATATAAAATTCCTTCATAAATTTCACCCTTAATAATAGGTTTGAGCAAGTTCATAAACATAATATGATATTCTCCAAGTTTCAATTCTACTGAACCGTGAGCAGGAATTTCTAATCCATCTTTAACTTCTCGCATTTTCATCACATCATTTTCCATTATTATTTCATGTATTTCAGCAGCTTTAGCAAAACCAACAACTATCGCAGCCAAATTGTAAGATTGATTTCCTGTATTTACAATCTTCATATACCCTCCTGCGGTTATGGCTCCAGGTGGTGTTTCTATAATATAAGGATGTAAAATTTTTAAATTTCCTATTTTATATTCGTGAGCTGTCGAGTTGGCTATAAAAATAGTAAATATAACGAAAAAAATACTTAGTTGTTTTTTTACGTTTTTCATTTTCAAAATATAAAATTGCATAGATTCTTGATGAAAAAAAGTGACAAAATGAACCGTGGCTCATCAAGTTAACTATTGCCAACCAAGATCCAGGAATAAGCCCTTAATTGTCTTAAGATAGGTGTGCCTACTATTAATTAACGCTTTAACTGACTAATCTTATCTTTTAATCGCAACTTTAATTTCTTTAATTCTCTTAAATTTTTCCAAGAATCGGAGGTGCGATCGTTTAATCTTTTCTTTGTGGCTTTCTTTGTAGTGGTTTCTAGTTTCTTATGTTCTTTTTTAAGATCTTTTAACTTAGTCATAAAAATTTACAGTAAAATATTTATATGACAAAATTATGAAGTTTTAATCACTTTATTGTTGTATTAAATAGATACTTTTTTAATCTAATATCACCAGTTCTAGCATGCGCTTCCATTCCCTCAGCTCTACCTAACCTTCGTCGTTGCAGGGACTTGTCTGTTTTCTTCTTTTCCCGACCGAACTCGGCGCGCCGCGTGCGTATTATTTCGCCACTTCTCATCTCTACGAAAGTTCTTTCGTTCACAAAGGAGTGTGCCATGCTCGTCCTCACCCGAAAAATTGAAGAACAAATCCGTATCGGCGATGACATCACCATCTCGATCTTGCGGGTCAAAGGAAATACAGTCCGTGTTGGAATCGACGCGCCTCGGGCAATTCGCGTGGTGCGTGGCGAACTACTCCCACACAAGCGGGCCGATACGTCATCTAGCCTTAACGCGACGCTCGATGTTGCCGTTGCAGAGAGTTCGCAGAGGGAAGAGGGTGCGATGCTTGGCGACGAGGAGTCTGCGGGACCGGCAACGACGGCGGTCCGCCAATTCCTGGCGAAGCGGGCTCGGCGACAGCATCGCCCACCAAAATTCCGTCAATCAGTTGACCGAGCCGTGGCAACAACCATGACGCGTTTGGCTTGATCACTCTGCCCTCGGCTCGCTATTCATGGTTCAATCTGGCTGTCGTCGGATGAAGGATGCCGGCAAGGTGGACTGAGCAGCACGAAACTCAGCAAGCGCCCGGCCTTGATGCTCTAAGAGTATGCGGCGAACTTCCAATATACTCCGTGAATGCTGGTGTACCGTCACGTGGTCTGCCGGCACAGAGATCTCCGAGGCGACATCGTCGAGATGTGCGCTGTCGAAATCCACGATGCCGTCGCCACCGGCCGCGAGCCGCCCGACGATGCCTTCCCTGGGGATCAGGCCCACAATGTTATGATACGAAGTATGGGGTGATTTCGGGGCGCGAAGCATCGTGGGCAGTACAGTCGAATCTGGGGCGAGCGAATCGATGCTGGTGCTGATTGTCAGCAACTCAGAATCATAAAACAGGTTGGGATTATCTCGATACAGTCGCTGCGATCCGCTGACCAGTTTCTTTGGCAGCCAGATCAGCTTGCGTGCCAGCCAACGAGTGAATTCGTTAGAAAACTCGCTTCCCCGGTGTGGCGTGGCGATAGTAATCACGCGACGGATCGACGGGTTTGGTTCGAAAAAAGTGACGTCTTCGAGCTTCTTTAGAAGGTCCTTGTCACCCTGCAGTTCCTCAAACGGTTGATCGCTCAACAGGTGCCAAAAGTCGTCACCGCTTTCCAGGGTCTGCAGTCTCGAGACAAGACCTCCCATGCTGTGGCCGACCAACACCATCTGCTGGAGCGTCAGCGATTGATGAACGGGGTCAAGCGTATCCTGTAGCAACTCCAAGTCTTTCCGCATTTCTGCAGCGCTAATCCAGAACGGTTGCCCCGTCGGGTAGAGATAGAACCAGAACTGATATTGATCGCGGATCTCGGGAAAAGCGCGCAGATCGTTGAACATTTCCATCCACGTTAGCGGGCTGGACCACAAACCATGAACCATCACGACAGGAATCTTCTGGGGGTCGTACGGTTCGACCATGAAAAGTCCAGTTAGCGATTCGGCCCTGTCCGGTGTCAGCAGCGCCAGCGTGGCCACGTTCTTGCGTTGCTCAAAGTCGGGATTATCTAGGAAGTAGGCTAGCGGCGTTGTGAGGTCAGTTTCCAACGGCACGCGACGGCCATCGACGAGGATGTCCGTGCCGATTAGCGGGTCGTGCAACTCCAGCACACAGTGGCAGGCCGTACCTTCATTGCTGGCGGAATTCTCACTGCGATCTGCACTGGGTGGTGGCGTGAAGACACGTAGGAACGCCGTCACCGCAAAGCTCAGGCCAGGCGGGTAATATTCCTCGGCGGGATCTTCGTGATCGTGCGATTTGCGAACCGCCACCAAGGGAACCCCTAGACCAAAAGACCGATGGTGATTCGTTAGGCCTGTAGCCTCAAAGTCCGAAGCAAATTCGAGGCGCTCGAAATCGTCCGCGTGCCAGTGCCCTTTCACATCGACCGTGATAGTGAATGTTCGGTCGTTCGTCTTGATCGTATAGGTGCGGTCCGGTCGCAGATCCCCGTGCTGTTTGACAATCCGCAGGGCGGATTCCAAAGACTCGTTGTAGACATCGCAGGCCTGGCGGAATTGCGGGTCGTAGGGGTTGCGGAAGTGGTCAAACTTTTGATCAAAAAGATACCAATAGGCGTACGAGACAGCCGCACCGAGATGTTCGAGGGCTTTGGTGGATTGGCCCCTGGCCATTGCCTCCCGGCCTTCAATGTACGCCAATTCGGAAAACGAATAGAGCTTCTCAGGCTGCGGATCTACCGCAATCTGTTGGTTCAAACCCGCCAGCACGACTGCCGGCTTCTCTTCGTCCAAAGCAAAGCGGCGCAAAAGTCGTGCGGTGCGCGGGCTTGGTTTTGGACTCGAAAATGAGAACATTCTCAATGGCCCGGCTAGCCGATTGTGCGGAGCCTCGCGCATCGTGATATAGTCAGTCGATGCGCAACCGACAAGTGTGAGTAGCAAGAAGGCAGCCGGCACCAACCGCACGCGCTGAATGTGGCGCGTCGGCAAGGGTGCTCCATCCAGATTGGCCGGGAACCAGGATGCCAACATGGGTACCGCGTTGCGAGAGGATAAGGGCACGGAACAAGACGAGATGGAATTCCGCAACATACGAAAAGACAGAAGAAGAGTGGCTGAGGACAATACACTTCCGATCGAGCGGCAACAATGGTGATTTCCAGTCCTTTGGCAATTCACGGCGGAGCAGCCGAAATCCCCGAAGGGCCACCGTCGTGGCCGCTCAAAGACGACGATGTAAGACAAGCCCTAGAGCGAACCGTTAGCGACGGCAGTTGGGGACGCTATCACGGCCCGCACATCGAGCGTCTGGAGCAGTTGCTCGCACAAATGCACCGGGTTCCGTATTCGCTGGCCTGCTGCAGCGGGACTGTTGCCGTCGAACTCGCTCTGCGAGGTTTGAAGATCGGAGCGGGCGACGAAGTGTTGCTAGCAGGCTACGATTTTGGTGGCAATTTTCGTTGCATCGAGTCCGTGGGTGCCTTCCCCGTGCTGGTCGACATCGATCCACACACCTGGTGCATGACCACCGAACGAATCGAAGACGCAATGAGCATGACCACACGAGCAATCGTAGTTTCCCATCTGCACGGTGGCAGTGCGGATATGCGGAAGCTCTGCGCGTTGGCTTCCCAACGAGGTGTCCGCGTTGTGGAAGATGCTTGCCAAGTCCCGGGTGCCATCGTACAAGGGCGGCCGGCTGGAACGTGGGGAGACGTCGGTGTGCTCAGCTTTGGAGGCAGCAAGTTGCTCACCGCGGGACGTGGCGGCGCCCTCGTAACGCCTCACGAAGATGTCTTCCAGCGAATCAAGATCTTCTGCGAACGGGGCAACCACGCTTTTCCTTTGAGCGAGTTGCAAGCGGCTGTACTGGCACCCCAAGCTAGCAAACTGGGCGCTCGAAACTCTACGCGACAAGTACGCGTGAGACAACTCCTGTCGGCTTGCACGCAAGTCCAGGCACTTTCACCGGTCGCATTGCCAGCCGATGGGGATCAGGCAAGCTACTACAAAGTCGCCTGGCGATTCGAACCGGATCTTTGCGGCGGTTGGTCCCGCGCTCAGTTCGTAGAGGCCTTGCAAGCAGAGGGTGTAGCGATCGATATCGGGTTTCGCGGTTTCTTGCGGCGAAGTGGTCGCCGATGTCGAAAACCTGACCAGATGGAACATGCTCAAAAGGCGGCCGATCAGACAGTGCTGCTGCACCATCCGGTCCTGCTGGAAGGCGCAGAGACCATCAACCGAGTGGCCCAGGCGATCGCCAAGGTGGTTGACTTTGCAGAGTCAGGGGGAGGACTTTGCGAGCTCGAAAGATGATCTGAGTCGAGATACAGTTCATCGGGCCAAACGCGGCAGACACGCGGTACTGTCGTCAAGTTCGACCTCCAGCGTGAACGGTACGGTTGCCGGCACCTGTTCTTCATCTGGAGAACTGAATTCGCGCTGATGCCTCTCAAGTTCACCGCGCATGATGTGAACGTTGTCTGGCGCTTCGATGCCCAGCGTGACACGATTGCCCGCCACCCAGTTGACGACGACCGTGATATTCTCTCCGATGACGATTCGTTGTCCGATCTTGCGGCTAAGTACTAACATGATTCTGACCTCGTCCTTGAGTCTCCGCGGATTGGTTAAGTTTGATGGGAGCAACTTCGTCCGACACGGCGGGGAACGGGTTGTTTGCCAAATTGACTTGCTCCACTGGTCAGCCACTGGAATCAGCAAACTTCGTGCCATTTCGATGGCAGCAATTCTGGCACCACGCCGTAAGTTGTTACCGTGCTGCGGCATATCGGGCCTGGCTAAAAACCACCGCACTTTGAGGATGGTCGCAAAATGCGCACTGAATTGATTCAGTGTGTCAGTTTCGGGCCATGACCGTCGCCAGATTGACGTTAGAATACCTGCGTTCCTGTCACTGATACCGTTGCCTGCGTGGAGTCCAGTCATGTTCCGCCACCTGTTTCATGTTGCACTCTTGACCTTACTTCTTGGTGCGGGAGCCCTCGCCGAAGAGAACATTGGTGAACTACTTTTGCAAGCAGATGAAGCGGTAAAAGCCGGTCAAAGCAAGCAGGCCGTGGACCTGCTCACCAAAGCAATCGCCATCAGGCCCAACTTGGCCAGCGCCTACTACACTCGGGGACGCGAGCGCTTTCGTTTGGGGCAGCTTGAGAAATCCGTGGCCGACTTCGACAGACATGTCGCGCTCGCGCCGGACCAAGAGTCACGCCAATGGGAACGCGGCATTGCTTACTACTATGTGGGTAAGTTCAAGCAAGGTGCGGCGCAATTCGAGCTCTACCAGACGTATCATGACAACGACGTCGAGAACTCGGTTTGGCGTTACTTGTGCATGGTCCCTACCACCGGAATCGAAAAAGCTCGCTCGGTGATGCTGCCGATCAAGGATGATCGACGCAATCCGATGATGCAGGTTTTCAATTTATATCGAGGTCGCCTGAAGCCGGCTGATGTCTTGGCCGAAACGCGACGGGACGCCCCTTCCGCCGACGTGCTGGCTGGTAGGCAATTTTACGCGCACCTCTACCTGGGGCTCTATTACGAAGTCGCAGGCGACGCGAAGAATGCGCGCAAGTACATCGATCTGGCGGCTTCACCGGCATTGAAAGACAGTCGCAAAATCAACCGGTACATGTGGGACGTTGCTCGGATTCATCAACAGAAGTTGGACCAGGCAAAGCAACGAACGACACAACCGAAACCTGACGCACCGGAAGGAGCCAAATGAACAAGCCAGTTCCTCAACCACTCGACCCGGCGCAAGTCACAGCGCGGGCGCACGCCGTCGTTGCCGCCGACCGTTTTCCGCAACTCGCTACCATTGACGGCGATCAGCCGCGACTCCGTCCCGTTTCACCGGTCAAGACGGACGGCTTCACCATTTATGTGGCGAACCTGCGCAGCTATCACAAAACTGTCGAGATTCAGGCCAATCCCAACGTCGAGCTGTGTTATATGGACAGTGGCCACGATCAGGTGCGGATTACGGGCGTTGCCGAAGTCCTTTCTGACCGCGACATGCTACAAGCGATCTGGGATGCCAATCCCCTGCTCCGCCAATACCTGGGAACCATCGACAACCCTGCCTTGATCCTCTACCGGATTCGCCCGACTCGCGTTCGATATATGCAGGAATGGGCGCTCGAGTATTTTGATGTGCCCTTGGAACCGACCGAATCGCCCAAAACAGGATAGAACTTCACCGACTCCAGCCGCGAGTTTTTCTTTCCCCAAGCGCCGGCTTGGAACGTAAGTTCGACAGCGACCGTGTTATCGGCCCTCTGAAGACGTAACACTTCGGCCTTGCCTTCCGGAACTCCCACACGCCCTCGTCCGTGACCAGTGTACCGGACAGATCCAGTTTCTTCAGTTCGCTCAACGCTTCAAGGTTCTTCAGTCCTGCGTCTGTAACCCGCGAGCTTTCGAGGTGGAGCGTTCGGACTGGATAAAGAGCCGTGAGGTTTGCATTTGCCAAACTGACGTCGGTAAATGCCGGCCCGTGCATTTTGATCTCATATCCGTCTGCAAGAACCGGGCAATCGAATCCCCACCTGTACTTGCCCGATCGTGGGTTCCACTCATCGCCATCGGGCGCAACACTGCGGAAGGAAGCCCATTCAGACCGATCAATATAACGAATGTCTCCTGGTCCCGTCGCCACGCGTTGCCGTTTTAGCGTCAGCGTCACGGCGCCCGCCAGACTGGCACTGATCAGCAGCACGATCAGCACCGTCCGCCATTTCTCAATGAACTCAGCCACCGATTGATCTTCAGGTGTTGACTTGATCTTCAGGTGTTGATGGTTCATCTTTGTTCTGCGTGAGTGTCCAGCCTGGATCGTCGTTCAGTTTTCATTACTTTCGTCCGATGCAGTACAGCACCTTGTCCGAACGACAGAGTATCTGCCCCTGGTGAGGTGTCAGCGACGCGCGAAACAGCTCGTCTTCGCCGGATGACAGTTTGTTCTGAGCAACGATTTCGAGTTTATCGCCCGGCTTTAGCACGAACACTTCGCCAATCTCGTTAGGAATAAAGACCAGACCGCCCGCCGCGATCGGCGACGCCGAGCATCCTTCGGAGATCCGAATTCGATCAAGCTCTTTACCGGTCGCCGCCTCGTAGCAGGTCGCCGTCCCCGGCCTCAAATCGAAGACCAGTAGATATTCGCCCACAACGATCGGCGAGGGCAAGTCGCGGCCGCCCCTGCGGCTTGTCCGCCAGACCTCGTGGGTGCTGTTAACGGTCCCGCTGCCACCTGGTCTGACAGCGATCATGTCACCGGGGCGACCGGCGACGGCGATCAGTAGATCCTTGTACGTCGCCACGGTCGGCGTCCCACGGCCTCGGTCACCCCTGCAGAACCAAAGTGACTTTCCTGTGTTAGGATCGTACGCATTGACGCCCCGTTCGCCGTTGAGAACCAGTTCATTTCTCTCGCCGCTGTCAATTACAATTGGCGAACACCATCCGCGTAGATCTTCACGAGGGGTCTTCCAAACCGTCTCGCCGGTCTTCTTGTTTAGCCCCACAAGGTAGGCGTCGGCATCGGCATCACAGTTCTGAATCACGAGATCGCCCACGATGATCGGTGACGCAGCCGCGCCCCAGTCCCCCACGAATTGCCCGAGATCACGAGACCAGAGTAGTTCCCCTGAAAAGTCGTAGCAGTGGATCCCCCCTTTGCCAAAGAAAGCAATGACGTGCTCTCCGTCAGTGGCACAGGTGGCCGAGGCAAACTGGTTCATCGAGTGCGTCTTTTCGGGTTCGCCAGTCCAGGCGACGCGGGCCCACAGCAACTCGCCCGTCGTACGATCCAGACACATCACGTGGCGCTTGCGACCTTTCTCGGTGGATGACGTCAAGAATATTCGCTCGCCCCAGACCGTTGGCGACGATTGGCCGCTCCCAACCAGTTGCGTCTTCCAGACCAGATTGGCATCCGTCCACTTCACCGGCAACGCATCGTCGGCGCTGTGCCCACTACCGTCGGGACCGCGCCAACTGGGCCAATTCGATTCCGCGTGCGCCGTAGCCGTCACAGCGGTAGCCGTCACAAGAGAAGCAACGGCGATTGCCAGTTGCCAGAAGCAGTATCGTCTTTGAGTAAACAACATATTCGTCAGCTCCAATACTTGATCTGTATCCAATGTTCTGCGGTCTCGCACCCGAGGCGCGAGTCGTTCAATCGTCCTTTAGCAGCGGTTCAGCGCGTTCGCGTTGACGCTTCGTGATCCGCTCGACATCCTCTGCCAACAAGTACCGCTCGGACACCATCTGCTGACAACGTTTTTCAAGCTGTTTCAAGTATCCGTCCAGGTCACCAAATCGTTCGGTCAATGATAACCGTGGATCACCACTTGCCTGCCTCGCGCTGGCAGACTTGGGCAGCGGAATATACGAACCATTCAAACCTACCAGTTCATTCTCTGCGCCGTAGTCACGATGTCGCAGGTTCCAGCCGGTGAAGGTGGCCAGCGGAACACTGACCTCTGGCGGCGAGAGGCAGCCGAGCGGATTGCCATCGGCATCACACTTTGCAGCCAGCACGCGATACGCCCCCAACTGCGGCGGCGGTTGATGATCGATGATACGCGCAGTCAGCCAGCGAGGACCCAGGTCGAGCAAATTCGGCTGGTTAATCACTTCGGGATATCGAACACCGGGAATCGCGGGAAAACCAGTCGATGCCTGCTGCCATGGAGTCAACGTGCCGTCGTCAATCCTAGGATGACAGCTTGCCGGCGGAGTGACGTCATCGCGACACCAGGCATCCAACGCCGTCAACAAGCCACGCAACAGGGGTCGATAGTCGCCTGGATTCGCGAGTTCTTGCCCTTTGCCTTGGCTGGGTGGAAAACTTGACGGGCCATGCTGAGTTCCGCCAAAGGCGTAGATTCTTACGTTGGTCGGCGGACTGGCATCGCGACTCCCCATTGGATCGGTGTGCACCAACGACCCCGCCCGCGACCAGTATTCCGCTGCCGACTGGGTATGCATCACCTTCGGTGCAGTCTTTGTCTTGGCCACCCGTTGCATGATCCCATCAGTCTGTTGGCTCAACGGATCCGTCTGCGTTTCATACGCGAAGGGAAAGCGGTCCGGCGGCCAATCGGACATATTGTGTTGCGTCGAATACGCCGTCGGCTGAGCAAACCGATGATTGAAGCTGCCCAAGCCACCGCCGGCCACGTGGGGCATCAACCCATCAAAGACGGTCCGACCTCGTTCGTCTTCGTTGAATCCCTGGTGGAGATACTCGCGCAGAAACCGGCCACTTTGCGAAACGCCAAAACCATAGGCAAATTCCAGCCTGGCATCGCCAACGGTCAACGGGTTGCCTTCACCTTCGCGGTGCTTTAACGCCGTGATCAGGTCGCGGACCGAAGCGAAACAGACACCGTGGACCAGTGGATCTTGTGCCTCGTAGATCAGTTCGTACAGATAACCTCTGCGAAATCCCGCCGCGAGTTCCAATTCGACCACCGGCAACTCGGCTGGGTCTTTCGCCTTGTCGGCGTGTACCGTTAATTGAAACTGGTCGCGTGGGATCGGCACGCGATTATCGGCAACTCGCAATCGCCAAGTCAGCGTGGCGGTGTCGATGCCGTGGGTGGTCGGGCGGTAAGCTCCGTGATTGCCG
>MPMB02099649.1_pt1 | contig 14314 bp, 14 predicted proteins | sample 1617371 | NCBI WGS metagenome assembly MPMB02 (sample SAMN05944808, study PRJNA350692) | marine metagenome | biome: marine; feature: ODZ; material: water; isolation source: 300 m water sample filtered on 0.2 um supor filter | place: Pacific Ocean | collected 2012-04-08 | depth 300m m
AGGAGAGTACGTTTGTTGGCTGATTCTTTCCTCGGTATTCATTATTAAGGACCTGAATCTCGATAGCTGAAACAAGTCGAACTAACAATTCACTCTCTCCAAAACCAAAATCATCCATCAGTCGCTGAGCGATATCTTTTAACCTATCTACATCTACTAACTTATCGTTAATGATATTTTGAATAACGACCATGGCTTGTGATTATTGATAAAATGACTTATTTTATCCCTAAAACATTTTACTTTGTCGTCGATAATAGAAGTTGCAATAGCTGTACCCTTGCACAATACATTTGACTATCTTTGTGATTATCAAGTCAATATTGGCGCAAGAGTCAGTGTCCCTTTTGGCCGCAAAAAGGTTGTTGGCGTTGTTTTGGCAGAAAAAAATAACAGTGACTATGACAATCTCCGTTCAGTCGAAGAGGTTCTTGACAAGGACGCAATCCTCTCCAAAGAGATACTCGATTTTTTGTTCTGGTCAGCTAACTATTATCACCATCCAATCGGCGAAGTCTTGCTCAGCGCCCTGCCGAAAAACCTAAGACAGGGCAAACCAGCAGTAGTCAAAAAACTTACTGCCCATGAAAGAGAGCTGACACCATGCGATTTCGAAACCACGAAGGAACAAAAAACGGCAATTGATGCAGTCCTAAAATCTCAAAGCAGTTTTCATAGTTTTCTAATTCATGGTGTTACTGGTAGTGGCAAGACAGAGGTCTATCTAAGGGTTACTGAATCTCTACTCAAAAAAGGTAGACAAGTTCTAGTACTTGTGCCTGAGATTGGCTTAACACCTCAGATGATTTCGCGTTTCGAGGAAAGGGTCGAGGCTAAAGTTGTCTCTATCCATTCACAACTAAATGAAACACAAAAGACCGACGCCTATTTGATGGCAAAAAATGCAGAGGCATGTGTCATACTTGGAACGCGTTCGGCAATATTCACTCCAATACCCAGGCTCGGTCTAGTGATAGTGGACGAGGAGCATGACGATTCTTTCAAGCAGCAATCTGGTTTCCGTTATTCTGCCAGAGATCTTTGCTTTATACGTGCAAAGTTTGCCAATATCCCACTACTTCTTGGTACAGCGACACCTTCACTGGAGACACTCAAAAATGTGTTGGATGGCAAACTAACTAGGCTTGTATTAAGTTCACGCCCAGGTGTAGCGATTATGCCAAAGGTTAACCTGATAGATATGCGCGCCCAGCCGGCCGAAGCACTCTCTAAACCTCTGGTTGCAAGAATGCGACACTATCTCGATGACAATAAACAGGTAATGTTATTTATCAACCGTCGCGGCTATGCGCCGGTTTTTTTCTGTACCGAATGTGATTGGCGTGCGGAATGTGACTCTTGCGATGCGTCTCTAATTTATCATCGCCACATCAATCGCCTCAAGTGTCATCATTGTGGGTTTGAAAAATTGCCTGATACCTCTTGCCCGGCATGTCATCAACCAACATTAAAGGTTCTTGGGTATGGCACTGAGCGACTAGAAGAGAACCTAGAGTCCTACTTTCCAAACACCACGGTAATCAGGATAGATAGAGACACAACAAGAAGAAAAAAAGCCTTTGCAGGGCACTTAGAGCAAATCAATTCAGGTAAGCCTTGTATTTTGGTTGGTACTCAAATGCTAGCCAAGGGGCATGATTTTTCTGAGCTCGCCTTTGTCGGCGTATTGGATGTAGATGTTGGTCTTATGTCGTTAGACTTTCGAGCTACTGAAAACCTCGCGCAACTCTTGATTCAAGTCTCTGGTCGTGCTGGCAGAAGTAAAGATACCGGCGAGGTTGCAATTCAAACACGCTACCCAAACCACCCAATATTCAGTCATATCAAAAAATCTGCATACAGCAAATATGCCGGAACTCTACTAAAAGAGAGGGAGAAGGCCCAGTTACCACCATACGCCCATCAAGCCTTGATCTGCTCTAATTCTAAAAATAAACAGAGTGCAGAGAAGTTCCTAAACGAAATTTCGACGCTACTTCAGAGTATCGATATGGATTCAGTTGAAATCTGGGGGCCGGTACCCGGTGTCATTGAGAAGAAGTCAAACTATTACTACTACAATTTATACCTTCAATCGACCAACAGGAAGGATCTCCACCTTCTGCTCAAGACCTTTTATTTAAATATCGACACTCTCAAGATAAGTAACTCTGTTCGTTGGTATTTGGATGTCGACCCTATTGAGTGAGACAATACTTAATTTAATCTAGAGTCAACACTAAACTAGTTTGGTTTGCCTAGTGCATGCCTTTGAAAGAAAGACTTAAGCATAGGTGTATCATCGATAATATTCATGCCTATCCCTCTAAGCCAACGAACTGGCTCGATGTTTTCTTTGTAAATCCAATTCAGACCGGTCATAGTTTTGGCCATCAATTCATTGTCCAATCTACGTGCCCTTGCGTAGCTTCTTAAAACAGAATGCTCTCCTAAGGTCTTGTCAGGGTAGTTGGAAAGTTGCAAGTTAAGCTCCCTAGAATCAGCAAAGCCTAAGTTTACCCCTTGCCCTGCCAAGGGATGAATATTGTGGGCGGCGTCACCAATTAGAGCTAAGCTTGGTAAAACATAAGATTTTGAACTTCTCTCAATAAGCGGGAAAGATTGCCTTTCATTTTGTAATGAAAGAACTCCAAAACGATACTCTACAGCCTCAGCTAGCACCTTTTCAAATCCTGTATCTTCCAGGGTGATAAGTTTTTCTGCAAGTTTATTTTCGCACGACCAGACAATAGATGCCTTCTTGTCAGATAAAGGCAACAAGGCAATAATACTATCAGACAAAAAACGCTGCCATGTAGTATCTTCAAAGGACTTTTCACTAGCAATATTAGCGATAATTGCTTTTTGTTCATAGTCATTCTCGCTAATCTCGATCCCACAAATCTCTCTAACCTTTGAGCGTGATCCGTCGGCACCGACTAGTAGCTTACATGTTAATTTATCTTTATCGCTTAGCAATAATTCGTAGCCATTTTTCGTCTTTAATAGATTACTGAGTTTTGCCGAAATAAAATCAATCTTTGATTGATCAATTGCACCAAAAAGCGCAGACTGGATGAGGTCGTTCTCTACAATAAATCCAAGTTGCTCTAGATTTTCATCCTGTGCATGAAAGTTTAGATGGCCATGCGAATTTTGATCCCATACCTTGGTAGCAATAAAGTCCCTCTTTCTAGTGATACTATCCCATACATTTAGCGAGTTCAAATAGCTCTTAGAGGCTGGAGTAATCGCGCTTACTCTGGAATGAAAGTTCTTGTCAATACTAGGATTACTATTGCCAGGCTCAACAATTGCAATAGAACAGTTATTTTTTTGCGAGAGCTCTAAGACAAATGCTAGTCCTACCATGCCGCCGCCAATTACGATAACATCGTAGTCTTTCATTTATCCTTCTCCGGCGATCGTCATTTCACTAATCAATGTAGCACCGACCTTTATATTGCTTCTCGAATCGATGTCGTCACCGATATGGACCACATTGGCGAGCATATGTTTTAAATTGCCAGCAATTGTGATGCCTGATACAGGATACTTTATCTCCCCACTCTCAACCCAAAAACCGCTAGCGCCACGCGAATAGTCGCCAGTTGTCATATTGACTCCGTGACCCATTAAGTCGGTAACGATAAGCCCCTTGTCCATATCTTTGATTAATTCTTTAAAACCACCGCTGTAATTGGGACTAATACAGCAGTTACTTACACCGCCAGCGTTGGCGGTCGATTCCAGTCCTAGCTGGTTAGCTGAATATTGACCCATTATGTAGCTTGAAACTCTGCCATCCTCAACAAAAAACTGTCTCCTCTTCATTACACCGTCCTGGTCAAATGATCTTGCTCCGATTGTTTTTGCTTGCAGCGGATTCTCGAAAACGCTAATCGTTTCGGGGAGTACCTTATCCCCCAGAGATTCCAATAGAAAAGAGGTTTTTTTGTACTGTCTAGAGCCGCTAAGCGCTCCAAGCAACTGCGAAAATAGTCCTGTAGACTGTCTTGGTGTAAACAGTATTGGGCATTTTTGTGGGCTTAAGTTTTGCGAGCCGAGCTTTTGTTGGGCTAATCTTGCCGCCTCTATGCCAACTTGCTTTGCAGGGGAAAGTTCTCCAGCATCAAGTGCAACTGAGTATTCATAAGCCGTCTGCATCTCTCTTTCTCTCTTGGCAATCAAAGAGCAATAAAGTGAGTGTCTGGTGTTTTTCGATCTGGCAACTAAACCGTTCGAATTGGTATATATGCTTTCGCCCTCAAAACTTGAAATTTCTGCGCCGTCAGAATTGTCTATCTCAGGTTGTTGAAGTGCTACCTCTTCGCACTCTTTTGCTATATCGATACTCTTTTTAGCATCTAAATTCCAGAAATGGTAGAGGTCCAAATCTGGCGTCTGCCAAGCTAGCCTCTCTTTTGGCGCTAACCCATTGAATGGATCCTCTTGGGTATACCTTGCAATCAGACAGGCAGACTCAATTGCCCTAATTAAACTCTCCTTTCCTAGGTCGCCGCTTGATGCGTGGCCTTTTTTCTTGCCAATATAGACGTTAACATCAAAACTTGTATCGAGGTGATACTGCAAGGTTTCAACTTCTGAAAGCCTAACTTTCGTAGAAACTCCGGAACTTTTTCCAAGTGAAACTTCGTAGTCAGTTATTTTTTGCTTTTTCAGTAATTCTATTGCAATTTGTGTTGTCTTTTCAAGCGAGCTCATTAAGCCAAATTATACTAATAATAAAGTTCGTCGGAACGACCTTGACGTTAAGATTGTTTAACTTAATTTGTCTCAGAATGAGAATCAACAATCTCTTGAGCGTGCTGAACTTCAATCAAATGTATTCTCCGAGATTCAGTCTTCAAAACTTTAAAGTGAAAGCCCTGAAGGGTAATCTCGCTCATTTGTTCGGGCATATAGGTGAAACCTGAAATAACCAGTCCTGCTACAGTATCAGAGTCTTCAGCTGAAATCGATACATTAAAATACTCATTAAACTCAACTATAGGGGTATTTGCTTGAAGCAAATATCTGCCATCTCCAAAGTCAATAATATTGTCCTCTTCCTGGTCGTGTTCATCTTCTATCTCACCTACAATTTGTTCAAGCACATCCTCTAATGTCACTAGTCCAGCAATCTCTCCGTACTCATCTAAAACAATAGCCATATGAGATTTGTTTTGCTGGAATTCTCTCAATAGCTTACCTAGAGGCTTGCTTTCTGGGACAGAGAGTGCATCTCGAAGATATTCACGGTAGTTAAACTGATCCTCTTCATCTCTGGCTAAATGGACAAGCAAGTCTTTCGCCAAGATAAGACCTAAAACTGAATCGCTCTTTTCATTATGGATTGGGAATCGCGAGTGGTAGGAAGCTGACATGATCTTGAGTAACTCGCTTGTTGAAGCCTCAGAACTAATCATGATCATTTTTGATTTTGGTACCATAACATCACGCACCTTTAAGCTCTCGAATTGCATCGCTCCTTCAATAACTGAACGGCTATAGGGGTCAATAACGAGATTATCTTCGGCCTCTTCTATGGCTCTCATTAATTGTGCTCGGGGTTTTAATGTTTGGTTAAAAAGCTTGCTGATTAGTCTTTGAAGTAAGGACTTACTCGGAGGTTTTTCTTCGCTCATTAATGTATAAGTTGTATTGTAGAGAGTCCATTTTACCCTGTATTGGATTTTTTTACATTGCGCATAGCTTTACCCTTCGCAGCGCGTTCTTTTCGTACTTTTTTAGGGTCAGCAATAAGGGGGCGATAGATCTCAACACGATCTTTTTCACGCAAAACTGTATCAAGTGTAGTAAATTTAGAAAAAATTCCTACCCTATCTTTCGTTAGATCGATTTGATTGTGCCTATCTAAAATGCCTGAAGCCTCAATAGCCCCTCGTACAGTTATGCCTTCCTCCACTTCAAGGCTAAGCAAGGTTTGTCTTTCGGCTAGTGCATAGGCAACTTCAACTATCATAAATATCACTCATTCTTTGTGCATCAGCAAAATCAAGCGAGCCTTCGTAAATAGCCCTTCCTGTTATTGCTCCTATTATACCGTGATGTGCATTTTTCAAAAGTGCGGCGATGTCATCAAGATTTGTAATGCCACCAGAGGCAATTATCGGAATAGTTGTATTGATTGCAAGCTCTGAAGTTGCGCTGACATTAACACCTAGCATCATTCCGTCACGCGCAATGTCAGTGTAGATAATCGAACTAACACCGTCCTGTTCAAAAATTTTTGACAATTCAATAACATGTAGATCAGTCTTTTTTGCCCATCCATCTGTAGCGACGAGTCCATTGTTTGCATCAAGACCGACAATAATTTTGCCCGGAAATTCATTACATAAATCGCTAACAAATTGTGGATGAGTAACAGCCATGGTGCCAATAATGAGGTAACTAACTCCAGCCTCAATATAGGTGTTTGCAGTATTGATATCTCTTATGCCGCCGCCAATCTGAATGGGCAGGTGAGGGAATTCTTTAGTTATCTGATGCACACACTCTGCATTCACTGGCTTGCCCTCGAATGCACCATTAAGATCAACCAGATGGAGTCTCCTAGCGCCCTCATTTATCCACCTAGCGGCCATCTCGCAAGGGTCGTCGGAGAATACGGTTGTGTCCTCCATTAGGCCTTGCCTCAGACGGACACATTGCCCATCTTTTAAATCAATTGCGGGAATAATAAGCATGGAAAGGTGTATAAATTAAAAGAAATAATATGGTATTAGGCTTTCATGCTGACTATTATAAGCATTTGAATTAAGTTTTCGAATAGTTTCGCTATTTTCAATATTCTTTAACTTCTCCATCACTCAAACAGCTTGTAACTCCTCTAAGTTCCAGCGAGGCCTGATCTTAATTTCATAACCATCATTAGATTGACCAGACAGTAAACGGTAATGGCCGGCAAGCGCAATCATAGCGCCATTATCTGTACAAAACTCTGGATCGGGATAGTAGACATCAATGTTAAGACTTTTAGCCATTTTGTCCAATGTTTGCCGTAAACAATTGTTTGCACTAACACCACCCGCAACCACAAGAGTTGAGAAATTTGTTTTTTCAATAGCTCTTCTACACTTAATCATCAAGGTCTCTGTTGCGGCAATCTCGAACGCCTTTGCAATGCTGGGTTTTTCCTCAGGATATTTAAGGTAAGTGTTTCGGGCGAATGTTTTTAGCCCACTAAAGCTAAAATCCAAACCCGGCCTATCAGTCATCGGCCGCGGAAAATCAAATCTATCTTTATCGCCTTTTATTGCCAAATTTGCCAATGCAGGACCACCGGGGTAGCCTAAACCTAGAATTTTTGCGGTTTTGTCGAACGCTTCCCCGACCGCATCATCCAAAGACTCGCCCATAATATTGTATCGACCAATACCGCCAACCTCAACAAGCATTGTATGTCCTCCAGAGACAAGAAGCGCAACAAAAGGGAAGTTAAGCCTAGAAGAAGCCAATAATGGCGCCAATAGATGTCCTTCCATATGGTGCACTCCTAAAGCAGGAATGTCTAACCCCCAAGCTAGGCTTTGTGCGATGGAGCTGCCAACTAATAAAGCGCCAGCTAGGCCCGGACCTGCAGTATAAGCGACACCACTTAGGTCTTGCAACGTTATCTTGCTTGATTCAAGAGCCTCTTTAATGAGCGGCAGGGTTTTTTGGATATGGTCTCTAGAGGCAAGCTCAGGGACTACGCCACCATAGTCCGAGTGCAGCTCTATTTGCGAGTATAGTTTATGTGAAAGAAGCCCTTTTTTGCTACAATAAATGCCTATGCCAGTTTCATCGCACGAGGACTCAATCCCCAAGGTAATAAATTTTTTCTTATCCACCAACGGTTTCGCCTAAATAGACTTTTTTAACCTCTGTATTAGCTAAAATTGTTTCTTTATTGCCTGAGGCAATGATTTTACCGGTATTCAAAACATATGAATGGTCGCATGTGTCGAGCATTTCTCGATAATTATGGTCCGTAATTAGAACGCCAATTCCTTTGTCTCTTAATTGATAAATAATATCCTGTATGTCTACCACCGAGATTGGATCAATACCGGCAAATGGTTCGTCTAACAAAATGAACTTTGGCTCCATTGCTAGAGCTCTTGCTATTTCAACACGCCTACGCTCTCCGCCAGACAGAGTAATCCCTTTTATGTGGCGAATATGTTCAATATTAAACTCTTTCAATAACTCTTCAAGTCGGTTCTTTCTTGACTTAGCTGGCAATGTCTTTTTTAGTTCCAGGATCGCCATAATGTTGTCTTCAACATTCAATTTACGAAAAATCGAGGGTTCCTGAGGTAAGTACCCTAACCCCAGATTAGCGCGCTTATGCATCGGCAAATGTCCTATACTTTTATGATTCAGAAATACCTTTCCCTTGTTAGACTTAACTAAACCGCAAGCTATATAAAAACAGGTAGTTTTCCCAGCGCCATTTGGTCCAAGTAGACCAACAATTTCGCCACCACTAACTGAGAAAGAGACATCATTGACAACTTCTCGTCTTGCATATGTTTTATGGATATTTTTTACTTCTAAAATATTGTCTGACATTTGTTAATCGCCGTTTGTTTATAGGTGCAAACTATCTTACCCTAAATATAGTTAATATTCCTAGAGCTGTAGAGCTCTTCCACTTTGTTTTGGGCAATTATCTTCAGCGCTCCTTTCGAGCTAATACCTAGAACTTCTGCTGTAATAGAGGCGCCCTCCCGTTCAAAACTAATTTGTTTACCTTTGAGCATGTCATAGCGCTCCCAATCCATTTGAAAGTCAGCAAAACCATTTAACTCAAATCTCTCTGTTAATGCAAGGGTATGGTTGATTATTGATGCAGTTAGATTGCTAATACTAGGAAGCTTTTTGGCGAGTTCTGTTAAATCAATCCATGGCGTTTCGCAAACCATATCTTCATTTAAAGCATAATTTACGCCAACCCCAATAACTACTAATTGATTACTAGGGTAAGTTTGATTTTCCAGTAAGATGCCTGCCAGCTTCTTATTGTCATAATATATGTCATTTGGCCACTTGATAGTCATACCTGAAACTGAGAGTTCACCTTCAAGAGCCTTGATTATCGCCAAGCCAACCACTAAGCTGAGTCCATTTAGGTTGCATTCCTGAGAAAAACTCCTTCTGATGGAGAACAAAATACTGCCATCCTTTTGAGATTGCCATGTTCTTCCGTATTGACCCTTGCCTTGGGTTTGTTGTCTTGCAACACAGAGCTCAGTATTGTTTGAAAATGGTCTATTGGAAAGAAACTGATTAGTGCTCTCTATTGAGTCAAAATAGTGACACACAACATCCCTTGGCAACAAACTGACTAGATAAGAATAATAATCCACGTAACAAGAAAGATGATCAAAGAAATTGCAACAGCAGCTGAACCTGCATCCTTTGCATAGCCTGAAAGTTCGTGGTGTTCTGTACCTACACGATCAACAACAGCCTCAATTGCCGAGTTCAGCATCTCCACAATTAATACCACAAAGATAGGAACGATAAGGATCACTCGTTCAATTGCTGATTCACCGAGAATATAGCCAAGCGGCAACAGCAAGACAGCTAACCATACCTCTAACCTAAAAGCCTCTTCAGACCTGTAGCATGCCCTGAATCCTTGTGCAGAATACACACATGCAGAAAGCAGTCTTCTAACTCCAGTAGGTTTATTGTCGTTATTCATCAAATGTCTATCCTAAGAACAAGAGTCTAAGTTGGACAGGTTAAATACTTTGTTAAAATATTACTCACGATTTTACAATAAAAAAAAATTGGTGTTGCTTATGAAAATAGCCCTTGGTGTTGAATATCTAGGAACAGACTTTCATGGCTGGCAGATACAAAAAACAGGAGTTAGAACAGTTCAAGGTGTTGTTGAATTAGCATTGTCTGAAGTTGCCAACCATCCAGTTAGAGTATTCTGTTCTGGAAGGACAGATGCCGGAGTTCATGCAAAAGAACAGGTTATCCATTTTGATACTGAAACTTACAGGGAAAACAAAGCATGGCTCTTTGGTGGCAATGTTAACCTGCCTGATGATGTTAACTTTAATTGGGTAAAACAGGTGGATGATGATTTTCATGCAAGATTTAGCGCCTACGCTAGATTATATGAATACAAAATATACAATCACACGGTTCGGTCCGCACTGAACGCAAATTACAGTTTATGGGAGCCAAGAGAACTTAACCTAAATCAAATGTCTGCAGCTTCTAAATTGCTGATAGGAAAACATGACTTTTCAGCCTTCAGGGGAAGCCTATGTCAAGCAAAATCACCAATCAAGGAGATAGAGAACTTTGAAATAATAAAAGACAACAGGATGATCATAATCAAAATCAAGGCGAATGCATTCCTTCACCATATGGTAAGAAACATTGTAGGGGTCCTTCTTAAGATTGGCAGAGGTGAAAGAGAAGTGGGTTGGATATCAACAGTACTAGAAAGTAAGGATCGTCGAAAGGCCGGTGCAACCGCTGAACCCCAAGGTTTGTACTTTATAAAGGCTTTTTATCGAAATCTATAGAAAGTCAACTATAAAGTCTCTGGTGAAACCTCAACTTCCTCACTTTCCCCTTCAATTTCTTGCCATGCAAATCTTAACGCTTCAGCTCTGCGGTTAAAAAATCTGCCCTCACCAAATTTACTTATAAAACCGGAACGTTGCAATACAGCTTCAATTCCCTCGGCTCTTGCAAAAATTATTTCAATGCCAGAAATTGAGCACAACTCAACTAAACTACTAAGAACATCTTCTCCGCTAGCATCTATCTGATTAATTCCAGTAACGTCAACAATAATGTATTTTAATTGCTCTCTATTTCTAGCAATCAATTCAAGCATTTTATTCTCAAAATAAGCCGCATTAGCGAAATACAGCGATCCACTAAACTTGACTATCTTGACTGCATTGACACTTTCATATTTGCTTTCATCTTCGTCATTATCGGTAACGCTAATAAAGAACTTTGAACCATCACGAGCCGAAAACTCACTAAACCTTGGCTGCATTGTTCGATAGAGAAATAGTCCCAAAGACATGATTATCCCGAAAGCGATACCGTTTTCTAGATGTGGCGCAAATATTAAGGTTAGAACAAAAGTTAACGCTCCAACAACCCCGTCATGTTTCTCTACTTTCCAGGCATGTCTGATTGGCGCAAAATTAATCAAATGAAGGATTGCCATTACAATTATTGTAGCCAATGTTGCCTGAGGTAAGTGATAAAGCAGAGGCGTTAACCAGAGCAATGTTAGCCCAACAATTACTGCAGTAACAACAGATGAAAATCCGGTTACCGCGCCAGCAGAACTGTTAACAGCAGAGCGTGAAAAAGATCCTGAAACTGCATAACCTTGAAAGAAACTAGAAACAACATTCGACAAACCTTGACCAATCAACTCCTGATTAACATCTAGTCGTTGTTTTGTTTTAGTGGCCATTGACTTAGCGACAGATATCGCCTCCATAAAGCCAATCAAAGAAATAGTTATTGCATAAACAAACAAAGTGCCCATGACCTTGAAATCAAAACTCGGCATTTGAAAACTAACTACACCACTAACGTCAATAGAAGAGACAATTGCCCCGCCCATACCCTCGTAGCCAATCAGAAATGAAACCACAGTTGAAATCACAACCACCGTCAAAATAGAAGGCACTCTTGGAAAGAATTGTTTCAAAACAACCATCACAAGTAATGACATAACTGCCATTGCCACAGTCGGCACATGTGCGTAGTATATTGCCGCCTCAAATAGACGCCAAATAGTTTCATAGTTCTGATCAGCATTACAGATAGTATGGAGGCCTTTTCCTCCAGCTGTCTCTAACCTTTCCATCAAAGTGAGTGGCTGACAGGCAGACACCCAATCTGTATCCGAACTATTAATTACCCTTATACCCAAAACTCTTGATAGTTGAGAAGCTCCGATAATGATTGCTGCAGCGTTCGTAAAACCACTGATAACTGGATGAGACAAAAAGTTGGTGATAAAACCCATCCTTAATACACCTAAAGTAAACTGGAATAGGCCGACAATTAGAGCTAATAAAGAAGCATAAAGAACGTAGCTAGAGGTGTCGGTAACGACTTCACCTAAAGCTGCCGCTGTCAGTAATGAAACTACCGCCACCGGCCCTGTCGAGAGTTGCCTTGAGGATCCCATCAGTGCAGCAATCATGACCGGCAAGAATGAAGCATAAAGGCCATACTGAGGACCAAGCCCTGCTAGCTGTGCATATGCCATAGATTGTGGCACTATAACCATAGCAACAGTTACCCCGGCTATGAAATCTGCTTTCAATACCTTAGGATTTTTTAACTCTTTAATCCAATATAAAAAAGGAAATAATTTTAGTGCCCAATTCATGAGTTATCTTCATTAATAATACTATCTACTATGTATTATCACTATAGTGATAGCAATAGATTCTATTACAATAGACGCTACATATGTGACTTTATGATGTTTTGGTTAGAATAATAGTGTTGTGATTAGAACTGATGGGACCTGTCGTAAATCTAGCTTTAAGTAATTTAAATACTAGAAATTTTCATCCCAATCGACAATGATTTTATTATTATTATTTTCTATCGATACTAAGAATGGCTGAATATAAGGAATCCAGTGCTCTTTGTCACCTTTAACGACTAATACGTGGTTTGCACCAGTATCTACAAGGTAGTCAACCTTGCCTAATTCAACTTTCTCTAGATTTATAACACGAAAACCATTCAACTCATGCCAATAAAATTGCCCATCACTAAGCTCTGGCAATTGACTTTTTTCAATATAGATATCCTTCCCGATAAACTTTTGAGATTGATTGCGGTCATTGACGCCTTCAATTTGGACAACTATGGTTTTTGATTGTTCACGACCATCTAAAATTTTGTATGACTTCCAAGCGTCATCTTCAAAAAGCCACCAAGGTTGATATGAGAGGATATTGGCTTTGGGCTCAGTATAGGAAAAGATTTTTACCCAGCCCTTAATACCAAAAAAGCCACTAATCTTGCCGATTAATAGCTTTTTTTTATCTTGCTGTGGTGCGTTATACGCCAAATTACTTAGAGTCTTTTTCTTCCGCTTCTGGTTCTTCTGCGGGAGCCTCTTCAGCTGCTGCCTCTACAGGGGCTTCTTCAGCTGGTGCTTCTTCTGCGGGAGCCTCTTCAGCTGCTGCCTCTACAGGGGCTTCTTCAGCTGGTGCTTCTTCTGCGGGAGCCTCTTCAGCTGCTGCTTGCTCTTTTTGAGCTTCTGCTTCAGCTTTTGCTGTAGCCTCTGCTTCAGCCTCTGATTTGGCTTTCTCGGTTGCTGCAATTTTTGCCTCTTTCGCAGCTAAATACTTTTCTCGAATTGAAGGGTCTTTGTATTCTCTCGCTAATTGCTTTACGCGATCTGAAATCTGCGCTCCTTGAGAGATCCAATATTCCAATCTATCTTCTTCAAGCTGGAGTCTGACTTCTTGTCCTTGAGCAACTGGATTAAAATATCCAATGCGTTCTATGTATCCGCTGTCTCTTCGCTTTCTAGAGTCTGTTGCTACTATAGAATAAAAAGGTTTTTTCTTGGCTCCACCTCGGGCTAGTCTTATCTTAACCATAGGTTTTTTGCTCCTTTATATTGTTAATTTATTAAGGCGGGGAATTATATCAGTTATCAATGTTACGCGCCAATTTAATTGCATCCCCGATATAGTTCATTGGGGTTAATTTTGTAAGCTTATTTTTTGCCTGGTTTGGTATATCTAAAGCATCAATAAAACTTCCCAATTCATCTGAATTGATAGTTTGACCTCGCGTTAGAGATTTGAGTTTTTCATAAGGATTTTCAACGCCATATCTACGCATAACTGTCTGGATAGGCTCAGCCAATACCTCCCATGCATTATCTAGATCAGATAATAATTGTTGCTCGTTTATTTCTAATTTCGAAATACCCTTTGCAATTGAACTATAAGAAATTAGCGAGTGGGCACAACTTACACCTAGGTTCCTTAATACTGTGGAATCTGACAAGTCTCTCTGCCATCTTGAAATGGGCAGTTTAGACGCTAAATGATCGCCCATAGCATTAGCGATACCTAAATTCCCTTCAGCATTTTCAAAATCAATTGGGTTGACTTTATGTGGCATGGTGGACGATCCAATCTCGCCTTCAATAGTCCTCTGCTTGAAATAACCAAGAGACACATAACCCCAGATATCACGACAAAAATCTATTAATATCGTATTAAAGCGATTTAATGCATGAAAATACTCTGCAATATAA
>MPMB02001964.1_pt1 | contig 14288 bp, 4 predicted proteins | sample 1617371 | NCBI WGS metagenome assembly MPMB02 (sample SAMN05944808, study PRJNA350692) | marine metagenome | biome: marine; feature: ODZ; material: water; isolation source: 300 m water sample filtered on 0.2 um supor filter | place: Pacific Ocean | collected 2012-04-08 | depth 300m m
CCGGTCAATTTCTATCTTTTGATATTCCATGCGACGGGGTCCACTATCAGTAAAAAGTTCAATAAGAATATAGTTCTCGAGCCGTGATACAACATCTGACAAGACTAAGACATTGGTCTCCATCCACCGGCAGTTTGTACAGGTGTAGCCCGTAAAATTGACAAACATGGGTTTCCCGGTCATTTCTGACATGGCTATCCCTTCATCGTAATCAAGTATCCATTTAAGACCACTGTGTTGAGAACCTTCATCCGCAATAGAGCCGGATTCCGCTCTGGCCGCTGGCGGCAGATAGGAATCTATAAGGCCGTGAATGGGTTGGCCAAAGAGACCGCGCCCCATATAGAGGGCAAATGAAAAGAGCATAATACTAAGCATAAGTCTCGGCACACCAACAGTAGCCAACTCTGAATCATGCGGCAGACGGATCTTACCAATAAGGTATAGCCCAGTGAGAAACACAATCACAACCCACGTAGCCAAAACAAATGGTCTTGTAAATACATCCCATCCCCAGACCAAGTCAGTATTGCTGAAAAATTTGAATGCCGCCGCTAATTCAAGAAAACCCATGCTGACTTTCACTGAATTCAGCCATCCACCACTTTTCGGTAATTTTGAAAGATATTGAGGGAATAGCGCAAGGAAAAAGAATGGAAGCGCAAAAGCAGCTGAAAAAAACAGCATGCCGATAAACGGCCAGATCCAGTCGCCCTGAATCGCTCGAACCAGTAATAGCCCCACAAACTGAACAGTACACGTGAAAGATGTTAAAGTGAATGTAAGCGCCATAAATAGAGTGCCAACATAGCCCCCTCTTCCCTCTTGCTTTAGTGAGAACTGCCGAAGAGAGGCAGGTAGTTCGATTTCATACATTCCAAAAAGTGAGAGCGCAAAATAAACGAAAAGACTCGCTATGAAAAGGTTAACCCACGGATTCGAAGCCAATTGATTGGCACCCGAGGCACCCAGGGTAGCTGCCAAAATAAGACCCAGAACAGTATATGCGACGATAATACCGATTGAATAGACCAATGACTGCTTCAAAGGACTCTTGCCTTCGGTCTCTCCCAGTTTTGTGAAATAGGAAACGGTAATAGGGATCATAGGAAAAACACATGGCGTCAGAAGGGCTAGAAGCCCCATGCTTATGGAGAGTAAGAGGAACGAGCCTAGTCCGGCGGAAATAACATTATCGAGGTCTATATTGTCATCATCACTTGGAAGCACAAAAGATTTCGCCTGCGCCACTACAATTTCACTTCTGTCGGGCCTTGCAGGCCCATCAACCACCATGAATGTTAGATCAAACGTTTTGGTGGTAGGCGGAAAACAGATGGTGGGATCACAGGCCTGAAAGAGTAACCCGGCGGAGAGTGTGTAGTCACCGGGGTCAAGATTTGCCTTTATCCTTACATCGGTCTCAAAGGTGACGGTGCCATCGTGGAAATAGGTTTCCCTCATGAATCCTTCATCGTACTTGTTAGTAGGCGGTGGCTCCCGGGTCTCACCTACAACGTCCACCATATCACCCTCAATGATAACTTCAGAAGGAATGGGCCCTTCCGCAATATCGTTGACAGCATAAATTTTAAAATCGGGTTCAGATGTGGCTGTTATTAAAACAGTAAGCACCTCTCCTGCCCGAATCTGTTCTTGTTCGATTCTCGCTTCAACGGTGACAGGTGCTTCTATCTGGGCCATAATTCCCGTCGTTAGAAGGAAGATTGAGAAATAAGAAAAAATTCTTCTTAAGCTTCTATTTATCATACCGGGTAAAGTTACACTCTGTATGCCTGAATTATGAATGAGAAGTGATAACTGCATATGGTTTCTCTATACCTCATTTAGCACGGACAACCACTATTGGTTTCATATTATCAATTCTTTGATTGAAATGTGCATAAATGTCGTCCAAGTGCTTTTGAATCTCTTTTTCTCGCTCGCGACTTCTTTCGTGAGGAAATGACTCAATATCGGTTTGGGGGATATTCAAGATTTCGAATAATTCAGGGAGGTGGTTCCACAGCTTGTGGACGTTTACCGCGATGATGTTATAATTCCTGTTAATGCCCTGTGATACGTAGTTATCAAAGAACTGTTCATAGCTGATAAGATCAACCCCTCCTCTAAGATAATCAGATCTCGACATTTTACTTATTGTTCGCAAGTTGGTTCCTGAGACGTCGATGCTTTTGAGGTGACGGAAGCTGAACGCCTTCTTTGAGAATATTGAGTAGACAGGCTTTACATAAAGGTAAAGGACGCTACAGGTAGAAGTGTCCTGAATTCTGTCACTGGGAGAATTACTGAAGTGCTCCTTCGCCCTGCCGCCGAACCAACGATGCATGATTTTCTGCGAAACAGGTAATGTGAGATACTCGGGTGGTTTTCGGGAATGGATATGATGAATGGTACCATATCTCCTCAAGAATCGCGCAATAGTCCAACTGGCACAGCCGCCATAACTGCAAATGAAGAATTGCATTGGTTGCATTTAGTATTGATCTAAAAAAAGAATTCCGTAGAAGAAATCGTCGGCGTGATCAATCAGTACCCGGGGCCGGACTTGAACCGGCACGGCCGCAATGGCCAATGGATTTTAAGTCCATAGTGTCTACCAAATTCCACCACCCGGGCATAAAAGTAATTTACTGACGACAAAAACAAGAAACGTTCTCCATCTGAAATAGGTACCGAGGAGGTAGTGTGTACGTTCTATATAACTTTTTACAGAAAAACTTAAGTAACTCTTCGCAAACCCTTATACTCAAATGTAGGTGTGCCCGCTATATAACGGTACGAACTCTTACCAATTATTGAACGGATAAAGGCAAAGATAGATAAAACCTATCCAAACGGGAATGGGTTGATCGGTGGTTTACTAATAAAAGAAAATTGATTATTCATTGGTAAACCAGTGATCTAATTCTCCCTTTTCTACTTCATCTAGAGCGATTTGAGTATAATCTCTGTAAGCAATCCATTTTTCTAATCCTTCGGAGTCATCGCCTGATTCAGTTTTTTTAGCGATTGTTTCATGGGCATAATCGAGACAACGTTGTAAAAAATCTTTTACAGCATTTTTTCGTAATTCAGAATCCATAATCTAATTGCTTGTTTTATATATTTCTCAGGAAGTGGTTGAGAAAGCTGATTTATTTCAACAGCAACATCTTCCGGGTCTGAGTGAACTCTCCAGCCTGTATTCGGTACAGGTAGACTCCAGCACTAACTTGTCTGCCCAAATTATCAGTACCGTCCCATACAGCTATTTTTTTTCCAGCTTCTTGTGACTGGTTCACAAGAGTCTTTATCCTCTTCCCCAGTAGATCGTAGATGCCCAGAGTGATTTGAGCCTGTTCAGGTAGGTCATAGCTGATTCTGGTGGAAGGATTGAACGGGTTGGGATAATTTTGTTCCAAGTCAAAGCCGTCCGGTAAGACCAATCCATCATTTATTCCTGTGTGAATCCCTCCCGTCCTGGCAATGGTTGTCGCCTGCAATATTTCGGATGTGCCAAAATCTTGAACAAAAGCAACTATCTTCATGTTTTTCTTATCCCATGTAATGGGATTTATATAGGGATCTGCATTTACAGGTGGGTTTTCATCAAGAGTCCAAGAATAGGTTTTTACTACCGTTTCGTCCTTCCCAAGGGAGATAGACTGACCGTCCTCACATCCATCACCGCAATCTGCACCCTGCCCTGAATTACCAATCCAACTGAGAAAGATATCATTATGGTAATCAGGGGAAACCTGATCCTCAATCACATGCATGACCGAATCCATAGTTACAGCTACAAAGAGACGCAAATCCTTTGATGACAAATCTTCATCACTAGTCAGAGTAAGTTTTACAAGAGCATCATAATCACTGAAAAGGGTACCATCAAGATCTAGGTTTAAAGCTGTCTCCTCCTCCCTCATATTTTCCGCATAGGTCACTAAGTCTTCAAAGAGTGTCAACTGTTCTACTTGCCCACCAAATACAAACCATGGATACCATGAAAGTTGATCACTGTAAGGCAAACCATTGCCACTGTTGAAGCGATATTCTACCGGATCTACTTGACTGTTTGAGTTTTCCATGAGGCCGTTCAAGTGATCGTCCCGATGATAGTGAATTATGATCCAGTTTCGGGCCATGTCGTGACCTAAATAAGATGGGCTCCCGGGATTTTTCCAATCATGCAAGAAACCACTCGCAGTTAAACAGTAGGGACAAGTTTCTGTTGAAACCATCTCTAAAAAAGCACGCTTCTTTTCAGTATGAGCAAAGTCCAACAGTAATAATATCGAGAGAAAGATTTTGAAATATTTCATCATTTTATGTTTTTGACTTTAATAATGATCACTCATGAATTAATAAATACCTGTTTTATTTGATAAGAAGCATTTTTCGAGTTTTTATGAATTCTCCTGCCTTGAGTTGATAGAAATATAGCCCCCCACTTACAGGCTGTCCTCTATCATTGGTCCCTTCCCATAAAACAGACTGGAAACCCGCCTCTTGATATCCGTTAACTATCTGTCTGATCCGCCTCCCAGTAATATCGAATATAGTGAGTCTAACCATAATTCTTTCGGGTAGATCATAGGTAATATTGGTGACAGGATTGAACGGATTGGGATAATTCTCATGAAGGGCAAATATTTCGGGCAGCATATCTCGTCCATCCAATGCCAGTACATTCTCTCGGATAGTCAAACTGAAAGGTCCGTTCACTGACTGGGTGTTGGCTTCTTTATCCTTGACCACAATTGCCCAGGTACCAGAGATCTCTGAAGCTTCAGACCAGTGGGCGAGATGGCTCTGATCGATCATATTATAGATATCAGAGTAAGCAATAGTCATTTCGTGAGTAGTAGTGTCGGGTATATCAAGTTGTTCCAATCCTCCAGTTCCGACCCATGAATAAATAAGTGTATCACCGTCAGCATCAAACGATTCACTCCATGAAAAAATGAGAGAATCAGAATAAGTGTAATCATTGATAATAATCATTGATTCGTTGGACGGAGCGTTAAGATTAAACTCTGTGGGCAGATCATTGACTGATGTCACCGTGAGTGTGAAAGATTCAAAATCGCTGAGATTGCCATCGGTGGCATTTACAGAAATCTTCGATGTTCCATTCCAGTTAGCCACAGGTGTAATATCCAATATATCATTGGTCAGGAAGAGTTGAATACTACTTGTGTCAGCACTACTTGTAAATGTCACCGGATCCCCTTCAGGGTCGGTAGCAAACAATTTAATGGTGGTGGAATCATCTTCATTGATCGTTATATCGATTGGATTCACAATAACAGGGGCATCATTTACACCTGTTACTGTAAGCTTAAAGCTTTTTGAATCCTGAAGCTTACCATCAGACGCTGAAGCGGTAATATATGTTTCACCGTTCCATCCAGATTTTGGTGTCAGGGTAAGTTTATCAACAGAAATTGAGATGGCAACCTCCGTCTTGGTGGATGTCCCTGAATAAGTAAGCGGGTCATTCTCCGCATCAGTAGCCGAAAGTGTCACCTCAACAGTTTTGTCTTCAGCAATAGTTGTATCTTTCACCGCTGTCAACACGGGGGCTGTATTTGGCGTCGGGGCAGGATCTACGGTTGTAAAATTCCATGTTGTCTTGTCCTGTATGCCCGCATAGGCGTTGGCCGATGCGTCCTTCAAAGCTGTTGCAGCCACCTGGACATAGTAGGCGGTATTTTCAGCCAAATCCGATGAGGGATCCACGGTCACTTTGTCATTTGCAACGGTAACTTTGGCATCGGTGATAGGAATGGTTTCAAAAACAGTGTCATCGGGCTTGTAAATAACAATATCTCCTGATCCACTACTTATATTCTCATCCATCGTCATGACAAGAGAAACTCCCACTGCTACACTCGTGGCATCATCGGCGGGAATTAGTGTAGCCACTGTCGGTGCCTCGGCATCAACCGTAGCAAAATTCCAAGACGTCTTGTCCTGAATACCGGCATAGGCGTTGCCGCCCTCATCCTGGATTGTGGAAGAAGCAATCTTCACATAATAGGAGCCCGGAGATAAAAACGTACCATCCGGATCGATTGTTACTACCTTCTCAGCTACAGTAACTTTAGAACCGGTAATATCAATCTGTTCAAAGACCGATTCATCAGAATTATAAATTGTGATGTTTCCAGTTCCTTTGGAAAGTTTTTCATCCATAGTGACCACAAGGTTGTCGTTGGCGCCTACGCCAGTGGCATCATCAGCTGGGGATAAGGCTTGGACAACCGGAGCAGTAACGTCAGCTCCTGGGTTAGCAAAGGAAGCGCTGTAAACACCCCTTCCGTGGGTAGCTGCTACCACCATACCATCTGATGCTCTACCGGCCAAAGCATCCACAACTAAATTCCCAATTGAGTTTTGTCCTTCAAGCCCCCATACGGTGCTCATGCCATTGAGAACACTTGTTGAATAAACTCCCACACTTGTACCTAGTAAATAGTTTTTCTGCAAATTATATGGAAGAATGATTCCCCACCTTACGGAGGGTCCATTCCCAGTACCATCAGCGTTTTCTTCCAAGTTACCACTGATATTCTGCCAGGAAGTGCCTCCATCTGCAGTATACCAGACACTGATTACCTCATAATTTGAAAGGGTCATTATAACCTCATTCCCATCTTCAGGATTGACGCCAACGCTTGAAACCCACCCTCCTGACGGAAGAGTACCAGGACTAATATCTGCTGGCGCGTTAGTTGTTGTATTAGCATCAGCAAGCTTGTAAACATTACCAGAACTCGTGGCGTAGTACAGGAGACTAGAAGGATTTGTAGTTGATACACCAAAATTGGTGATCTGGGAACCCGTGTCAGTATTGGTCAATTTTTCATACTGAGACTCTCCAACTGTTATATCATTGTTTCGCCATATAAAATTTCCCCCTAACACATACAGTATTTTGTAGTTGGAGGGGTCCATGGCAAGAGGGTTAATAAAAGCCTCCCCGTTATTGCCAGACGCCCCACCAATTTGTAGCCTATTCCACAAACTGTTATTTTCATAATCATGAAAAAAGGTCCAGCCAGTTTGGGCCGACATAATAACAGCTTTTCCATTATTTCCAATTGTTGAATAGGAGCCGTCTCCACTACCAATATCATCCCAGTTTGCATTAGAATTTCCTGAGTTAACCTTCCAGGTGCTATTATCTTGCAATCCCCCAACTATCAAATCTTTTTCAGTTCCAGAAGGATCAATGGAAACATGATAAAATTGGCCAGTAACATATCCCAAATCTTTATTCATCCAATTAACCTGACTGGCCGTTACATCCTCGGTACGGGAGAGACCACCATCATGACCGGAAATCATCACTTTTGGATCTGAAGGCAAAAATACTGCAGAGTGATTATCGGGGTGATGATTTACATAACTTCCCCATGTAGTCAGGGATACATAGCCGCCGATATGTTTAGAACTGCTTGTGGTAAAACCGTCACTTGAGAAAAATAAATTTGTCCCCCCTAATACCACATGATTCTCATTGTCAGGCTTTATGGCCAGAACCATGTTATATCCTCTTTGAGAACTAGTTTTCGCGTCCTGTGGTGGTATATTGGAACTTAGGTCAACCCATGTACCACCAGAGCCAGATCCATCTCCTGAAACATAGGTGTATTTCCATAAATACCATTCAGCTGTACCAAAATAAGCTTTGTTAATAAAGAAATAGACGACTTTTTCATTGGAGGCGGAAATATCCAATACTATTCTTTGAAAATTTGCTGGAAAATTTGCAGGAGTAATATCCGTAAAGGACGTTCCATCATCAGCCGATCTGAAGACACCGGATTTATCAGTTTTAGCACCATCCCATATACCACCCCCAACTGCTGAATAAATCGTCCCGTCAGATGTTATATCCACATCAACAAATGAAGGATCATCAGTATATGTAGTGGGGTCAGCATCAGTTGCCTTGAGAACATCCGACCAGGTTGAACCGCCATCTTTACTTAATTTAAGTTTTCCTTGACGGGCAGTGGCCGCAAATACATAACCGTTTTTGTTACTAACTTTTATTCGGTGAACATAATTGAATTCATTTGCCCAAACTTGAGGTGAATTTGTTGAAGTCGAAGCAAGCAATGTCCAATTCTGTCCCCCATCAGTAGATTTAAAGATTCCATCACCTTTAAAGGGTTTATTACCCCAGAATTGACCAGCTGAAGCCCCATTATATTCACCGGTTCCATAATACCATGTACTTCTTTCTCCAGAACGGGGATCCTGGGCCACAGTTGTAACACTTTGAAGATCCTGAAGGTTCGTAGTAAGGCTCCAGGTATTACCAGCATCTGTAGACCGCCACATCCCGCCTGAGGCGCCTCCGGCAAACATTATTGTTTCATCATCAAGGTCAAATGCCAGTGCCCTGGTCCTACCACCTACATTATAAGGACCCCGATTTTTCCAGTTCAATGAAGCTATGGGCTGTCCACGATACAGTATTTTTTCATTAATTTCTTTGCGAGTAGGCAAGGTCCGGGCAAATTTTAATTCCTTCCGACGAATGTCTTCCGGTATTTCTCCAGAAATTGGACTTTTAGTTCTCATAAATTCATACTCACCACGAGCTATAGGATTTGTTTTAGGTAAATATGGTTTTTGATCCTTTCGGTCCAAGTATAAATAAAGAATCAGAACTATTGCCAAAGGCACAGTTAAAGCTTTTACTAATATGTTTTTATTCATCAAAATAATTCAATCTCATTTTTTATTTCATCAATACCATTTTATGCGATGCTGTGAATTCCGGTGAATAAAATCGTATGAAGTAGACACCACTACTCACCAGCTGACCCCGGTTATCCTTGCCGTGCCAAAGAATGGAATGATGGCCAGTATCCATCATCCCCCGCTCCAACGTACGTACCTCCTGCCCCATAAGATTGTAGATGATCAGTGAGACCTCCGTAGGTTGGGGAAGTGTGAACTCAATGGTCGTAGATGGATTAAATGGATTGGGATAGTTTTGACGAAGCGTGAACTCATCAGGAAGGAGTGACAGTGCATCTGCCATGGCTGAGGCCACATACTCCGGAGAACCGGCAAAGATCTTGAACCGGTAGGGAAAATTTTCAGAGTATTCTGTAATTTCAATTGTTTGGTCATCCAGGAGGTTGTACTGCTCTCGTGATGACATGTCAAGCATAATCATAGCATCTTCTCCGGGAAAATGACCCTCGAGATCATAAGAAAGGGTAATTGGGCCTTTTTCACCTTTGGCTTGCACGGTTACATTCCAAACTCCGTCCCTTTCAAAGATTGAACGAATGTCTGAGTTCATAGAATGTAATCTGGTAGACGGATTATCAATTTCAAATGTCACTGACACATACTTGTCCAAATAAGGAGGTTCCGGGTTGTCAAAATGATCAATTCCTTCTTCCGCATCCGATAATCTTCCAATGATATTGCCTATATCTGAATAATTCTCGCCTTCAGCGTTTAATTGAAGCTTCCACTCTCCGTCAGAATTTTCCCTAGCCAGGGTTCTGGTGTTTGTCATCGGTGAAAAATCCAACGGCTCCAACCTGACAGTCTTGGCTGAGTTAAGACGGTTATATATAAGATAACCGCCAAACGGCAACATGGTCATTTCTTCGGACCAACCTTCATTTTCTATTCCATAGGTCAAGGGGCCGTAAAAATCAGTTGCATCTAGATTTGGTGTCACGGGAAATGCATATGGTGAGCTGATCATATTCCAACCCGGATCCAAAGTCAAATTGAATCCTTTTAAAGAGATGGTTTCCCCTGAACCAGTGGAAAAGGCTGCATTTTTTTTGACTGTCTGAATTAGCCAATATCCTTTTCCAGAAGAAAATTGCTTTGGTTTCTTCCATTTTGAACCTCCACTACCTTGGTTTGGCTCAAAGATAAGCCATGTGTTTGATTTCGAATGTCCACCAAAATCATCGGATAGTATATTCTCAACATTGGGATCTTCCAGTTTGGCGGGCACAGAGATAAGTCTCCACTTCTTCTTCGGCAGACCATCACCATAAGCACTGGTGGGCTGGGTTGTTTGGAGTGAACCGCCAAGGAATTTTACTGGCGGCGAGAGGGTATCACTAATAGCAACATTTCCTCTGATATCTGTTGCCGACATAAAAAAAGCTACACCATTAAGGTTCACATCCCCTGGCTGGGATACAAATTCAAAATTCTTTTCGTCTTCCGTAATCATGGTGTACGTTTTAAAGTTTGTTTTCCCCCCTTCTAAAATATGGAACATCACTTCATCAACCCTTGTTGCATCACCTAGTGTAGCATCGATGGTAACAACCTCCCTTAACCTCAGCTTTTCGGGCGTCATAATGATCTCATCAAATGAGGGCCCCAATGTATCCGGTGGAAGGATGGTTGCCTGAATAGGGATGTCCAGCCGGGGGTTATCTTGATCACTGGAAAAGATCCGCACATTTCCAATGGCCTTACCAGTATTAGGCGATGAAATCCTAACAATCACCTTGGAGGTATCAGCAGGTTTAAGGTAAGTCGATTCAAACAGGGGAGTAGAAAACTGTTCCCCCGTTACAACCAGAGAATCTATTCTCAAATCACTATTACCTTTATTATAAATACGTAGCTTCATCAACTCATCAAAAAAGACATGTACATTTCCAAAATCAACGATTGAGTCAACTATTGCTATGGTAGGCTTAAGCGCTTCACCCTTCAATTTTATCTTAAGATCACCCTTACTAAAGTCATTATGCTTTGCTGTGTACTCCCCTTCATATACAAAAGGCTCTTCAGGAACGAACTGAATCCCTACACGGATAGTATCTCTGGGTGCAACTTTAAATTCAGAAGCACCAGCATTAAATGCAGACGTATCTACTTTAGCGTTGAAAAAACGGAGGGTGTCTGTTCCTGAATTGATTACATCAAAGCCTTTCACACTATAGCTATCTCTGAAAACACGACCAAAGTCAAGAGAATCAACACTAACGGACATTATGGGCTCGCGTGCACGATTCGTTACAATAATATCATCTGGATCCAGGGAAGCATAAAGTGAATCATCTGATACCGGCTTTCGAGTTAATATTTTATAAGTTCTGTCACCATCAATAATTGAATCATTCAAACCGGTAACCATCACTTTTTGAAATGTGCCCCAATTTGCGGAAGTAAAAACAAGTGAATCAGCTGAGAGGCTCCCTTCCTTTTCCTTCGACTTTTCTAGAGGAATTGTGAGCTTGGCAATAGGCTCAGAATTAAGTTTAACACTGAATGAATCTTTTTCCCCTGCCTCCGTTGTCACAAGCCCCCCTGCTGGGCTCAGCGTGAAACCAGCTTTGTCACTATCATCTTTATTTACAAGCTGAACATCATCCGGATCTATTCCGTTATAACGGTCGTCATCGGAAACGACCCCGGAGATCTCGATTTCATAAGGCACATCGCCGTCATCAATGTCATCATTCTGGCCAACAATCTCAACCTCTTCAATTTCAGTCCAAAATGTGGTACTGAATGTAATTGTTGATTCAGAGGCTTTTCCTTCCGATTCATCTTTACTCTTTATATCAACAATAACGTTGGAGGTCGGCTCCTTGCCCAGCGTAAGTGTAAAAGTTGTCTTTCCACCTGCTTCAGTGGTATATGAAACAGACGGTTGTGAAATAATAATCTCCGGCGTTTCCTCCATAGAAAATATTGCACTGGCTGCATTAATAGCATTGTCGACATCATCCTCCACTTTGGCTTTAATCCCTACATAAACTGTCTGCCTGGTCGAGAAATTAGAATTAGGATTAACCGTAATCTCAGTCTTGGGGGTGTTTACCGTTGCATCAAAAGGAATATCGGCTCCATTATGGTCTGTATCTTTGAATACAATAAGCGTGTCAACATTATCATTGGTCAAATCTGAATTATCCAAAAGCCGGACAGATTCATTAAAGATTATTTTTATATCGGTTGTGACACTAACCCCGGTATCTCCATCAGCCGGATTGAAAGTGACGGTTGGTGGTTTGGCATCTTCGGTGGTGAATTGGGCGCTGGCCGCGACAATCGCATTATTTGAAAAATCTTCAACGGTCGCACCAATAGAAATTTTATACAACTGCTCGCTTAGTAAAAGAGCCTGAGGAGTAAGTGTCACCTTTATGTTATCCGTACTTACGGCAGCATCAATATTTACTTTCTCCAGCCCCGATGCTAAAACCTTTTCTAGTGCAATAAGGGGCTCAATGTTGGCATTGGTCATGGCATCATCATTAACCAATCGAACAGGTTCGCTAAAAGTCAATACAATTGTAGTGTCCACAGTGATGTTTGTTGCTCCATCAATTGGACTAAAGGCAACTGCAGGTGCTTCCGAATCAACAGTTATGAACGTACTGCTCGATGCAAGAATGGCATTGTTTTTAATATCTTCAACGGTTGCACCAATGGCAGCATAATATGTCGTCTTACTTCCTAGTAAGGCCGTTGGATCTACATAGATTGTATCCATGGTGGCACTGACAGTGGCGCCAAAAGGGACAGCTACTCCATTAGCATCATTTAACTTCAATGTAATTAAACCGCCGACATTTAAATTTGTAAGTTCTGAGTCATCATCTGCTTTTCGAACCGGGTCATCAAACGCAAGTGATATAGTTTTTGCAATAGCAACATCTGTAGATCCATTAACAGGATCCCAGGTTACAACAGGAGCAATCACATCCGATGTTTTAAAAGTAGCACATTGCTGGATTGATTCGTTTCCGTGTTCATCTTCCACAGGATCAACGCACATGAAAACATCTATTTCGCTGGCAAAATTTGCATCTGGTTGAAGTGTTATGACTGTTTTTGCGGCATTTATTGTTACACTTCCCAAAGCAATGTCAGCACCAGTTGCATCTGTGCCTTCCTTAAACGTGATAAGTGCCTCAACATTAGCATCGGTCACATCTGTAGCATCAGTGTTGAGCACTGGCTCACTGAATGTTATCGTTGGAACCGTATTAATAGGGACATTTGGTGCATTATCTACAGGAAAAAATGTTACAGAAGGTCCTAGGATGTCTTCAACAGTGAATATGGCTGAGGCCAGATCAACTGCGTTATCAGCATCATCTTCCACTACCTTATCATTAATGGCAACATAAACTTTCTGTTCACTATCAAAGTCGTTGGTGGGGTCCACGGTGATGACTTTCTTAGCAGCATCAATGGTTGCATCAAAGGAAATATTATTTCCGCTTGCATCATTCTTTTTCAATGTAATATGACCGTCCACATTGGTATCTGTAAGTGCCGTATCTGCCGTATCGCGTATAGCTTCGCTGAAAGTTAGTTTAATCGTCTTGCTCACCACTACGTCTGTTACACTGTCAGCGGGATCGAAGGTTACCGTGGGGGATTCTGCATCGGCAGTGGTAAAGGTGGAATTTTCTGGATTAATTGCGTTGTCGTCGTAATCTTCCACACCGGCCCAGATAGCAACATAAACTTGCGATTTACTTTTGAGGTTGTTAGTGGGGTCTACATAGATAGTATCCTCGTTGACATGGATGGTTGCATCAAATAAAATATTAGGACCGCTACTGCTGTTTTCTTTTAAGGTGATAAAATTATCAATGTTGGTATCATCTAAAGGATCATCATCAACCCTTCTTAACGCTTCTGAAGAAGTAAGCTTAATTATTTTCTCTACAGGTACATCTATTGCCAAATCAGCTGGATCGATGGTTATGGTAGGTGCCGCAATATCCTCCGCAGTAAAGGTAGCACACGCTTGTGAGGTTGCATTATCGCTGTAGTCTTCTACAGGATCAATACAATAATAAATAACCTGTTCACTGGTAAAATTGATATCAGGATCGACAGTTATTTTCTGCCGTGATAATTTCACCTCTGCCTCAAATCCAAGAGTAACTCCATTAGCATCACCTATCTTAAGAGTGATAAGATTGTCCACATTGGTATCATCCAGAGCAATCGGATCACCATTGGCATCGTCATTTATATTTCGGACAGGTTCATTGAACTGGATAGTAATACCTGATGCGATGGGTACATCAGTTTGTCCATCAGACGGGCTTAGAGTGACAATGGGCGGAGCTACATCTTCAGTTGAGAAAGTGACACAAGTTTGAGAAATGGCATTATCACTGTCGTCTTCCACAGGATCAATACACGCATAAATTTTCTTTTCTCCTTCAAAATCGGTGTCTGGATCTACGGTAATGACATTTGTAGCAGCATCAATAGTTGCATCAAAGGGAATATCA
>MPMB02060991.1_pt1 | contig 14258 bp, 12 predicted proteins | sample 1617371 | NCBI WGS metagenome assembly MPMB02 (sample SAMN05944808, study PRJNA350692) | marine metagenome | biome: marine; feature: ODZ; material: water; isolation source: 300 m water sample filtered on 0.2 um supor filter | place: Pacific Ocean | collected 2012-04-08 | depth 300m m
CGCCATGGGATGCCAAGCAAGTCCTTCGGCTTCAGCCCCTCGGGAGTGTCAGGGCGCACGGACATTGCCCTTGCGCGATTCTTCTTGTCCGGCGCACGCCAGCCCCGGTTGCCGCTTGTATACCCGTCGCCGATGTTGATCCAGAAAACGCCGTCATTTTTGAGGACCCGTCGGGCTTCCGTGAAGATTGATTGAAGCCGGTTGACGTACCGCGGCAAAGTTGGCTCCAAGCCAATTTGGCTGGGAAAAGCATAATCTCGCAAGCCCCAATATGGCGGGGACGTAATCATACATTGGACGCTCTCATCTGGCAGACGTTGCAAGACTATGAGGGCGTCACCCTCAAAAATCACCGAATCGGAAAATCGAATTAGCTCTGACTTACCAACTTTTTGTGTTTTCATGCGCGATTTCCCGCCTCTTGCAAGCCGTATCATGTTCATTTTTCGGCGTCTTTTGATTTCTTCCGGTTTGGCTTGGCCGGAGCCAATGGTTTCAGCTGCTCGTTCAGAAAAGACAAGGTCCGCCGCCATGCCAGTTTGGCGTCTTCGGCGTCATAGCGGGCCTGGGTCGGGTTGGCGAAGGCATGGTCGGCTTCGTACCAATATGACCTGTAGGCCTTGCCGGCGGCCTTCATTGCCATCTCGAAAGCGGCCACCATTTCGGCGGTAATCCATTTGTCGCGGGTAGCGAAATGGCCAAGCACCGGCCCATTGAGCCGGCCAAGCTCGGCGGCGCTTTTGTTGACCCGGCCGTAATAGACGACGGTGGCGTCGACGGGCTCGGCGAGGGAAGCGTTCAACGACCAACCGCCGCCCAGGCACCAGCCGACAGTGCCGATCTTGCCGGTACTTTTTTTATGGCGTTTCAGCCATTTGACCCAGGACAAGACGGTGTCGCCGGCTGCCGCCGGATCCACCGCCCGCATGTAGGCGCCGGCGCTTTCCTCTGTTGTCGCTACCTTGCCCTGGTAAAGGTCCAAGGCCAACGCCAGGAAGCCTTGATGGGCGAATTCGGCGGCGACCGACTTGATCTGATCGTTGAGGCCCCACCATTCGTGGACCAGCAGCACCGCCGGCGCCGGGGTCTTGGCGGGCACGGCCAGGTTTGCCCTGACCGAGCGGCCTCCTTCGGTGGTGATGGCGGCGGTTTCAAGGCTGTCCGCCGCGGCGCGGGCCAGCAACGGCTCGGCGAGAATGGCGGCAAGCGGCATGCCGGCGGCGATGCCCTTGACGATGTCGCGGCGGGACAGTGTTTTCAATATGATCCGGTCCTCCCCGAGCGGTTTTGGTTTTCCCTGGAAATAGTACGGTGGGGAAAGGAGAATGGAAAGATCGGAGGAAACGAAAGGAAAAGACGCCTTTCAGAACCCGTCCGGGCTCTCGGGTCGCGGTTTCAACGCCACCCTGGCGGTAACAGGAAAATCCATGCGAATTCGCTCCGCCCTTGCCGTCCTGGCTTTGACCATCGCCACAGCTCGCGCCGAACCTATCGCAATCGTTTCCGAAACAATTCCCCTCAACCCGGAAAATCCGCGTCAGACGACCATCGGCGCTTTTGTTTACCGCGGCGGGTTGCTTTTAAGCTCGGTGGACGGCCGCTTCGGCGGCTTTTCGGCGCTGGCCGTCAGCGAGGATGGAGAGCGCCTCGCCGCCCTCACCGACAGGGGCCACCGGTTGAGCCTCCGCCTGGTTTACGGAGCCAGCGGCGACCTAGCTGGGATTGGCGGCGGCGATCTGGCCCCCCTCAACGATCTCGACGGCAACCCGTTGAGCGGAAAACGCAACGGCGACGCCGAAGCCATGGCCGGGGACCCCGGCGGCGGTTTTGTCGCCGCTTTCGAACGCCGGCACCGGCTGTGGCGTTACCGTCCCGGCGAGGCGGCGGCAACGGAGCTTGTACCGCCCCGGCAACTGCTCCAGGCCCCCGGCAACGGCGGCATCGAGGCGCTGGCCCGGCTCGCCGACGGGCGTTTGCTGGCCCTTACCGAGGGTTTGTCCGCCGATGGTGGCGTCGTCGGCTGGACCGGCGGCAACGGCGAGCCCTGGTCGAAGCTCACCTACAAGACCGGCGGGGGATTCAGCCCGACGGCGGCGGCCCTGCCCAGCGGCGATGTGATCGTGCTTGAGAGGCGTTTTTCCTTGATCGAAGGCTTCGCCATCCGCGTTATGCTCGTCGACAAAACGGCGTTGCAACCGGAGGCCTTGGTACGGGGGGCGGAAATCGTTCTCATCAAGCCGCCGCTCGGTGTCGACAACTTCGAAGGCTTGGCGGTCCGCCGGGCCGACAGCGGCGAAACCTTGCTCTATATGATTTCCGACGACAATTTCAGCGCCTTGCAGCGGACGCTGTTGATGATGTTCGAACTCGCCCAATGACGGCGAATGTGGTTTTTGTCTCTTCGCCGCCATTCGTCCGCGGGGCGGCGGGCCAGGAAAAGGGGACAAAAAAGTTATTTGACCGCGTAAGTTCCGCCCTCGCCGACGACCACGAACGGCGCCCAGAACATGGGGTGGGCAAAGTGGGGTTTGCCGGCATCTTCCATCAACGCCAGCATCGAGCGGCGCAGGGCCTCGGCGTGGCCGATCCTGTTGTCGTTGGCGGCCTCCTTGAGCATCCGTGTCGTCAGCTTGACGGCGGCGTCCGAGCGGACCGGCCAGTGCGACACTAAAAGAGAGCGGGAACCCGCGTAGAAGAAAGCCTTGGCAAGGCCCGAGAGACCCTCGGCGCCCGGCGTGCCGTCGGCGGCGGCGGTGTTGCAGGCGGAAAGGACGACCAGATCGGCATTGAGCTTGAGCTGCGCCACCTCGCTGGCGGTGAGAAGACCATCATCCTCTTTCGTTCCTGTCCTTGGCGGCGTCAAGACCAGGGCGGGCTCCGCCAAGCCCTTCAGGTCGCCGGCCACCAGGCCGTGGGTAGCAAACGCCATTACCCGGTAATCACTCAGGTCCCGGGTCTTTGCGTTACGTTCCGTTGCCCGCTCGCCAAGGAACAGGTTGTCATTTGCCGCGCCAAGGATAGCGGCCATTGCCTTCAGTTCGCCGGCGGTGTCCGGCAGAGGGGCAAGCCTTGTGCGCACGGCTTCCACGTCGGCGATCCCCCGCGGCTTGAACAGGCTCGCCAGCTCGATGCCTCGGCGTTCATCGGGATGCCCCTTCAGCAACGGATCGCCGAAGCCGCCAAAAAGCTTGTTCCCCCGTGCCGCCTTGGCAAAGTGCCTCAGTGCCCTCAGGGAGGACACGGATGGCAGGGTAGTCAGCGCGTACTTCCTGGCCAGCCACGGGACTTGACGGTAGCCGGAGAAGTCGGTGAAGCCACCTTGCGGCTTCTCGGTGACTAGAACGCCCAGGGGAAGGCTTTGCAACGCCCCATCGGCAACCACGAAAACGTGGCGCGCACCCTTGAGCAACGGCTCGGCGGGGGCGAAGAGCTTGCCGTAAAGCTCGAATGCCCGGGTCGTGTCGAAGGGCGGAATATCGGCAAGCGTGGATACGCCCGACAGGTCCAGGCCGCCGCGCAACTCCGCCACCGCCTCGATGAGGTCATCGGCGCCGATGTCCAGACGACGCATCCCGGCGCGCTCGCGCCTCACCACCCAAAGGAACGTTTCATTGGGCGCGGTCACATAGGCCAACATTGCCTCGTCGGGGCCGAGGAGTTCCCGGACTTCGGAAAGCGGCAGCGGGCGGGAAGCGGCGAGTTCGATATATTCCGGAAATTCGCGGGCCAGCCCGGCGTCCAGGTCCTTGCTCCGGCGGTCGAGGCCGGCCAACCTGGCGCGCAACCGTTTTTCCGCCGCCTCGTCGCGCTTGCCGGACGGTCGGCCAACGGCGCCGATGAGCTTTTTATCCAGCCGCCGCCATTCCTCCGCCGCGTCCTGGCGGGCGCGGACGAGGCGGGAAAGCGCATCGTCGCCGGCGGCGAAACGGGCGCCCATGCCGGCGACGGCGGCGGCGGTTCCGGTGGCCTTGGCGAGTTGCGCTGCCTTGAAGGTCTCGGCGGTCAAAGCCGCGAGTCGAGACGGTTCGCGCCCGGCAACGGACCAAGCGTATTGGACATGTTTCACGAAAACGTAACGCACGTTTTTCTGTTCGCTCAAGCCACCGCTTGAGCGCCCACCGGCGGAGCGGGCGGCGCGAGAACCGTGAGTACCACTGGCCCGGCGGATATGATCGAGGGCGTCGCCGTAGCGACCCTGGGCCTTGTACAGCCCGGCCAAGTTGTTGAGGCTGGCGGCGACATTCGGATGCTCCGGCCCGAGGGCCTTCTCCAGGATTGCCAGGGCGCGCTTGTAGAGTGGTTCTGCGTCGCCGTAGCGGCCCTGGGCGCGGTACAGTTCGGCGAGGTTGTTGAGGCTCTGGCCCACGTTGGGATGCCCCGGGCCGAGGGCCTTCTCGCGGATCGCCAGGGCGCGTTTATGAAGCGGCTCGGCATCGCCGTAGCGGCCCTGATTTTCATACACGACGGCCAGGTTGTTGATGGTCGTGGCGACATTCGGATGCTCCGGGCCGAGGGTTTTTTCGACGATTGCCAGGGAGCGCTTGAAGAGGGGCTCGGCGTTGCCGTAGCGGCCCTGGGCGCGATGCAGTTCGGCCAGGTTGTTGAGGCTGGCGGCGACATTCGGATGCTCCGGGACGAGGGCCTTCTCGCGGATCGCCAGGGCGCGCTTGAAGAGCGGTTCGGCGTCGGCGTAGCGGCCCTGGCGATAGTACAACCCGGCCAGGTTGTTGATGAATGCGGCGGTGGTCGGATGCTCCGGCCCGAACTCCTGTTCCGCCAGTTCCAGGGCTTTCCGCGCAAAGCGTTCGGCCTCGACGTAACGGCCCTGCTTTTCAAGCGCTTGATATTGCTTGTACGCCCGCATCAACTCGTCCGACTGCGCCGCCGCCATCCCCGGCCACGAAAACAGCAGGATGAGAATAAACGCCGCTAACAAATGATTGTTCGCCACGTTCATTCCCCCTCCGTCTTCTCCGCCACTCCCAAACGGTATGAACTCTCCATGTCACATCCCAACAGCAGCATTCCTCGATATATCCGCCGCGTCAAATGCATCAGGAAAATCCGTTGGGAAACCACGCTAAGAGGTTACAAGCCTCGTAGAGTTACCCTCCCCGGTCTTCCCTGGCCTTTGCGACGCCCCGCCGGGCCAGGGCGTCGGCGCGTTCGTTATCGGGGTGGCCGGCGTGGCCCTTGAGCCAGCGCCATTCCACCTCGTGTCTGGCCAGCGCCCGGTCCAGGCGCCGCCACAGATCGGCGTTCTTGACCGGCTTTTTTCGCGCCGTCTTCCAGCCGTTCCTTTTCCAGTTTTCAATCCACCGGGTGATGCCGTCGCGGACATAGAGGCTGTCCGTGTGGAGGCTCGCCTTGACGCCTCGTTTCAAGGCCTCGAGGCCTTGAATGGCGGCCATCAGTTCCATGCGGTTGTTGGTCGTTTCGGGCTCGCCGCCGGAAAGCTCTTTTTCATGCCCTTTCCAGCGCAGCAGCACGCCCCAGCCGCCGGGACCCGGATTGCCCGAACAGGCTCCGTCGGTGAACAACTCGACGATGCCGCCGTCGCCGCCGGTCAAGGGGTCAATCCAATCCGTACGCGCCGGGACCGCGGACGCCCCGGTGGAAGCGCAACTTTTCAAGGTATTCTAGCGGATTCTTAGGCGTCACCAAGGCGTCGGCGGGTTTGTTCAGCCAATCGTAAAGCCGGGTCAGCAAAAACCGCAGGGCGGCGCCGCGGGCGAATAACGGCAGGGCATCCAATTCGGCGGCCGATAAATCGCGGACCTTGCGGTAGGCGCTCAGCATGTGCCGGGCCTTGGTGATGTTGAAGCTGCGCTCGTCCTCGAAACACCAGGCATTGAGACAGATGGCCAGGTCATAGGCGAAGAAATCCGTGCAGGCGAAATAGAAATCGATGAGACCGGAAAGCCTGCCGCCCCGAAAGAAGACGTTGTCGGGGAACAGATCGGCGTGGATGATCCCCATGGGCGGACTGTCTTGGCCATGCTCTCGCGGCCAGTCGGATTCCACCTTTCTGAGTTCCGCCGCCAGTTCCCGGGCCAGCCCCGGCTGGACCTCGTCGGCGCGCCCGGCCGAGGCCTCGAACAGCGGCCGCCAGGCGCCGACCGAAAAGTCGTTGGCGCGAACCCGCCGGAAATCGGCGCCCGCCAAGTGCAGGCCGGCCATCGCCTCGCCCAGCATGGCGCAGTGTCGCGGAGTGACGCGCCGCGCCCACATGCCTTCGAGAAAGGAGACGATGGCGGCGGGACGGCCGCTCAAGCCGCGCAAACATTCGCCGTCGCGGCCGCGGAGCGGGGTCGGACACGGCACCGCCGCCGCCGCCAAATGTTCCATGAGTTCAAGAAAAAACGGCAAGTCTTTCCGCTTCACCCGCTTTTCATAAAGGGTCAGAATGTAGGAACCGGTTTCCGTCGTCAGCAGGAAGTTGGAATTTTCGATTCCCTCGGCGATGCCCTTGCAGGCGACGACCTCGCCGATATCGAATTCGGCGACAAAGGCGATCAGGTCCTCGTCGCTCACTTCGGTGTAAACGGCCATGACATACCCGCGGCGGTTCCGTTGCTTGGCTCTGGTATTCCCCTGGTTCTTACGGAACCAGGCTTTTCCTGGCAAGGGCCGAGCCGGCAAGGGACATCTTGCCAGACCGGCGCGTTGGCGCGATATTTTCGGCATGGATCGCTGTTTTCGTCGCCAAGCCCGTGCAATCGGCTTTTTCGCCGCCGCTCTCGCCGGCTTGGCGCTGGCCGGATGGGGAACCTGGGCGCGGGCCTCGGTCGGCCTCGGGGAACTGGCGTCGCGGCCGCCGGAAGCCCTCCCCGGCGGCGAGAGACCCTGGGAGCGACTCGCCAATCCCTTGGTGCTGCGGGTTCAAAAGGCGCTTGCCGAATCCGGCCGCTACCGGGGACCGGTGAACGGCCGCATGAATGCTGTTCTGGAAGCCGCCATCCGCGCCTATCAGAAAAGCACGGGCTTGAAAGTGGACGGGCGAGTCAGCGAAGCCCTGGCCGGGCAAATGGAAACCGGCGCCAAAGTGGCCGGGCTGTTGAAACGCCTGCAACGGACCCGCCACGACAACATCGAAACGGCGCGGCGCGCGCTTCTCGATCAGCCGGCGACGCGGCGCCTGATAACCGGCGACGATGGCGGCACAGCCGAGACCGCCGACCCAACCCGCGATGCCGCTCAATGTTTCCGCGATCCGACGGTCCGCTGTCTTCTCGCCGAAGCTTCGGAAAGCGCCAAGGCCATATACAAGCCCGAAATGCGCGATTGGGCCTTGGGCGAGATCCTGGCGGCCCAGGCAAAAGCCGGTTTCGCCAAGGAGGCCATGCAAACGGTTGCCCGCATCGGCGACCCCAGGCTGATCATGGTGGCGCTTCGCAACATCGCCAAGGCCCAGGCGGCTTCGGGGCGCGGCGAGGAGGCCTTGGCCGCCGCTGAAATCGTTCCCGATGCCGGCAAGCGGGTCGAAGCCTTCGCCGCCATCGCCGCCATCCACATCCAGGGTGGCGACAAAATCGCCGCCAAAGCCACGGTTCGCCGTCTTCTTGCCGATCTCGCCGAGGTCGAAAACAGGCTTACCCGTGTTACCTACCACGCTCGGGCGGCGGTGATCCTGAGCCTGGCTGGCGATGCCCGGACCGCCGAGGAGAACCTCAAGGCGGCCGGGACCTTGGCCCGGTCTCTCTCCGCCGCCGCGCAAAAAGGGGCGGCGCTGCGTCATGTCGCTTCCGCCTTGGCGGAAATGAACCTTACCGAACGGGCGCTCGGCATCTTGGGCGAGGTCGACGCCGACAGCGAGCGGACACCGGTTCTGATCGCCACCGCGATCTCCCAGGCCAAAGGCGGAGACGCGGCGCAAGCTTTGCTAACGGCGGAAAGCATTGACGCGGTTCGCTACCGGGCCGTGGTCTTGAGCCGTATCGCCCAGGCCCAGGCCCAGGCCAAGGCCGGGGACCGGACGGCGGCGCGGGAAACCGTCAACAAGGCCAAGGCCGCCGCCGAGAGCATCGAACTCCGTTACGCCCGGGATTACGCGGCAAGCCGCATCGCTTTCGCTGGCCAGCAAATCGATAACGGATCCGGCGGCAAGGATTTCGATGAAGCGGTGAAGGTGGCGCTGACAATCGGCGATGATCGGTTGCGCGCCCAAACGCTGTGGACGATCTCGGCGCAACAAGGGCGCGCCGGCGACAATACCGGCGCCCGGCGGACGGAAAAACTCGCCGAAACCGCCACTAACGACATCAAGAGCTCATTGAGCCAAGTTTGGATGTTTTGCGAGATCGCCATGAATCACTCCGCCGCCGATGAACGGGATGCCGCCTGGAGGGCTTTTGGACGCGGAATGGCGGTGGCCGAGAAGGTCAACAATGTTTGGGGACGGGCGCGCGTATTGGGCAAGCTCGCCGCCACCATGGTCGGTTTGATCGACGCCGGGGCGGCATCCGGCAAGTAAGCTTGTCGCCGCCGCCGCCGTCATCTAAAGTCCGCCGAGATTGGCGGCGAACCGGCGGCGGCAAAGCGTGAGAAGAAACATGAACAAACCTGTCATGGCGCAAAAAGGTCCTTACGCCGTCGAGGTCGAGGCCGGCGAGGAATATTATTGGTGTTCTTGCGGACGCAGCAAAAAACAGCCTTTCTGCGACGGCGCCCACAAGAAAGTCGGGATGAAGCCCGTGGTCTACACGGCCAAGGAATCGACGACCCTGTACTTTTGCGGCTGCAAGGCGACCAAGACTCCTCCTATCTGCGACGACACCCATTTGTCGTTGTGACTTGCTCCGCGACCACCGCCGAAACCGCGGCTTCCTCCGGCCCGTCGCCGCCCAGGTTTTGGATCCTGGCGGTGGCGGCGTTGGTGGCCGGTTGCCCGGTCCTGGAGTTGGATAAACCGCCTTTTTACTGTCCGACCATCAATATCCTTGCCGATGCCGCTTCGGTTACCCGTTTCCGGGACGGCCCTGGCCGGGATATCATCGATGTCGCCCATGAGGGAGAGATCAGGGATATCCTCGCCGCCAAGTGTGAACACGACATCGACAAGGATTCCGGCGAAGGTTTGCTGACAGTCAAATTCAGCTTGGTGATCGAAGCCGATCTTGGTCCCGCCGCCGATGACCGTAAACCGACGTTCGGCTATTTCGTCAGCATCACCGACGGGTCGTTCAACATCCTGCAAAAGGAACTTTTCCGCTTTCCCGTCGAGTTTTCCGGAAACCGGACCCGCGTCACCGCCGAAGACGAAAAGGTAACTCTCGACATTCCCCTCAAAGCCGGACAGGACGGAAGGGATTTCGAGATTTTCATCGGTTTCCAGCTTTCCCAAGAGCAAGTCGAATACAATCGGCGGCGGCGCGCCGTCAAGGCGCGATAAACCGGTCTCCCCGTAGTTATTGACCTTCTTTTGGGAGGCATTAAACTGCCCCCGTTCAGGGAACGCCAGAAATGGTTTCCCGAACGGCGACTGATACTTTCACCTCGGTTGACCTCCGCGGCAAAGCCCTTCCGGCCATGGTGGCGCGGTTGGCGTTCGTCGAACACCGCTATTTCAAAGGTTGAAGAGAAGGGGGGACCATGCCGAAGGTGAAATACAGCCAAAAACATGAGTGGATCAGCGTCGAGGACGGCGTCGGCACCATCGGTATTACCGATTATGCCCAGGGCCAGTTGGGTGACGTGGTTTTCGTCGAACTGCCGGAAGTGGGCCAACGGTTGGACAAAGGCGCGGAAGCGGCGGTGATCGAATCGGTCAAGGCGGCGAGCGAGGTTTACGCCCCGGCCTCCGGCCAGGTCACGGAGGTCAACGAAAGCCTTGCCGACGACCCAGCTCAGGTCAACGCCGACGCCCTGGGCGAGGGCTGGTTTTTCAAGATAGCCCTCGCCGATCCGGCCGATCTTGACGATCTCATGGACGCGCACGCCTATGCCGAGTACGTCAAAGGGCTTTGATGCGCTATTTACCGCTCACCGATGACGACCGCCGCCGGATGCTGGCCGCCATTGGTGTCGAATCGGTAGACGATTTTTTCCGCGACGTTCCCGAAAGCGCCCGCCTGAAGGAGCCCGTCGATCTGCCCCGGCACTCGAGCGAAATGGAGGTGGAACGGGTCTTCACGCGGATGGCGGCAAAGAACCTGAGCCCGGATACCGTTCCCTCGTTTCTCGGCGCCGGCGCCTACCGCCATCATGTCCCCGCCGCCGTCGACCACCTGATCCAGCGCGGCGAGTTCCTTACCGCCTATACCCCCTATCAGCCGGAAATCTCGCAAGGAACGCTCCAGTGTATGTTCGAATTCCAGACCCAGGTCGCCCTGATCACCGGCATGGATGTCGCTAACGCCTCCATGTACGACGGCGCCACGGCCTGCTCGGAAGCGGTGATGATGGCGACGCGCATCAACAATCGCGCCAAGGTGGTGTTGTCTGGCGGACTGCACCCCCATTACCGCGACGTTACCGCCACCATGGGACGCTTCCTGGGCCTCGACATCGTCGCCGCCGCGCCGGATTGGCAAGGAAAAGAAAACCCGGCCCGCCTCGTTGACGGCGAGACGGCCTGCCTGGTCGTCCAGAATCCGGGTTTTTTCGGCCATCTTCGCGACCTCCGCCCGCTCGCCGATGCCTGTCACGGAAAGGGCGCGCTTCTCGTCGCCGTGGTCACCGAGCCCTTGTCCCTGGGCATCGTCGAATCCCCCGGCGCCATGGGCGCCGACATCGTCGCCGGCGAGGGACAATCGCTTGGCAACGCGCTCAACTTCGGCGGCCCGACGGTCGGCTTGTTGGCGGTGCGCCAGAAATACCTGCGCCAGATACCGGGCCGGCTGGTCGGTCAAACCGTCGACACCGACGGCAGGCGGGGTTACGTGCTGACGCTTTCGACCCGCGAGCAGCACATCCGCCGGGAAAAAGCGACCAGCAATATCTGCACCAATTCGGGCCTCTGCGCGCTTGCCTTTTCCATTCATCTGACTTTGCTGGGAGAACAGGGATTCGTCTCTCTCGCCCGCCTCAACCATGCCCGCGCCGTGACCCTGGCCGACAAACTGGCGGCGCTCAAAGGCGTTGAGGTGATCAACGAAACCTTTTTCAACGAGTTCACGCTCAGCCTGCCCAAACCGGCGGCGGCGGTGGCCGAGGCCTTGGCCGGGATGGGCGTTTTCGGCGGCGTGCCGGCGTCGCGTCTCGACCCCGAACGGAGCGAACTCGAGCCGCTGCTTTTGGTGGCGGCGACGGAAACCGCTTCCCCGGCCGATATCGACGGCTACGTCGGCGCCCTGCGCCAAGTGCTGTGATGGCGGCGCCGGAAACCACTTTCACCGGCAACCGCGGCCTGCAGTTGGAGGAGCCGCTGATCTTCGACCAAGGCCGGCCCGGACGCAGCGGCGTCGACCTGCCGGCGGCGGCGGCGGCGGCCGGCGACCGCCTGGGCGGGCTTGAACGCCAAGGCGCCATCGGCCTGCCGGGTCTGTCGGAACCGCAAACCGTCCGCCATTACCTTCGCCTCGGCCAAAAGAACTACGGCATCGATAGCGGCTTCTTTCCCTTGGGCTCGTGCACCATGAAGCACAACCCCAGGCAGGGCGAGAAACTGGCCAGGCTCTCCGGCTTGGCCTCGCTGCATCCCTTGCAACCGCAAAGCACGGTGCAAGGGGCGCTGGAACTGATCGACTCCTGCGCCCATTGGCTCAAGGTTCTCACCGGCATGCCGGCCATCGTCATGTCGCCGGCGGCCGGCGCGCAGGGCGAGCTGGTCGGCCTGATGGCGATCCGCTCGGCGCTCGAGGCCCGTGGCGACGCCCGCCGGCGGGTCCTGGTGCCGGAATCGGCGCATGGCACCAATCCGGCCAGCGCCCGCGCCTGCGGCTACGCGGTCGAATCCGTTGCCGCCAACGGCCGCGGCCGGATCGACATGGACGTGCTCAAGGAAAAACTGGGCAGCGATGTCGCCGCCATCATGCTGACCAACCCCAACACTTGCGGCCTGTTCGAAACCGACATCATCGACATCGCCCAGGCCGTCCATGACGCCGGCGCCTTCTTCTATTGCGACGGCGCCAATTTCAACGCCATCGTCGGCCGCGTGCGGCCGGGGGATCTGGGCATCGACTGCATGCATCTTAATCTGCACAAGACATTCTCGACCCCGCACGGCGGCGGCGGACCGGGAAGCGGCCCGGTGGCGCTGGCCGAATCGTTGGCCCCTTTCGCGCCGCTGCCTTACGTGGCGCACGGCGCCGACGGCTTCTTGCTGGTCGAACACGAAGGCCAAGGCGGCGGCAAGCCGTTGGGCCGCGTCAAGGGGTTCCACGGCCAGTTCGGAATGTTCGCGCGGGCGCTCGCCTATATGATGAGCATGGGCTCCGACGGGCTCCGCCAAGTCGCCGAGGACGCGGTTTTGAACGCCAACTATCTGCTCGCCGGATTAAAGGACAGCTTGAGCCCGCCTTTCGAGGGGCCGTGCATGCACGAGGTGCTGTTCGACGACCGTTTCCTTGCCGGCACCGGCGTCACCACGCTTGACTTCGCCAAGGCGATGATCGACGAAGGCTTTCATCCGATGACCATCTACTTCCCCCTGGTCGTCCACGGGGCGATGCTGATGGAGCCGACGGAAACGGAAAGCAAGGAGACGCTCGATCAGTTCATCGACGCGCTCAAGGGCTTGGCCGAGCGCGCCAGGAAGGGCGACGTCGCCTATTTCCAAGGGGCGCCGCGCCTGACCCCGCGCCGCCGCCTCGACGAAACCCTGGCCGCCCGCCAGCCGGTGCTGCGCTGGCGGCCGGCCGGCGATAAGACGGTGGAGTGAAGGAAAGCCAGCGCCTGGATATCGAACAGGCGATCAGGGGCCGCGATTCGAGGGCTTGCCGAATTTCAAAATTTCCGCTTATACGCTCAGTAACGGATGCCTGGAAATTATCGCCGTCATTCATTCAACGCGAAAATAGCCGAATGCGTTTGGCGAAGAGAAAACATCATGAGCGAACCCGCTCCCGGCCCCTGGCGAAAACCGCTACGCAAGCCCCGTCCCGTCTGGATATGGTTCGTTGCCGCCACCGGAATCACCGCCGCGCTGGCGGCTTACCTTATGTCCCGCTATCCGGAAGCCCTTTACAGCGAGGGCGCCAAGATCGGCATCGTCCATCGACTGCTTTGGCTCGCCTTTCTGCTTGGCAGCCTAGTCCTGCTTTGGAGGCCCCGTCCCGGAGTGGCGCTAAAGCAAGCGGCGCTGTGGATGGCCATCGGGGCCTTCGTTTTCCTTGCCTACAGCTTCCGCTTCGAGGCCGTCGCGCTGAAGGACCGGATAATGGCCGAATTGCTGCCGCATCAGGGAATGGTCGAGGACGGCGCCATCACTTTCAGCGTCCGAGTCGGCGGCCATTTCGTCGTCGAGGCCGACGTGGACGGGATCCTGGTGCGCTTCATGGTCGATACCGGCGCCAGCACCGTGGTCCTGACGCCGGCGGACGCCGAGCGGCTTGGCTTCGATCTTTCCGCCCTTTCCTTTGATCGCGTCTTTCAAACCGCCAACGGCACGGTCATGGGGGCACCGGTGCACCTCGGGCGCGTCGCCATCGGGCCTATCGCGCTGGAAAACGTCCGCGCCACGGTCAACGGCGCGGCCATGGACCAATCCCTGCTCGGCATGAGTTTCCTGAGCCGGTTGTCCGGCTACGAGGTCTCGGGCGACCGTTTGACCCTCAGGCCCTGAGCAAGCCTTGCCCGCGCCGCCGCCTCGACGAAACCCTGGCCGCCCGCCAACCGGTGCCGCGCTGGCGGCCGGCCGGCGATATATAAGTCTTTCGTTTTGTAACTACTGAAAGAATTCAACATTCAAGACCCCATATTTTTGCCGACACCGGCAGCGGCGATCATTCGGTTTTCGCCAAGACCCTCCTAGACGTGCTACGCGACAACGACGCCCTGATCGATGGGACGGATTTATTCGCCAAGGTTCGCCAGCAAGTACGGCTGAACGCCGAGCAAACCCCCCAGTATCAGAACATCCGCATGGCCGGACACGAAGTCGGCGGTGATTTCCTGTTCGTCCGCCGCCGGTAAGGCCAGACGGGCGCAAAGCCGACATGAATCTCTGAAACGTCAGCTTAGGGTAGGTAAAGCGGACCTCATTTTGGGCTGGCGATTAGGACTGGTTTTGACCCAGGCTGTGTAAAAACGGGATGCATGATATGATTCTCCCATAGTTTTAGCGGGAGGTCTTTATGAAGCGTTTTGTTGAGGGA
>MPMB02174943.1_pt1 | contig 14226 bp, 10 predicted proteins | sample 1617371 | NCBI WGS metagenome assembly MPMB02 (sample SAMN05944808, study PRJNA350692) | marine metagenome | biome: marine; feature: ODZ; material: water; isolation source: 300 m water sample filtered on 0.2 um supor filter | place: Pacific Ocean | collected 2012-04-08 | depth 300m m
CCGGGTCAATTCGGCCTCGACGCACCCTCCGCCGATCGTGCCGAAGGTGGTTCCGGTTTGATCGACGAGCATCATCGCGCCGGCCGGTTGCGGAGTCGATCCGCGGGCCCCCACCACGAGACAGGCTCGCATGGGACCACCCGCAACACGCATCGCGACCGCCTGCGACAGGACATCTGCAAAGGGGCCATTCACGATCTCAACACTCCTGCAATCGCGTATCTGCCACGGCCTGTGGCCGCGTCCGAGGACGGTATTATGACACGCCGATCCACTCAGCACAGAAGGCCCCACAATGACCACCGCAACCCCTGTCGACACGCCAGATGCCATGGACTTCTACTGCATTCGCGGTCTGCTCGACGAGGACGAGCAGGCCATTCAGGATGCCGTCGCCCGCTTCGTCGATGACCGTGTCATTCCGGTCATGGCCGATGCATTCGAAGAAGGACGCTTTCCGAAGGAACTCATCCCGGAAATCGCCGAAATGGGCCTGCTTGGCTGCAACATCGACGGCTACGACTGTGGCGGACTGAGCCATGTCTGCTACGGCTTGGTCAGCCAGGAACTCGAACGCGGCGATGCTGGCATTCGCAGTTTCGTCTCCGTGCAGGGGAGCCTCTGCATGTATCCGATCTACACCTATGGCAGCGAGGAGCAGAAGCAGCGGTGGTTGCCCGCGATGGCGCGGGGCGAGGCGATCGGCTGTTTCGGACTGACCGAGGCTGGTGGTGGATCCGACCCTGGCGCGATGACGACGACGGCCAAGCGAGACGGAGACGACTGGATTCTCAATGGCTCCAAGATGTGGATTACCAACGGAACGATCGCTGATGTTGCGATTGTGTGGGCGGCGACCGATGAGGGGATCCGCGGGTTCCTCGTCGAGAAGGACATGCAGGGCTACAGCACCCGTGATATCGAGCACAAGTTCTCGCTTCGGGCATCGATCACGAGCGAATTGTTCTTCGATGATGTGCGTGTGCCGGCCGCCAACATGTTCCCCGAGATCCGAGGACTCCGCGGGCCATTGAGTTGCCTGACACAGGCCCGCTACGGCATTGCCTGGGGTGTTCTCGGCGCCGCGCAGGCATGCTTCAAGGAAGTGCTCGAGTACGCCAAAGTACGTGAACTCTTCGGACGCCCACTCTCACACACCCAGACCATTCAGCTCCGTCTGGCCGACATGGCCCGTCGCATCACGACCGGGCAACTGCTCGCCCTGCAACTCGGCCGGATGAAGGACGCGGGAACGATGCATCACAGTCAAGTTTCGATGGCCAAGTGGAACAACACCCGACTCGCCCTCGATATCGCCCGCGATGCGAGGGACATGCTCGGCGCCAGCGGCATCAGCGTCGAGTTCTGCCCGATCCGGCACATGCTCAACCTTGAGAGTGTGATCACCTATGAAGGAACCGAGACGGTGCACGAGTTGGTGGTCGGACGAGAGTTGACTGGACACGCCGCATTCTGACTCCTCGCTCTCCTCGCCAGCAACTGGTTGAGGGCAATGCGATCTCGCGGCTATCCCCTTCTCGTGTAGATCATCACATAGCCCTGACATCCGGCGACCGCGCAGGTCTTGCACTCCTCACCGAAATCGGAGTCTTCGAGTTCCTTGGCAAGCACCTCGAAGCCGAGTGATTCGTACAACTCGATTGCTTCCTTGGCGCGGCTGGGATCGGCGAGTTGGCGACGCTCCCAACCCTCGGCAATGAGCGCGGGGTCGTCCTTGACGGAGAAGGATTCTCCGTTGCCTTCCCCGCAACCGCCGATGGTCAGATCGACCCGCATCAGCCAGCTGGAACGGTCGCCTGCTCTTCGGCGAGTTTCTCAAGCCGGCGGTGCCCGAGGATGGCCGCGCCGAGCGCCGTCGTGAACATACACATATCGCCCTGCGGTACGTTCACTTCGTGCTCAAGCTGCCGCGTCACCTCACCGGGGACGGTACTGAAGTGCATGATGCCGCCTACAAGGGTGAACTCGGGCTCGGCCTTGACTCGCTTCATGAGCTGCACACACCGCACAACCAGCGACTCGATGGCACCCTGCATGATGTCAGCAGGAGGCGTTCCAAGCGACAACTGGTTGATGACCTCGGACTCGGCGAACACGGCACACACACCGGAGATTTCCGCCGGATCCCTCGCGGTGCTCAGTAGTGGACCGATCTCTTTGGTTTCGTATCCCATATAGCGGGCCGTCTTCTCAAGAAATGCTCCGGTGCCGGCGGCGCACTTATCGTTGAGCCGGAAGGACTTAACCTTTCCATCGGCTTCGACCCGAATGGCCTTCATGGTCTGGCCGCCGACGTCAAGAATCGTGCGAGTTCCGGGGAAGAGCCTGATGGCGCCGCGGGCGCTGGCCGTCAAGTCAGTTACATGAATGTCCTTGACCACACAGCGGTGCCGGCCGATACCAGTTGAGACGGTGTAGTCGATGTCATCGGCCGCAATCCCGGCCTTCTCGATGCATGCTTCCCATGCGGCGGTTGACACCTTGTCGAGTTTGAAGCCGGTATGTCGCGCGTCGGTTGCGAGAATCTCGCCCTGATCGTTCACGGCAATCGCCTTGGTATAGGTCGACCCGACATCGATTCCGATGGTGATGCTCATTGTGCTGTCTCCGCAACGGCGTGGGGCTGCCTGGATGCCATGATGCGATCCATCGCGAACAGAGCCGCACCGAGCGCGCCCATGTAGTGTGAGTCGTCGCTGATATTCAGTTTCTTGCCGAGTCGCTCCTCAAGCGCCTGCACCATGGCAGTGTTCCGCGTCACACCGCCGGTGAAGGTGATCTCATCTTGAATGCCGACTCGCCGCATGAGGCCAGCAGATCGTGTCGCAATCGATTCGTGCACGCCCCACAGGATGTCCTCGACCTTCTTGCCTTTGCCGAGCCACGACAGGACTTCGGACTCGGCGAAGACGGTGCAGGTCGTGCTGATCTTGACCGGCTTGGTGTATCGCAAGGCGGTCGGCCCGAGGTCATCGAGTGTCAACTCCAATGCGGTCGCAGCAGCGCCGAGGAAACGGCCTGTACCCGCAGCGCACTTGTCATTCATGCAAAAATCCTCGATCTCACCCGTCTCCCCGACCTTGATGGCCTTGGTGTCTTGGCCACCCATATCGACGACTGTTCGGGTGTTCGGAAACATGTGTACGGCTCCGCGTCCGTGACAACTGATCTCGGTCACCTGATCATTTCCAAAGGTCACGCGGTACCGGCCATAGCCCGTTCCAATCACGTATTCAACTTCTTCGTTGGCGATGCCGGATTCTTTGAGCGCCTTCTCAAAGACATTCTCGGCAGCAGCAACGACGTTCGAACCCGTGTCGATCAGCGCAATTCCGACAAGCTCGCGATTCTCGTTGATAATGGCCGCCTTGGTCTGTGTCGATCCAACGTCGACTCCTGCTGCGTATGCCATGAATCAGTCCTCCTTGCCGGCGATCGCGGCTTGCTGTTTCCGTGACGCCAGTCCCTCGAAAAAGGCGTCGATCCGATTCTTCATCTGCGCTTCTGAAATCACTCTCGAATCCATCATGTCGGACTCGACGAAGAGACTCGGTACATCCTTCTTGGCTGCGAAGTAGCCGCGGCTATCGGCCAAGCCGGTCGAGACAGTCCGGCAACTCTTGATCGGGTGATACACGATGCCGTCCACCGCGTAGTCATCCACCATGTCCACAAGCATGCGGTCCTGATGGAACATGCTGTCCATGGCGTCGCGAACACTGATGAGCGTGCCCTCGGCGAAGCTCTCAAGTGGCTTGTCAAGGTCGTACTCGAAACCGAGGTTGCTTCCGCCTGAGGCGAACCAGAGGTAGGTCGAGTTGATGAACGATCCACCCCACTCGCTGAACAGTTCGTTGAATCGCCTGAAGATCGGATAGCACGGCACACCGATGAAGACAAGCCGATAGATTTCTTCGGCCAATGCGCCAATCCCATTCGCCGCCTTGTACTCCATTTCCTCGACGAGATCGTTGAAGTAGTCGGCGCCTTCCTTGGTGCCTCGGAATCCGTTGGCGACGCCGAGGAAGATGGTGCCATCGGTGAGCGCATTGAACGGAGCGGGCGTGGCTTTGTTCGCCTCGATGACCCGCTTCCATCCCACGCTCATGGTGTTGGCATGGCCGAGGATCTCGCGGAACTTGTCGATGTCGAACTTCTTGCCGGTGACCTGCTCGCACAGGGCGATGAGTTCCTTGGTTTGCTTCTGCACGTAGCGACGGTCATTCTCGAAATCCTGATCTCCGGGCCAAGTTTGTGTATCTGCTTGCCGCGTGCCCGGCACATCGAGCGTGAACATCGGGCACCCATGCATCCGCTCCCAGATCTCGGCCCACTTCACATAGGTGTTGCAGGCATTGGTCAGCACAGCGATGGTCGGCTTTGGTATTCGACCCATCGGATGCTCTCCGCCGCGGAGTTGCACGCTCACATCGGCCTTCACGTAGCCACAGATGTCTGGCGAATAGCCGTAGTCCTCGGCCTCGCTCAGGAAGTCGCCTGCGACGCGGCGAACGGCCGTCTGGAGCGAGTTGATCTCGGGGAAGACGACCGGCAAGTCGAAGGTCTTGAGAATCTCGTTCATGCTGCCCATGACGAAAACGTAGGCGGACTGCTCGCCCTTTTCTGCCGTCTGGCCGAGCTCCGCGAACCAGTCCCGGAACAACTGGGCGCCATCGCGATTGCCACGTCCGACAATCTCATTCTTGGTTGCTGCTTCAGTAGTCATGTTATTTCTGCTCCTGCCATCAGGCAAAGAGGATGTTCTCCAGGAACGTCTCGATCTGGAGTTCCAGTTGATCGAACGAACTCATGTTCTCTTCGAACTCGCTGACGAAATATGGGATGTTCTCCTCATCGAGCATGTAGATGTAAGCGACCTGCTCTTCAAGACCGGGCTCGCACATCTTGGCGGCGGCCACGATGGCAGCATCCGCCCGGGACTCCTTGATGCGATGCAGCAGCATGTCCTCCTTGGGCTTGCGATTGTCGTGCTGCACCGGGCTGTAACTTGATCGCTCGATGTATGACTCGGACAAGGACAACAGCGGGTTGCCGGTCACCGGCACATCCTCAAGGATGTATCGCATGCCGATCAGGAAGTCATCGTCGACCACGTAGCAGGTGCGTCCGAGCATCCGAACAAGATCAAGCGGCGGCTGTTCACAGAAGGCGCCCTCGAATACGACGCGGATTCGGTCTTCTTGACGAGTCTCCCGATCGCGAAGCATGGGCAGCACCGTCGCGAGCAGTTCGTTGTGCTCCTCGCGTGGGATCATCCCGCCGATGGCGACGAGCGCGTAAGCCTCATCCGCCGTCACGAGCCACGGTGTCTCTCGCTTGAGGTCGTAGAGTTCCCGCATGAGGCTGCGGTTCTCGTTGAACACCTTGATTGATACGACAATCGCCTCATTGGTCACTTCATGACCGACGATCTCCTCGATCAGTCGCCGCATGCGGCCGTATTCGTCTGCCAGCCAGTTCACCGATTCAGCCGAGTTCGGATTCTGCGGCAGATAGAGGATCTGACACGGGTAGTCAAAGTTACGTCCGAAGATGGCTGCGAGGTTTCGCGCTGCATCGCAAATCGGGTGCGATACGAAAATGTCCAGTTCGATTCCGCCCGCTAGAGCCGCTTCCAGCGATGTCTTGATGATCGAGCAGAGGTAGGAACCGAAGTGAGAGTCGGCATTGTTCGGCTCGAGCATCGTGCCGCACATCTTCACGGGCATCATGCCGGCCGCGTGAGCGAGTTCCTCTGGAAAGTACACTTGAAAGTGCCCGAGAACCTTGCCACCCTGCTCACGCCATCGCTTGATGGTGGGGAAGGTCGTGTCCTCCACGAGTTCTCGGCAGTGGTACATGATCTCGTCAAGAGGCTCGCCTCGCCATTCATTGAACACGCTCATGAGCACGACTCCCCACAGGTGCACTGCGTACTGTCATCGGGATAGGTCCACCCCGGAAGTTCGGTTCCGATGCAGGAGTAATCCATCTTGGGAGGCCGTGCTCCGCGGTCGAGCAACTTCACCAGGCCCGATCGAATAAACGGATTCTTGTCCGGGTTGAAGGTTTCACCGGTCTCATGCGCAAGGGCTTCGTCATCGATGCCTCGCTGCAACTCCTTCTTGAAGAGTGCCCGCGAATATGGGGCGTCCTTGGCCATCTGCCGCGCCTGCTCATAGCCACGGCGAAGCGCATCGACCTCCTCGTCGAAGATGCCGTTGCTCAGTCCGACCTGATAGGCCCGGTCAGCCGTCATCCCGCAGTCGAAGAGCTCGAAGATGATCGAATCACCCATGCCCAGCCGCTGCAACTCGCCCGCCCCGCCGAACCCGGGCAGGATGGCGTAGTCGAGTTCGGGCTGGTTGTAGGTGTTCTTCTGCTGCCAGTTCGAAACCCGCTCCAGCGTGTCGTAAACGTAGCCGTACTGACGCACATCGAACCGCAGGTCGGAGAAATAGGTGAACTCGGCCCCACCGCCCCACTTCTCGCCGAACACCGCAATGGTCGCAAGCGGGCTGGTTTGAATGAGTCTGAACAATCCAACGGCATTCTTGCTCGACGCCGCCGCTTCGGTTTCGGTCAATGGGGCGTACCCGCGGTCCCGCTCGAACCAGCCTCGGTTGAATTCACGCGCATCGGCTCCGAGCATCCGCATGCCGGTGCCTGCGGCACTGAATACGACCGCGCCGCATTTGCCCTCGCGATGCAAATCGATCGCCCGTCGATACGCATGCCCGAGTTGATCGACCGCCGCGCGGTTGAAGACATTGCCTCGCATCGGAGAATTGAAGATGATGCTCGCGACGCGATCCTTCGGGTTCGGTTCGACGAACTTCATGTCTGGATAACACGCCGCATATTTGCCACTCTTGAGATCGAGTTCGGCGACGGGCGTGCAGTAGGCCGTTCCGTATCCGAGCAGTTGGTCGATGCCCCGCTTCTTCATCTCGTGCAGGAGGCATGGCTTCCCCTTGCGGGGGCCGATCAAGCCGTCAGTGTCGAGCATCTCGGCTGCGTAGGGGTCGTCGGCGTTTTCATCCGCGGCGCGGCGAACGAGTTGCAGCAAGCCGTCGATGGTGAACTCCGCGATCAGCGCGTCGATCATCTCGATGAGACCGACCTTGAATCGAAGGCCCGCCCGTGTGCAGATATTGATCTGTCCGGGCGTGGCATAACCGTCCTGAATGAGATCGAGCATGTAGAGAGCGATGGGCAGCACGTAGCGCCTGAAGCACCGCCCGCCGAGATCGTCCGCGTTCGCAACGTAAACGAGTGAATCGGCGCTCTTGATCTTACCCGCGCGGCGATCCCGCTCCACAGCCTCATACCACGACCAGTATTCATCGCGGGAGATTCCGCAGATATCGACATAGTCGCCGCTCTTGGGGTCAAATACCTGCGCGGGCTTCGGGCGTTTGCCTTCGCTCCATTTGTAGAAACCGCTGCCCTCGGGCGAATTCACACCGCCGCAGCCGCGGGATTCAAGTTCCGCGATCCAGTCCGGAATGGCCTTGCCATCACGGTCGTAGAGGCTCCGCAGCCGATCATGCTCAGGCAGCGCCGCGCCGAGGTGCCGAGAAGACTCGGTGTAGGGCATGTGGCCGGTCTGATCGAGCACGGTGAAGGGGTTGGCGGTAAAAAGATCCCAGACGCCGCCCCGAATGACGATATCGTCACCGCTCTGTACATCCCACGACACGATGGCGCCCATGCCTTGGAAGATGGGGTCGGTTATGTAGCCGTGGTGGTCGCGAGGCATGGCGATGACGGTCTTCTCAAGAACCTGATCGGCAAACACGATGCCGAAGTCGAACGTCTCTCGGGAGGCGTACTTGCCCTTCATCACATCGATGAGTCGATTCGCTTCAAATGGGAAGTAGCCGTGTACGGTCAGCAACTTGCTTCGGAACACCTCGGAAGTGAACAGAACTGCGAGTTCCTCGGTCGTGTGCGAGGAGGTATTCGAGAAAATGGCGTCAATCGCATCAGGAGCGATCGTCTCTTCGATGATCGAAAAGATCTTCGACTTGACCTCGACCGATTCCGTCGCCGCCTCCCAGATGATGTTGCATCCGGTGAGTTGGGCGTAGTCAGTTGTGTAGATTGTGCGCTTCTCGAATGATTCGGCATCTTCGGGTCGCATACGGAAGCCCTGTACATCGCCCTTCCATCTGCCCGAGATGATCGCCTTGGCCCGATCAAGCGATGTGTCGTTGATGTCGAGTACCACGACCTCGGCCTCGGTCTTCAGAAGAAGATCGATGACGATGCCCTGTCCCATGGTTCCTGCGCCGATCACCGCCACACGCTTGATGGCATTGACCCGTTTTACCGCTGGATCAATCGTTTTGTCGCCGTAACTAAATGCTTGCTTCATGGTGTACTTCCGTCTTTCGAGACTCAGTCCCGTTTGGTATCTCTGATGATGACAGCGAGACCCTGACCGCCGCCGATGCAGGCCGAGGCGCACCCAAGCGTCTCGCCCCGCCGCTCCATTTCGTACATGAGGTCTACCAAGAGCCTTGCCCCGGTAGCCGCGAGCGGATGCCCGATGGCGACCGCGCCGCCGTTGACGTTGAGTTTCTCGCTATCAAGGCCAAGTTCCTTCTGTACGGCGACTGCCTGAGCAGCAAAGGCCTCGTTGATCTCCCACAGGCCGATATCGTCCATCGTGAGGCCGGTTCGTTCGAGCGCACGCTCGATGGCGGGCACCGGACCGCGGCCCATGACACGCGGCTCCACGCCCGCGATGCCATACCCCACGATCTCGAAGCGGGTCGGAAGTCCGAGTTCATCCGCCCTTGCTCGATCCGCCACGATGAGCGAGGCCGCGCCGTCGCTGATCTCGCTGGCATTGCCTGGAGAGACGAGGCCATTTGGTGTGAATCCCGGAAGCCGCGAGAGTTCCTCGACTGTGGTTTCACGCACACACTCGTCGTGAGCGAGGTAGACCGGCTGCCCGTCGAGGTTGTCCGCTTCGAATGCGAACATGCCGCGTAGCGCGTCGCCACCATTGAGGTGGCTGACCCGATTGGCCGCTCTGGCCCGTTTGTGCGACTCCTCGGCGAAAGCATCACACTCCTCGCGGGTCACTCCAACGCTGTGGCCGTACTCATCGGCTGTCACCATCATGCTGGTGTTGAAGAGATCGTGATTGAGGCCGACGAGGATGGTGTCCTCAAGTTTTCCGTTGGAGCCGAACTCCCAGAAGTCCGCGCCGGAGAGGCGAGGTGCCCGGCTCAGCCTCGGTGCACGTGACATCGTCTCGGCCCCGAAGCACAGCGCAGCCCGCGTGTCATCCATGGACGACGGCATCGCGATCTGGTGCATGGCGCTGACAACCGTTTGAAAGCCCGATCCGCAAATCCGCTGCACCAACAGCGATGGCGTGTCGATCGGAAGACCGCACCGCAATGCCACATTGCGAGGAAAGTAGATGTCCTGTCCGCCGGGGGCGGTGAACTGATACACATTGCCACCGAATGTCGCGTCGATGCAATCTCGCTCGATCCCTGCCCGCTCGATGGACTCGTTCGCAGCTGCGACCGCGAGATCTTCGGCTGAGAAGTTCGAGAGCGTGCCGCACTTGACGCCGACCGGCGTCCTGGCAGCACCCGAAATGACAAATGTTGTCGAGTTGTGGTCGCTCATCCCGCCAGTTCTCCTGCCAATGGTTGTTCCTGAATCTCGATGACCAAGCCGGACGGTGCCGCCTTGAAGAGTTCCTCGATCTCATGCTTGAATGAATCGAACACCCGCTGCCGCACGATCTTGGTAGACGGCGTCAATTCGCCCCGCTCAAGCGAAGGTTCACGGCCAGCCAGGATCACCCGCTTGACCCGCTGATACTTGACTTCGATCCGCGGATTGATGCGGGCCACTTCCGACGCAAAGAGTTCCCGGATGGTGGGATCGTCTGTCAGCACGGGCGTCTGAATGCCTTGTTCCTCTGCCCACGCCTGCAGCCTCGCAAAATCGGGGAACACCAACGTTGAAACGTAGTCCTTGCCGCTTCCCACGACGACCGCCGTTCCGATGAAGGGTGATTCGTTGACCAGCGTGTTTTCGACCCGCTGCGGATGTACTTTCTCTCCGGTGGTCAGTTTGAAGGCGCCATCCTTGCGGCCGAGAATGCGAAGGCCGTCCCGCGTGAACTCGCCGAGATCACCGGTGTGGAACCACCTGTGGTCGTCGATCACCCGGCTCGTGGCGTCCTCATCGTCGAGATATCCGGCCATCACGTTCGGGCCCTGCACAAGGATCTCCTGATCGCTGTCGATACGAATCGTGACACCCGGAATGGGGAAACCGACATAGCCGCTTCGCCACTGGCGGTCGGGGCTGGTGACGGTGACGCAGGGAGACGTCTCGGTCAGGCCCCAACCTTCCAGTACCTGAATGTCGTGGTCGCGATAGGCCTGTTCAACGCCGGCCGGAAGCGGCGCACCCGCAGTGAACACCAATCGAAGACGATCGTGGAACACGCTCTGCTCGCACGCTTCCCGCTCGCGGCAGCGGTTGAGCAGTGACTGATGAACTCGGGGAACACTGAAGAAGATCGTCGGTCGATACCGCCGCCAATTGTCCAGCAGCCGATCCATGTCGCGGCCGTGGGAGTCGTCCAGCCCCAGAATGCACCCGTTATACAGGGCCATGAACCGCTCGAACAACCCACCGAAACTGTGATGCCATGGGAGGAAGCTCAGGAGCACATCATCCTGATTGATGTCCCAGATGAGCGAAATGGCCTTCTGCTGGGAGATCAGGTTGCAGTGGCTCAGACATACGCCCTTGGGCGGTCCGGTCGTTCCTGAGGTGTACATGACCAGACAGCGATCGTCTGATTCCACCGCCTCGACACGGCTTTCATACTCGAGTTCCGGAGCGCCACCATCTGCAAGAAGCGCATCGAAGTCCACCGCGCCCCAGGCGCGGGTTGCGTCGGAAGCGTCCATGCAGAAGCATGACTCGATGAAATCATGCTGATTGCGATCGATCTTGTCGAGTTGCTTCATACTCGACACGACGAGCATTCTCGGTTTCGCATGTCGGAGGACATAGCCCACCAGCGGTGCCGGGTAGCCGGCGAACACCGGCACCGTCACGGCACCGATCGACATGATCGCCAGTTCCAGAATCAACATTTCCACCCGATTCTCGGACACGATGCCGATCCGATCGCCGGAGTGAATGCCGCGATGGATCAGGTGACGCGCGACGCGGGCGACACGGTCTCCGAGTTCGCTCCAAGTGAGTTCGCACTCCTCTTCCCCACGGCGGTACTTGACGCACACGCGATCACCCCACCGAGCGACTCTGTCGCGGATCAACATTCCGATGGAGGGCTCGTGCTCTCCAAGTTCAATGGGCGAGCCGTGCTCTTCGCCGATGCGTCGAATGCCGACCTTCTCGTCGAGCCCATGAGCGGTCAATTGCGAGTAGGCGAGACAACTGTCCTGCAAGAGCTCTCGCGTCATTCGGAATCGGTCCTCAGCCGGCTCTCGCAGAAACTCCTCATCGAATGGTCGTACGCCCGCGCGAATCCGCACGAGGTAAGTCGCTACGAACTGCATGATCGACGCCGCGATTTCCCTGATGTGTGGGCAGCCTGTTCGGCCGCCAAGTCTGGCGCTGATTTCATTGAGCACTCCTCGCTCAACGCGAAGTCCGACGAGTTTCTGGGCCGTCTTCTCGACCTCACTGCACACCGGGAAAGGCGAGCGGATCATATTGAGATCGCTTCGCAGAATTTGTCGATCGGCTACTCCGATGGTCAACTCGAGCCGAATGAGATGCTCGCTGTCGTGGAATGTTCCCATCAGAACGAAGTGTTCATCCCCGTCCTCGTAGAGATCGATGCTGATATTGCGCTGCGCGGTCAGTTTCATGTTTCTGCTCCTCGACCCGGCGCCGCCCCGCGATCGGCGGAACTTGATGGCGCGGGCCATGGCTTGTTGCACTTGCCTCGCCAGATCCCGAAATAACTCCTGCTCTGCCTGCATGTCGACCAGTGCCGCATACCGCTGAAGCGGATGGAGAATCCACTTTTCATTGGTGAAGAGTTTGACGCTGTCCAATCCCTGCTTGAGGGCGGCGGACAAATCCTTCACTGAACTGGTGACATGCCCCTTGAATTTCAGAATCGTATTTCGATGGCCCTGCCATACCTCTTCCCAAGTCGCATCTGATGCGTAGGCCCCATTGGCTTGTCCGACATCGAAGACCGCTCTGGTAATCCGTTGGACGAACGCTTCCTTCTCAGGATCCACACACAGGTCGCCCATACGAAGATCGATGCAATCCCCATCCGGCTTCACCGTATGAATCAGACCACCGACATTCAGCACGATCGAAATCATGGCCTTGTCGAATTCGACACGTGTCGCGGGCACGTTCTGTACGTGGGTGAACGGGTAGTCGTGTTGCTGCAATATCGCTGCGATCCGGTCCTGCTCGAACTCGCCACCGCCGGCAAACACGATCGACCCCTTCTTCTCGAGCACATAGGTTGTATCCGCCCCACTCCCTCGCCGGCCCCCCGCTTGGAGTGAGACGCCACGGACCATGCGCGCCTCGATGGCTGCCTGCACTTCGGGCGTAACGCCGGGGAGTCGATCCATGAGCACCGATTCGTTGAGTTGTGACTGAAACTCATTGAAGGTCGATTCGAACAGCACGCCGTTGGGCAGGATGAGCAGGATCGGCATGTGGAATCGCACCTGATCGGGCGAATCCAGAAGTCCGCGCCCGGCGAGACTCTCGAGAAAGCCCGTCACTTCTCCAGTAAAAGCACCGAGTTGGTTCGGGTTGCAGCAGACCAACAGCAGTTCCGGCAACGCCTTCTTGGCATCGGCCTCAAGGAGATTCGCGAAGATGCGCCCTCGGATCGGGACGATCTGCTGCTGCCCATGCTGCTCCAATCGAAGGCGACCGGCCTCTTTGAGGATTTCGGTGATGCCGTCATCACTCATGCCCACCAGACATTCTGCCTGCATGTGCCAGAAAAGCCCGACGCCGAGGGCACCGGGTGGATGGACTCCGACGTGACCACCCGTCAGCACCGGCAGCCCTCCTTGGTCGAAGATCCGCAAGGAGGCGCAGACCGCTGGCCGACCGGCTCCGCCACGTCCTGTCCCTCACACGCCATCAGGGCCGCGCCAAAGGCACCTGCGAACTGAGGCAGCGGTGGGAGCAGAACTTCGTCAGCAAGCACTTCGTTCAGGGCGGCCCGCATCGAGCCGCAGTGGGCCACCACGCCTCCAGTAGCCGCCACCGGCCCATCGTGCGAGACAATCATCTCGAAAAGCCGCGAGGCGATCGATCGGAACAGGCCGCGGGCGATGTCCTTGGGCTCTTTGCCAGACTTGATGCACTCGAGCACTTCGGTGCCGGCAAAGACGGTGCAGTAACTGTTGATGACAGTGTGGCTCTCTGACTGTGCGGCAAGTTCGTCGAGTTCGCCGAGTGTCATGCCGAGTTTCACGGCAATGGACTCAAGGAAAGTGCCGGTTCCAGCAGCACACTTGGCATTCATGCGGTAATCGGAGATCTGCCCGGTCGCGTCGAGCCGAATGACCTTGGTGTCCTGACCGCCGATGTCGATGATGTTGCGAACCTGTGGGTACCACTCACGGGCGCCACGCGCATGGCAGGTGATTTCGGTCAGTTTGCGAATTGCGAAAGGCACCCACTCTCGACCGTACCCGGTAGAGATACAGGACTCGATATCTGCGAGTGTCCCGCCGGCCTCGGCCAGCGCCTCGCTCAGTACAGTCTCGGCAGCATCCTCATAACTGAAACCGGAGGCGACGACACTCTTCCCGATGAGCACGCCGTTCTCGTCGGTGATAACACACTTGGTAGCCGATGATCCGGCGTCGATACCAGCAAATAGTGTCGTACTCATGTTCGGCGGCCCTCCAACTGCTCAATGAATGCTTCAATGTTGGTCATCGACTGCGCAGTCGAGAAGAACCGGATATCCGTCAGGGCTCCGGCGAGAGCGAGAACCGGTAGACCCATTTCCTCGCGTACCCGCTGGGCCATACCGAATCGGGAGTTGGTGTTGTTGGGGCAGGTCCGCGCGTGGTGGAAGATGGCCCCGTCGATCGAGAACTCATCGAACATCTCGGCAAGGAACTGCTGCTTGTAGACCTCGTCGCGATTGATGAAGATCTCGAGGCTCGTTCGGGCCATCCAGTC
>MPMB02049732.1_pt1 | contig 14160 bp, 13 predicted proteins | sample 1617371 | NCBI WGS metagenome assembly MPMB02 (sample SAMN05944808, study PRJNA350692) | marine metagenome | biome: marine; feature: ODZ; material: water; isolation source: 300 m water sample filtered on 0.2 um supor filter | place: Pacific Ocean | collected 2012-04-08 | depth 300m m
GTATTTCACTTGAGGCCTTCGACAAGCGTTTCCGCCTCGCTGATCATCGCATCCTGGTGCGGCTGCAAATCCTGTCCGGCATAACCGGCGGCGCCTTCAAGAAACGGATCGCTTATGCCCGTTCTGATGCCCGACAACTCTTCAATAATGGCCAGTCCGATATAGGGAACCGTGGCGGCGCTGTATCCGCCTTCGTGAAGCATGATGATCCGACCGCCGCAGACCTCTTCGGCCACTCCCATGAGTTTCGCAGCGAGGCTGCGATAGCCTTCCGACGTCATCATTTGGTGACCCATGGGGTCGAAAATATCTGCGTCCAAGCCGGAGGGCACGACAATCATATCTGGCCGATAGGCCTTGAGCGACGGTACGATAACCCGGTCGAATGCGGCCTCGTAGGCACCAACGCCGGAACCGGCAGGCAGCGGCACATTGATGTTGTAGCCCTCGCCTTCACCTTCTCCCGCCTGGCTGACACGTCCGCGATCCGGCGGGAAGACGCCATCCTGATGAATCGAAATAGTAAGAGCGCGGCTATCCGTCCAGAATGCAGCCTCGGTACCATTGCCGTGATGAACGTCCCAATCGACAAAGGCAATTCGCCCGAGGCCACGCGCCTCAAGCAGGTGGCGTCCGGTAATGGCCGAGTTGCAAAAAATGCAACCGCCCATGCCCTGGTCTGCAATGGCATGGTGCCCGGGCGGTCGCGTCAGGGCGTAACCGTTCGCAACCGTGCCATCCAGCACCGCGTCCGCCAGGGTGATCCCGCCGCCGGCTGCGAGCGCCGCAATCTCGTAGCCGCCCGGGCCGAAGGGCGCGTATAGGCCGGCCTCGCCACCCTTGTCATCGCTGAGGGATTGGATTCTGTCGAGATATTCGCGCGTGTGGACGCGCAGGATTTCATCTTCCGTCGCCGGCCTAGGCTCAACGTGCATCAGTTGGGCGCTTAGACCGGAAACGTCCAGAAGGCTTTTGATCCGCCGCTTGGATTCCGGACTTTCAATATAGTCGGCGGGCTGGACGGTAAGGCCCGCGGGCACCATCAGGGCATAATTCTGCCCCGGATGGTGCCACGCGTAGAGTTCATGCCAAACTAGCCCTGTTGCCATTTCGCGGCGCCCTTACTTGTTCGGTTTCCCCGCTTAAGGCAAGTGGGCGGCGGGAAGCGGGTTCTCCGGGCTTTCATCGTCCCAGATAATGGACACCAGCCACCACCTGTTATCCTGCCACATCAATTGAATGCTGTTGATGCCGCGCCGAACAGCCTCGCCGTCATTGTAGACGCCGACAAAGGTGCTGTAAACATGGGCGATATTCCCGAAGCGCGTCGGCACATGGAATAGCTCCTTTTCGCGGAAATTATCCACGGCCAGGGCCTCGACGGCGAATTCCGCGAATTCCTCGATACTCAGGTACTGGAACGGGCCGCCCATGGAAAAGCCAAAGCGGCCACCAGGTAGCATCAAAGTGCCAATTCTCTTCCAGTCCGGGCCTTTCCCATTGGTAACGCCGATGCCTTCATATAGCGCCGTGGTCAGACCGACCGGCGTCGCAACGTCTGCCGCTTTCGCTCTCGGCTTAGTGGTTTTTCTGGCCGGTGTCTTGGCTTTCTTGGCGGGTTTCTTAGCAGATTTCTTGGGCCGGTGTCTTGGCTTTCTTGGCGGGTTTCTTAGCAGATTTCTTGGCAGGTTTCTTACTCATAAAAATTCTTCCTTTGTGATCATATGGTTGGGATATTAGGCGCTTCCACTTGGTCTTATTCCGCCAACATCATGGCGCCATTCTCCGGCAAAAGGGCGCCGCCGTCCACGACTATGGTCTGTCCGGTAACGTAGCCCGCTTCGGCGGAGGCCAGATAAAGCATGGCATGTGCGATATCCTCCGGCTGGCCAAGCCTCTTCATGGGAATGAACTGAGCAAGGCCCTGCTGCTGTTCCTCTGTTGCAAGCGAATCCAGGGCCGGCGTAAGGATGAGGCCGGGTTCCACGCCGTTTACCGTAATACCCTCCCCGGCGAATTCGATGGCGGCGGCCCGGATAAAGCCATTCAGGCCGCTTTTTGACGCCGCGTAATGGGCATTGCCGGGCACGGCCACATGGTTGCCCGTGACCGAAGAGGTAAACAGCATGCGCCCGCCGCCCTGGGCGCGCAGATGCGGCAGGCATGCTTTCGCAAGCACAAACTCTGATTGCATCGTAAGTTCGCCGCCACTGACTGTCACGCCACCGCTGGATCGTCGGTAAAAGGAACTGTCCTTATCGACTTCCCTGAAGAGTTCTTCAACTGTCATTGATTCACCGGTTATTTCTAATGCTCTGCTGGTGCACACCTCAATACAGTCACCGCAGGTAGTGCAGAGATCTCTGTCAATTTGTAAACCCTCATCGGACAGTTTCAGGGCGTCTTCCGGACAGGTTTTTGCGCAGGCACCAGACCTTCCACAGCGATTCTCGCTGTAGAGGATTTCCGGTGATTGATTTCTTGTGTGCGGTGATGAACACCAAACACAGTTTAACGGGCAGCCCTTGGTAAATACGGTTGTCCGAATGCCGGGTCCGTCGTGAGTCGCAAAGCGCTCAAGGTTACAGATAATGCCCTGCAATTGCTCCAATGATCAGATTCTCCTTCGTTTAAAAAACCATAGCATTTAAGTCAGTGAAAGGTCCCGGTAAAATTTAGCCATCCGGGACTGATGTCCGGATTATTGACCCGGATCAAACACTCTTGTATACAGAGAATCATCTTCGCCTCTGGGTATTTCTTTAAGCCAGTAGATGATTAACTGGTTACTCTGCTTCAGATTGGTTATTCATTCTCGACACTTATCGCTTGGCCTCATCCTCGTGTGATACTAATATCCATATCAAACACAAATCAATGACCAGGGAGTAGATGATGTCCATCGAAGAAAATAAAAAACTTATTAAAAAAGTGCTGGCCAGAGGCCTTGATGTTATGGAATTTTTAGATGAAGACGCTGTCTGGGTAATCCCGGGTTTCGGTACCTATCGAGGTAAGCAGGACATATATGCAAAGCTGCTCGCGCCGACCGAAAAGCTGATGGAGAGCATGGGTAGCTCTGTTATTACAAATATTATTGCAGAAGGTGATTACGTCGTAGTTGAGTCCTACGCGAAAGACAGAATGACCAAAAGTGGCAAACCATATAACAATACCTACTGTCAGGTGTATAAGGTTGTTGACGGTTTAGTTCACGAAATAAATGAATATGCAGACACAGCGTTCGCAAAAGACGTTTTTGCTGGCGGTTAATTCGAATGAACCGCATGCTAATGCCAGGGGCTGACTGTTAGTCGCCTGAAACGCTAACGACTACCTTACCTTCAACCTTTCCTGAGGCGATATGCTGGATCGCTTTTAATCCGTCTTCGAATTTGAAAACCTGATTACCCACAACTTTTAGCTTGCCATCATTCCAATGTTCCATTAGATCATGGTGGGCATCTATATAGAATTCAGAGCTAAACCCGGAAGGCATTGCGCCGACCAGGGAAACATTAGTCAGTAAAGTCTCTGATATATTTACTCGGGCCCATTCACCACTGGCAAAGCCGATCACTACAAATCGACCTTCAAATGCGATGGCCTTGAATGCGGCTCTACCTGGCTTGCCACCGACAGGATCAAAAATTACATCGACGCCTCGCCCTTTAGTAAGTTCTCGTGCTGAACCCGTAATATCGCCGCTGTGATGGTCAATCACCTCGTCAGCACCAATCTCCAGGCAGAAACGACTCTTTTCAGGGCCGCCAGCGACTGCTATGACGCGTGCCCCCACCGCCTTTGCCAGCTGTACAGCAGCACAGCCAGAACTGCCAGAAGCACCTAGAATTAAAACAGTATCATCTGCGGTAATTTTCCCGCGATGAATCAAACCAACCCAGGCGGTCTGATAAGGAATATAGAATCCTGCCGCCTCCTCACTGCTCATGCCGTCGGGGATCTCATATATCGCCTGTGCCGACATCAGGCAGAATTCAGCCAGACCACCTCTTTGCTCCTGAAAGAGTGTAGGACCGAGTACACGTTGGTCGATTAGATTTGTATCGACGTTCTCTCCTACTTCAACAATGGTCCCGGCCGCTTCCTGCGATGGAACGAAAGGCAAGGGTGGTGTGAGGGGATAGCTGTTTTGGCACGAAAAAACGTCAGGTAAGCCAAGACCGGCAGCCTCAACTTTTATTTTTACCTGATCTGGATCAGTTTCAAATAATGCCGCGTTGTCATTGAACGTCAACACATCTGCTGGCTCACCGAAACTGTTTACTTGCCATGCTCTCAAAATTCACTGCCTTATACTCAATGGATGGAGCCATCATAAACCTTTTAGCTGCTTCGTAGTTCGATTTAGCTGTGGTTTTTCCGCAGTTCTGATCTGGATATCAACTTTCAGTTCCTCAAACCACATTCATTGTAAAATCAGAAAGACTACAATTACTGCTTTTAGCGAGTTTGCAGACCGTCTGATAAAACTCAGACTTCAGATGCGCTGCGCACCAGTCTTCGACCGTAATCACACCCTGCCCAGTCAGACTTTTTTAAGCCAGTCATGGCGTAGATACCGTTCAGCCACCGCTTGCTTGAGATCAGAGTTTTCTTTCTTGAGATCAACCACTTCATCTGTGTTGGCTTCACGAACCGTATCACCAGCCAGTCGTTTCTTTCCGGCTTCCAGGAAATCTTTGCTCCAGCGATAATAGAGATTGTTGTTAATACCTTCTTTGCGGCATAGCTCAGCGATTGAATACTCGCCGCGCAATCCATCCAGTACTATTCTGATTTTCTCTTCTGATGAAAACTTACGACGGGTCTTGCGCCCAATATCCTTAAGGTGTTTTTCTGTGTTTGACATGCTCATTTGAAACTCCTCTGCTTCAGTTTAAATTAGCAGCAGTGTCTCTTGGCAAGAAGGGCCAGGTGGTACCATATGGGCTGACGTCACACAGCCTGCAGAGTTTCTGGCCTGCAACCAGGATTAAGATGGTATGCTGAGTTGATAGGCGGCAGGATCATTAGATGTGGTACGCCTTCAGCTGACGGCAGTAAGGAACCACGCCATCCGCGTCACTGGCTTGCCAATTTGAAAGCGAATCCGAATTTTCAGTTTTGCTTGAAAGAGTCAACTAACTAGTTCTTGTCCGTAAAGTACCGAATTTGTGCGGCCGAGACTATAGGGGCAAATTGTTAGTCAATAAAATCAATCGGTTACTACATGGCAAGGACAAGAATGCTTGGCACGAAGTGACTTTATGGACACGAACTAACTAGGTGTTAAGTGCTAGAGCAAAGACAGAGCTGAGTGCGGATGAAATAGGGACTTTCTGGCATGCGCCTGAGACCCAATGGTATCGGGAACAGGGCGACAGCATTGCCGAGCTGATCTCCAAAGGTCCCATGATTGAGGTAATATTTACGGGCGAACAAGAGACACTAAACACCTGTTAGTACGAATAGCTGGGAATTTATTGGATATTTCTGGCACTGAACTCCAGGTGCCATTGAAATAGATCAATCTTTCGATCTAACCGTATATGGGTATTACAGAGAAGCATTAACCAAAAGGCAGAGAACACGATGAATTATCCGGAATTAGATATAAATCTTACGGACGATGAAACCGCAATTAAAGATATGGCACAGCGGTTTGGCAGAGAGGTGGTACGACCAGCGGGAATTCGGCTTGATCGACTGGCTGATCCTGCAGATATGATTGCGCCGGATTCAGAACTATGGGATGTGCACCGGGCATACCGGGAACTGGGTTTGCATAAACTTCGATTTCCCGCTGAGGTTGGTGGCATGGGCGGCCAGACGAGTCTCTTAAGCGGGATTTTGATCAGCGAGAACCTGGGCTATGCCGACAGTGGTCTGGCTCTCAGTATGGCAGTGACAGGCAGTCCCTTTGGTTATGCTGCCATGTCTGATGATCCTGAACTCAAAGATTGGGCGAGAGCATTTACCGCTGACACAAAGGCCGAGATGATCGGTTGCTGGGCGATTACCGAACCGGATCATGGCTCTGACTGGATCATGGCAGGTGAGAAGACAAGCAGCAATCCAAAGATGGCCCCCGGACTTCGGGCGACCAAGCACGGTGATGACTATGTGTTAAATGGTCAGAAGTCGTCCTGGGTCAGTAATGGCACCATTGCGACCCACGCTGCACTCCATGTCAGCCTTGATCCTGAACAGGGTATGCACGGGACTGCTATCTGCATCGTGCCGCTTGACCTGCCCGGTATCCGAAAGGGGCCTGCTCTGAATAAACTTGGCCAGAGAGCCCTCAACCAGGGCGAGATCTTCTTTGATGAAGTGGTTATTCCACGAAAGTATATGGTAGTCCCTTCCATTGAAGCCGCCAACAGGATTGTTGGCAGGACGATATGGACAGGTGCCAATACCGGGATGAGCGTCACTTTTGCTGGTGTTGCCAAGTCAGCCCTGGATGAGGCCATCACATACGCTAACGAGAGAGTGCAGGGGGGCATACCTATCATCCAGCATCAGAATATCAAGTTGAAACTGATGAAGATGTTTCAGATGACCGAGGCAGCCAGATCACTGTCTCGCAGAACCATGGCTTATAATGCAGCAAATTCACGTGGATCCCTTGCTCATGCGGTAAGTGCCAAGGCGATGTCAACCGAGACTGCTTTCAAGGTCGCCAGTGAAGCAGTTCAGATTCATGGCGGTAACGGACTCAGCAAGGAATATGTGGTAGAAAAAATTATGCGCGATGCTCGTGCATCCATGATTGAAGATGGTACCAACGAGGTGTTGCTGCTGAGGGGGTCAGCGGACCTTTAGCCCAGAGATCTGCTGATGGATATCGTTGCCTGTTTGCTGGTAATTATCGGTTTATTATCGACCTCGGTATTTGCTGCAACACAGCCCGATACGGATCAAGGATCGGATTATCAGGTTGGATTTGCTGCGCTCGACATTACTCCTCCGCTGGCGATGCTGGCAGAAGGGGAGACCTATATGGGCGGATATGGTCTCTGGACAACCCGGGGTGTTGCCACTTCGGTGCACGATCCGCTGACTGCGAATACTGTATGTATCCGTCAGGCAGATCAGGATCTGTGCATAGTGATTGTAGACAGCCTTGGACTGACAGGACCGATAATTAGTCTGATCAGCAAACAGGTGACCAGGGAAACAGGACTTGATGCGGATCGGGTTTTTGTCGGTGCAACCCATACCCATGCAGCGCCGGATTTGATGGGACTCTGGGGTGGCGCGCCGGTCGAGTATCGGGACCTGCTCGTAGAGAGGACAGCAGAGTCGGTCATCCTGGCTTACCGATCTCTCGAAAGCGCTGATCTGTTTTATGCCCTCAGCAAAGGAGTTGCTCACAACAGGCGAGGATGGGGGTTCACCGACAACGAGATCGTAACGATCCAGGCAGTAGCAAAGGAATCAGGTGACAGTCTCGGAACCCTGGTTAATTTTGCCTCTCATCCCGTCATCTCACCCATGCAGAGCCTGGCAATTTCCAGTGACTATGTGTCCTACCTGAGAGCGAGAGTCGCTAATAGAACAGGGAGTCCGGTTGTGTTTATCAACGGTGCAATTGGTGATGTCGTTCCTGTGGATAAAAGAAGCGGTGATACCTGGAGTCAGGCAAGAGAATATGGTGAAAACATCGCCGATAGTGCAGTGAAATCTTTAAGAGATAAGGTGAGAATATCCGGTGGGATTGGCTCGGCACGAAATGTAATAGAGCTCGAGGTAGACAACAAGGTACTGGCATTTGCGCAATGGCTTGGACTTATTGATGATTATGCGAGTGGAACCTTTTGGGATCTCGTGATTAAAACCAGCGTCGCCAGATTTAACCTAGGTAGAGAAGTTGAGGCGGTTGCGGTTCCAGGAGAGGCGAGTACGAGATTGGGACTGGCGATAAAAAATGAACTAAAGGCACCGGTAAAATTGTTTCTGGGACTGAGTGGTGGTTCACTAGGATACTTTATTCCGGCTGATGAATGGGAATCCGGCAGAAATGGTAACTATGAGGAATCCGTTTCACTTGGCAAGGAAACATCAGGGCGCATTGAATCGGCACTCAAAGAGATGAAAGTTAATTGAGAGGATAGCAAGATGAGTGAGGAACTGGCGTTTAAGGAACGTGCAGCCAAAGTGATACCAGGCGGAATGTATGGACATCAAAGTACCTGGCGTCTTCCTGATGCCTTCCCGCAATTTATCGAGCGCGGGTTGGCTGGTCATATCTGGGACAGTGATGGCAAGCGCTACATAGACTTCATGTCGAGCTACGGTCCAATCATCCTGGGGCATGCACACCCTAAGGTCGAAGAATCAGTTGCCCAACAATTAAAAAAAGGTGACTGTTTCAACGGTCCTTCTCCCGTTATTGTAGAACTGGCGGAAAAACTCACAGGGATAGTCGATCACGCTGACTGGGGGATATTTGCGAAAAATGGTACTGATGCAACGAGTATTTGCGTGGCGGTTGCAAGATCTTATAGCGGCAAGAACAAGATCCTTGTTGCCGAGGGTGCCTATCACGGAGCGGCACCCTGGTGTACGCCTCTTCCTACGGGTACCACCGAGGAAGACAAGATGCATTTGATTCACTATCAGTTCAATGACGTGGAAAGTGTAGAACGTGCCATCGAGAAAGCGGGCGATGATCTTGCGGGAATCCTGGTCTCGGCATTTAGGCACGATAATGTGGTTGACCAGGAAATGCCGAGTCAGGAGTTTGCCTCGCATTTGCGTCAGCGTTGTGATCAGTTGGATGCGGCGCTTATCGTAGATGAGGTACGAGCCGGGTTCAGATTAACTGAGGGCGCGAGCTGGGAATTGCTGAATGTGGCGCCAGACCTGACGGCCTGGAGTAAAGCGATCGCCAACGGCTATGCCCTAGCCGCCATCCTTGGCAGTGACAAATACATGAGGGCCGCTCGGGGTGTGTTTACCACGGGCTCATTCTGGTTCGCAGCAGCGTCGATGGTTGCCTCCATCACGACCCTTGACCTTATCAGAGAAGAAAATGTAATCGAACGGATCACTGCACTCGGTCAGAGATTCCGAGACGGTCTGCAGGTTCAGGCAGATAGTCACAATATTCCAATCAGCCAGTCAGGTCCACCGCAGATGCCTTTGGTACGGTTTCCAGATGATGAAGTTCAGGTGAAGGAAAGAGCGGATCTCTTTACCAATGAAGCCATGAAATTGGGACTCTATCTGCACCCCAGGCACAATATGTTCATTAATGGTGGTCACACGGAAGCCGATATAGATGAAGCCTTAAGTATTACTGAGGTGAGTATGAACGCGCTCAAAGGGCGGTACTATTAGTTTGTTGCGGGCAGGTAATATTCAGTCCGGGGTCTGAAGTCTCAAACAGAGTGGGCAGATCTAGTCAGCCACCGAGAATATGATCCGGTCATCCTCTTCAACCTGTGCAACCTGACCTTTACCTTGAAGATAACGCAGGTGTGCAATGGCTTCACCGGTTGCAAACCATCTCTGCATAACCGGGAAATCTTCCCATGACTTTGCTCGAATCGACCAGGTCATTCTGCTCGCTGTATCGTAGGCATTAGCTGGCCCGCGCTCAAGAATCTCAAGCACCTCATTGGCTCTCTCGTCGTGATGATGAATGAGCTCCCTGATACGGCCTTTGAAATCTGCAACAGGGGTGCGATGTCCGGGAAAACAAATCTCTACATCAAGCGATTCCACCTTGCCAAGACTTGAGAGGTAGTTAGCCAGCGGATCGTCGCTATCGGACCAGGTTGCTATATTGGGGGTGATGTCACCGAGAACGTGATCGCCGGAAAAGAAGATTCCTCTTGATTGATCGAACAGGCAGACGTGCCCCTGGGTATGTCCTGGCGTATGAATGACTTCCAGGTGATAGTCACCTACATCAAAACTGTCTCCTTCACGGAGTTTGATATAGTCAACGCCGGTACGGGAACTGTATTTAAACCCGGGATGATTCTGCATGCTCGCTTCGAGGTCACCTTGCGGGAATCCGCTGCGTGCGCCGTAGTTGCCCATGAAGCCGTCCTTGGACCAGGTGTCGCCAGATCCTTCACGAAATGCAGGTGTATCCAACTCACCCATGTAGGCTTTGGAACTACTGGTCATCAGCGTAGAAATAAGACCCTGGTGATCAGCATGCAGGTGCGTGGAGATAAAGTCAGTTCGCGCCAGATCGACACCGATCTCCGCGAGTCCGGCCTCCATGACTTGCTGACATTCTGGTCGGTTCATGCCGGTATCGATAACAAGATTCCGATCATCGGAGGTGAGTGTATAGGAGTTGATCTCCTTGAGCGGATTGTCCGGAAGCGGTACGACGATCCTGTAGAGATTTGGTTTCAGTTCTTCAGCCATGGCAACATACTAACCATAACTTATCCGATACCATAGGATTCATTCACTGAATAGTTGTGGCCTTTACTGACACTGTAGAGAACTCGTCAGAATGTTTCTGGGCGACCAGGATCAAACGATCACCAGATACACATCATCATTTCGTGGTCTGACTTGCCCGATAATCACTGCGTCTTCGATACCCGCATCCTTCAAAGCAGTCACTGCCTGCTCAGCCTCAGAATCGGGCACTGCTACCAGTAACCCGCCACTGGTCTGCGGATCCATCAGCAGTTCAGAGAAGCTGCCAGTGATATTGGATCCAAAGCTGGTATACGGTTCGGCCTGGGCCCGGTTTATCTTATTGCTGCCCGTAGTAAATCCCTTGTCGTACATCATCTCTGCCTCATCGAATATGGGCAGGGTCGAACTGTCGATTTTAATAAGAACGTCAGAACCCCGTGCGATCTCAAGGGCATGTCCGCTGAGACCGAATCCCGTGATGTCAGTTGCGGCGCTCACGTTGAAGTCGGCAAAAATACGGGAGCTTGTCGCATTCAGGTCGATTAGCTTGTTGAGACACTCCCGCAGCGCAACGTCTGAAACCTTTTTCTTTAGGTTGGCGTTGAGTATTACGCCACTGCCTATTGGTTTGGTCAGGATCAGACTGTCACCAGCCCTGGCACCGGCATTCGACCAGTATCTGTCCGGTTGAACCAGGCCAGTAACCGAGAGGCCGAATTTGGGTTCATTGTCATCGACCGTGTGCCCGCCCACGAGTACTGCCCCGGCTTCCCGAATTCTCTCATGAGCGCCTTCAATTATTCCCTGAAGCACTTCTGCACCAAGCTTGTCCGAGGGGAAGCAGACAAGGTTCAGGCAAGCCAGAGGCTTACCGCCCATGGCATAGATATCACTCACTGAATTCGAGGCGGCTATCTGCCCAAAAATAAAGGGATCATCCACGGGAGGTGTAATAAAGTCTGCCGTCATCACCAGTGCCTGATGATCATCCAGGCGATATATGCCTGCATCATCGCTGGTGTCGAATCCCACCAGAAGATTGGGATCACCGTCTGCGGGAATATTCCCTAGCAAAGCATTCAGTTCGACCGAACTAAGCTTGGCAGCTCAACCGCAGGTGCGGGAGAGACTGGTCAGCGTGTGCTTGCGTAAACCAAGTGCCATCTATTTATCCTGTACTTTCTGTTACGGCATACCCATGTGGAAACAAAATCTGTACCGTGAGTCGCCACGGAGAAGCATACTGGCCATCTGTTCGGGAGTATAGGTATATTTGTCCGTGTGAGATTGGTGTAAACGTTCTCACAGCCTTGCGATGATCTGGTGCCGGGCAAATCTCCCGTTTACCTGTACCCTCTGAAAGTAATATTCTTACGCTTCGGATTATGGTGGATACAGGAGAAACAAGATGAAGTCAGAACTCTGTGAAAAACTGGGCATTGAATTTCCGCTCTTTGCGTTTAGTCATTGTCGCGATGTGGTCGTGGAAGTGAGTAAAGCGGGTGGTTTCGGGTGCCTGGGTGCGACCGGGCATACACCGGAATCACTGGAAATAGAACTCAATTGGATTGATGAACATATCAATGGAATGCCCTATGGTGTGGATCTTTTGCTTCCTAACAAGCTGAACAGTAAGGAAGAAGCGCAAACCGCCGAACAGATTGAGGCAGCGATTCCTGATGAACACCGGCGATACATTGAATCTATCCTTGCGAATCACAATATCGACACAAATGGTCTGTGGGATCGAAAAATAGGCGACCATCATGGTGACAATCTTCGTGAAGTGGGTGCATCCCCCGTTCTTGATGTTGCCTTCGCCCATTCTGGCTGCCGGATGATCGTTAATGCGCTTGGCGTGCCACCTGATTTTATGCGTGAGAAAGCAAAGGCAGCAGGCGTAATGGTTGGTGCCCTGGCTGGATCCAAGGTTCACGCTGTAAAGCATGCAGAAGCTGGGGTGGACGTCATTATTGTCTCTGGCACCGAGGCGGGTGGGCATTGCGGTGAGATCTCAACGATGGTTGTGGTACCCGAAGTAATTGCCGCGCTCAAACCCCATGGAAACGTTCCCGTGTTAGCCGCTGGTGGTATCGCATCTGGCAAACAAATGGCTGCAGCCATGACGATGGGCGCCGCCGGCGCATGGTGTGGGTCAGTCTGGTTAACGACAGTTGAGGCAGAAACCGCACCGGCTGTGAAAGAAAAAATGCTCGTCGCAACATCCAGGAATACGGTTAGATCCAGAAGTCGAACGGGCAAGTACACAAGACAGCTGCAATCCGCCTGGACGGATGCCTGGCACGATGAAAATGCGCCAGATCCACTTCCCATGCCATTGCAGCAAATCATTAGTGAGCCAGCATTGGGAAGAATTGGCCAGTTGGCGGAAGGTGGTCATGGTGGCGCGAAGCAACTTGCGACGTACTTTGTTGGCCAGGCAGTCGGTCTGATGAATGCAACGACGTCAACCAGACAGGTGGTCTTTGATTTTAAGGAAGACTTTGCCGAGGCTTGTGAGCGACTTTCGGATTTGATGTCTGAGTAGAATGGCACCTGCACAAGCTTAGTTGTGTAAGTCATCAATGCTGTAAAAAACTGGTAGCGTTGATTTGGCGTCAAGGGAGAGATTCCCTGACGCCTTTTTTGTGGGGTTTCTTCCGCCATTTAGCTCAGGCGAGGACCGTGCACGACTTGGTGCGGGGAGATGGTATTGCAACCACGATGGTGGCTTGCAGGAGTGATCTTATAGTGAATATGGAAAATGAAAAAACCCTTGATCGTACCAAAAGTGAGCAAGATAGCGTAGCAATATGATCAAGTAACATATTTGAATATGGTCTGGTTTCTTGATGTAGATCAAATGTTTGCAATTTCATGCAAGGGTCGCTAAATTACGCGAATTGTTTGTTGCGTATTAATTCCTGAGGCGCCCTTTTTGTGGGTGCCTTTTTGTAAATAGTGACCGCAGGAAGGAGTCGACCTATATGGAAGAAGCATTAGTTCATTCTGAACATGAAACCAGCGTATGGCCCATGGTGGTGGGCGCCAGTATTCTGCTTTCTGCTCTATCACTACTGTCGTTTTTCCACTGGCAGGTGCCAATACTGGGCATCGTTCTCGGCGGTGCCATGTTAGCGATTCTGGCCGTTGGGCTGGCGGGCTGGGCTCGTGAGGCTTTCCAGCACGCACCAGAGGAAATAGAAGTTGGCACCGTTGCAGTCGCTGCCTTCGTCATTTCGGAAACGATCATTTTTGGAACAGTATTCGTCGCGTTCTGGGTCGGGCGTATTGATAATTTCGATGTCTGGAATACGTTTGTTCCAGCAGGTCTCGAGGTTAGTTTCGCTGTCTGGTTAACGTTTATTCTCTGGGCATCAAGCGTGACGATAGTGCTCTCAGAACGTGCTTTCACCCGCGGTGACAAAAAAAACGCCATGATATATCTCGGTGCCACGCTTGGGTTGGGTTTGCTGTTTGTCGTGCTTCATATGAATGAGTGGAGACATCTGATTGGCGAAGGATTCACGGTGGATGCAAATGTCTATGCAACCGCTTTTTACAGTCTTACCGGGGTCCACACATCGCATGTGATAGTGGGTCTTGGTATCAATTTAGTACTTTTTTGGGTGGTTGCCAGCGGATTGATGACGACGGACCGGACGACACTGTACAAGGGTGCAGGTCTCTACTGGCATTTCGTCGACATCATGTGGTTATTGGTGGCAGCCAATGCCTACCTTATCGGAGGTGCATCCTGAA
>MPMB02150073.1_pt1 | contig 14136 bp, 9 predicted proteins | sample 1617371 | NCBI WGS metagenome assembly MPMB02 (sample SAMN05944808, study PRJNA350692) | marine metagenome | biome: marine; feature: ODZ; material: water; isolation source: 300 m water sample filtered on 0.2 um supor filter | place: Pacific Ocean | collected 2012-04-08 | depth 300m m
AGACCATGGGTCACCCAGGAACCCATTGCCGGGGCGCCACCGAAGCGGCTGCCGGTATTGACGTGATAATTCGCGGTGGGATGGTTCACCGACTCGACCTGGCAGCCGCGATAAAAACACAGGTCATCGGCCACGCCCGCGAGATTCTCCCAGAGCGTGTTCATGTCCGCGCCCGACTTGCCAGCCTTGCGGAATTTAAACGGGCTCTTCACGTAATACCGCTTGCCCGAGCTCATGGCACTCTGTTCCTTGCCCGAACGCTGGAACTCTTTCAGGTGCAGCTTGTCCAGCATTGGCTTGGGGTCAAAGGTATCGAGGTGCGATGGGCCGCCCTCCATGTAAAGGAAGATGCAATGCTTGGCCTGGGCCTTAGGAAAATGCGCCACCTTGGGCGCCAACGGCCCCTTGGCCTGCTCAGCTTGTAACATCGAATGAAAAGCCAGTGCGCCCAGCCCTCCATTGACTCCATATAAAAATTCACGGCGATTCATGATTTTTTTACTTCTTGGGGTTGCTGTGGATGGTGCACTTCGGTAATGCCTTTTGCAATTGGTCAATCTGTGCCTTGGTGAGGGCGGTCTTCAAAACACCTATCAGTTTACTCTATGGTTCTTCATGACTGTTAGGGGCGCTGCTTCACACCGCCCTGGTTGAGCCTATCCCGCAGCGTTTTATGCCAGCCTGGATGTTCCTGCTTGTAGACTTGAAAGGCCTTGTACTCTGTACGGTCTAGCTGGCCGTCGGCATTCTTGTCCATCACCGGGAAAAGCCATTCCCAATCCACTTTTACCATGGTCCACTCGGCCTTCGAAACCGTGCCATTAAGGTCGGTGTCCGCCGCGGCGAACAACTGCGCAACGACGTCACCTTTCTTTGCGGGTTTGGCGTCCGTCATGGCCTGGCCCTCCGGAATCTCTAGCGGAATTCCCCGCTCACGTATCCGTGCCTGCAGCTTTGTCACGTCGATAGACTGAACGGCATTCTTACCTGCCATGACTGCCGCGATTCCGGCGACCTCACCAAGATGCATCCAAGTCGGTTCCAGACGAATGGCCGCAAAGGCAACATTGCTGGCGGATACGCAGACCGGCACCAGCAGGTTCTCGCATTCCTCCGCTTTCGGAGTAATGGCCCGATACGGAATATCGAAACGCGTACCTTTCTGCCACATCCGCCCCTCGTTGATGAAGTGGTCCTTGTCTATGGCGTAGCGCGTGACCTGATGCGAGTCGATGAAATGCGAACCGATATGGATGACGTCGTCCTTGTCGCGCGTTTCGGTGACGTCATGCTGGGTCAGGATGTAGGGCCCCTTCATGCGACGGGCGGCTCGAATATAAAGATACCAAGGCCAGTGCTGGTTGTCGGTCCATTCGTCCTTGCAGAACCCGTATTGCCCCATGTCCTGGCGAATGCTCTCCGGAACGCGCAGATCCGACTTCAAGAACCATAGCATCCCGTGCGTGTAGTCGCGGTACAGTTGGTGGATCCTCTCCCGCTCTTCAAAGGAGGCTTCGGCCCAGGCGGTCTGTGCGCCGGGAATACTCATGGAGACATAGGAAAACTGCCGATTGTTGAGCTCCCGCTTCTGCGAACCGGGCATTCCGTAGAGACCGATGATTGCACTCAGACGCTTGATGTGCCCCGCCTCAATGCAACGAGCCAACAGCTCATGCTGTCTCGGATCATAGCTCCCAGGCTTCTTGATCGAAACTATGTTCGCTGAGTCCGTGGTCAAGTTCAGTCGGACGTTGTAGCAGATGGGGTGTTCGCTGGCGCCGAACTCTTCCGGCGCAGGCCCCGGCATCACACCGAAGAGCAGTTTGCCGTCTTCATCGTATGGGGAGACCTTGACCTTTTCATCCATGTAGCGGACGCCCGCTTTTTCTTCGCCATAGGTGTCACGCGCTTCGCGGCCAACGGTGTATGAAACGCCGGCTGCCGCCATTAAATCGCCTTCGTATGTTGCGTCAATATAGACATTGGCATGATAGACTGTGCCGCTGCGCACCTGCAGTTTGGTGATACGCGTTCCGTTCTTTTCGACCTTCTCAAGTAACTGCTCGTAGCGAACCGGCACCCCGGCTCTCTTGAGCATGTCGAGGAATACCTGTTCGGCAACTTTTGACTGCCACTTACGTGCTCCCCGCTGGATGGCTTCCGTGCTACTGCCGCTGCGTCGGGCCGCTTCCGCCGTGAAGTCCTGGCACAGTCCACCCAGCGTCGCCCGGTCCATGTGCTCGCCCTCGTCGCGGTTGAGACCGCTCGTGCTCAAACCGCCAACATGCTTCGTCTGCTCCAAAAGTACGACGGAAGCACCTTCGCGCGCTGCGGAAATCGCGGCCGTAATGCCGCCAGGCGTGGCACCATAGACACAAACGTCTGCTTCGTAAACCGTAGTCGCACAGGCTACCCCAAGACAGCAGATTAGCGAGGCAAGTGATAGTGTGATTATTTTCTTCGCCGATTGTTCCTTGGTTAAAAGCTTCTTATCGGCCCTCATCAAAGACACACACAAACAAATTAAAACTGTGAGTATGATTTTCACTTTACTCACTGGGGTTGTGTTGATTTTCGTCCCGCAGCGCGAGGTTGCAGCGAGGCCTGCCCTGCGGGGCGAGCGTCCAGCCGCATTTCTTCCTGAAACAGGATCGCCATGCCACGCAGCTTACGAATGATTTCCCGATTGCGCGCGAACTTTGATTCCCCGGGGTCTTTATCCAAATCATAGAGCTGAAGGCTCGGGTTCAAATAAAGTTTCCAATTACGCCAGCGTACCGCGGCCAACGCCCCCTGGCTGCCGTGATAGAAAAACGCTTCATTATATTCATTGCGCTTGATCAAGGACTTCCACTCACCGGGCGGATCCCATCGACGCCGAAGTGGAACCGATGCGTTGAGCGATTTTCCCACTGCCGGATGCGGCACGACCCTGGTCTCGCCCTTCAGCAATGGACTGATGTCGCGTCCGTCAATAACCCGGTCTATCGGAACCTTGATACCTGCAAAAGTGGCCAGAGTGGGATACCAGTCCATCGCGCGCACGACAGCCCCCGATTCCTTGCCTGCCTGCAATCCCAGTCCCGGTCCCCACGCGATTGCCGGCACGCGAATGCCGCCTTCATAGGTTGAAAGCTTGCGCCCGCGAATCTTCTGTTGCGGGGTGCGCCCCGGCCCACGCCCGTTGTCCGAGGCGTAGATGACGATCGTGTCCTCATCAATACCCAGAGCTTTAAGCGTGTCAAAGATGCGGCCGACATTGTGATCGAGTTCCTGAATGGCATCACCGTATTCGCCCCAGTTTGAGCTGCCCTTGAATTTCTCACTCACACCCAGCGGGTTGTGGAGCATGGTGTGGGGCAGGTAGAGAAAGAACGGGCCTTTTTTGTTCTTCTCGATAAATCCAATGGCCTCGTCAGTATAGAGCTTTGTTAGTTCTGCCGGATCAGCCGGGCGTTTAATCACCTTTCCATTTCGCAACAGGGGCACACCTCCCTTGTCCTTGAAATAGAGAATCTCAACCGGGTCAAGATTGTGCAGCAGCCCGAAATAATGATCGAAGCCCTGATTGCGCGGCAGGAATGGCTTCTGAAATCCAAGATGCCATTTGCCGATGCAGGCGGTGGCGTAGCCGCCCGTCTTTAGCAGCTCGGCAATTGTTAATTCATCGGGATGAATGCCCGAGCGTGAATCAGCGCGATGCACCCAAATGTGGTTACCCACCCGGCGCGGGTAACACCCGGTCAACAATCCCGCACGTGAAGGGCTGCAAATGGGAGCCGCCGCGTAGTAGTCGGTAAAGCGCGTTCCGGCCTTCGCCATCGCATCAATCCGCGGTGTCTTGACCTCCGTCGCGCCATAACAACCCAGATCGTAGTACCCCTGATCATCGATAAAGATAAAGATGATGTTGGACTTCTTCTTATCGGCCCCCATCAGGGACACGCTCAAACAAAATAAGACTGCAAGCAGGCTTTTCATTCATCTAGTAGACATAAACGAACTCACTGGAGTTGAGCAGCACGAGGCAGAGGTCCGCCAGGCCGCGCGTGCGCGCATCCACCTGGTGCCGCTGCAAATCCGGCTCGTAGTCCTGATATTCAAAAAGTTTCTCGGTGAAGGTGAAGGGTTCGCCGGTGTTTTCCTCATTGGCCTGGCGGGTGACTTGCCGGGGATAAACAGCCGGTTTGGGCTTGCGCTTGGCCTGCTCGGCGGTTGCCTGGCGCCAGTGACTCAATGCAGCCCGGGTTTCTCCCGCTTCGGGCACGCGACCAAAGGCAAGGCGGAAGGCGCGCTGCACCACGGCCTTGTCATTTCCCCCCTCCTTCAGGATGCGCGCGGCAAAGGCCAGGGCGCGATCGGCGGATTCCTCGCTGTTGAAGAGCGTGAACACCTGCGGTGTCACGTTGGAACTGTCGCGCAGTTCGCAGGACTTGTCCGGGGCGGGCTGGTTGAAGGTGGTCATGAAAGGGTCACGGTGACCGCGCAGTTTCAACGCGTAGATGGAGCGGCGATTGCGTTGAGCGGGCTTGGGATCGGGCAGGTAGCTCGGGGCAAAGGTGCCCATGATCATGCGCGGCTGAAGCGCCGCCTCCAGGTTGATGTCCGGGCGGGCGGGAATACCGCCGGGCTGCCGATTGAGTTCACCGGTGACCGCGAGCATGGAGTCACGCAGTTCCTCGGCTGAAAGCCGGCGAGGCCTAAAGACAGCATGGGTTGCGCGATCAGGATCCAGCTTGGCCAGCGCTTTCGCGTCTGGATGCGTGCTTGCCCGACGATACGCCTCAGAGTTCATGATGAGCCGGTGCAATTTCTTGACCGACCAGCCCTTGGCCATGAACTCAGAGGCAAGCCAGTCGAGCAGTGCCGGGTGGGTGGGCTTCCTGCCGGTGGAGCCGAAATTGTTCGGGTTGCCCGCCAGTCCGCGCCCAAAGTGATACTGCCACACGCGGTTAACCATCACGCGGGTGGTAAGCGGGTTGTCCTTGTGAACAATCCAGTCCGCCAGGGCCGTCCGGCGGCCTTCGACGGTAGCGGGAAGCTTTGCGCCAAGGCCGGTGGCCGTGAGGACGCCAGGTTGCACGACGTTCCCAGGCGAAAACAAATTGCCGCCCGGAAGGATGGCTGTCTTTTCCGGCACCACTTGAGCGTCTGGATTTTCCTTTGGCTTATGTTGCCTTGAAGCGACGTTTTTCTGCAGGCGCGTCTTGCCGTTATAAACCGTGTAGGCGATGGGCCGGTAACGATCCCAGCCCCAACTGAAAAGCTTGCTCCACTTGCGCCCCAGACGTTCGCGACCGAAGTCATTGGGGGTTACGCGTTCCTCCGGCAACTCCTCCAGCATACGCTTGTTTTCCTCAGCCCGAAGCTGGTGGTATTTCTTGTGCGCCTCAAACTCGCTGGTGTTTTCGCCGGGCAGAAACGACGCGTCCACCTCGGCAATCTGCGTGTTGGCAAACAAGGCCTGCAGGGAATAATAGTCGCGCATCGGCACGGGATCGAACTTGTGGTCGTGGCATTGCACGCACATCAGCACCTGCCCCAGGAACACCTGTCCAACTGAATCGGTGACATCATCCAGGAACTGCTGCCGGGTCACCGCAGCCACCGCCATGCCCGTCTGTTCCCAGGGCCCCATGCGCAGGAAACCGACGGCGATTTTGTTTTCCGTGCTCCCGGGGTCGATCTCATCGCCCGCAATCTGCTCGCGGATGAACTGGTCGTAGGGCTTGTCCTGGTTGAAGGAACGCACGACGTAATCGCGGTAGCGCCAGGCGTTGGGGCGTTCGAAGTCATTGGCAAAACCGCCGCTGTCGGCATAGCGCACCACGTCCAGCCAATGCCGTCCCCACTGATCCCCGTAATGTGGCGAGGCCAACAGGCGCTCAAGCAGCCGTCCGTAGGCACCAGGTTTCCGGTCCTTGATGAAGTTATCAATCTCCACCGGGGTCGGCGGCAGGCCGGTGAGGTCAAAAGTTGCGCGGCGGATGAGCGTCAAGCGGTCCGCCAACGGCGCCGACTGCAATCCATTGGGAAGTTGCGCATTAATGAAGGCATCAATGGGATTAACACCATTCATGGGCAACTTTGGTCGCTTGATCGGCTGATAAGCCCAAAGGCCTTTTGGGGCATACTTGCGGTCGGACCATTCCCCGCTCAGCCCCCCGCTGGTTTTCACCAATACCCCCTCCTCCGCAGCCCACGGATCCTTCTGCCTCAGCAGCGCTGTGACCTGTTTGGCATCCGGCCACGGTGCGCCGCCGGCAATCCAATCCCTAATGTACGCAACCTGTTTCGCGTTGAGCTTGTCATTCTCCTTGGGCGGCATCGGCTCCCAGTCATCCTCGTGTGTGCGCGTGGAGGCCAGGTAGAGCGGGCTTTGCAGGGGTTTGCCGGGGACAATCGAGGGCTCCTCGCTTTCACCTCCCTTGAGCAGGTCGGCACGGGTGCGCATGTCAAACTCGCCCTTCAGCTTTTTCTTTGTATCCTCCCCATGACAGGCAATGCATCTCTCCTTGAAGAGCGGCAGCACCTTCCTCGCAAACAGCACGTCGGCCGACGGTGCCTCACCGGCCCGGGCCAAGCTGCTCAGCGCAAGCAGAAGGATGACCGGAAAACTCTTGATGAAAAATCGACGCATATAAAACCACGAGCATAGAATGACAGAAACACATCGCAACATTTTTCGCGCTGCATTGACTTCGGGTGATTCCCATTCGTTATGTGCACAGTACGTCGCGTGGCAGAACTAAATCACGAACCAATTTCCGAATGGTCCGTTACAGCCCGGCTGACTCACCCTTCTCCTTGTCATATTGGCTATGATGTCTCAGTCCGAAATACTGCTTCAGGTCGAAGTCTTCTGGATGCGGAGTCTCATAGAGTGTGCGACGTTCGGGTTCCATCGCGGCAATTTGCTCCTTGGCTTCTTCGGGCGATACGGCTTTCAGGCTTCCATCGTCGAGCTGGACGATGACTCCCCCGTTGCGCAACAACTCCGTTCGCCGTTTGCGCTCCTCGGGATCCGGATGGCAAACATGCATGCAATTCCCACATGTCAGGGTCAGATCACGTTGTATCTTGCCGTAAGTGATGGGACTTTGCATTCCTCCGCCAGGCAATTCCGGACGTTCGCTCCAGGCCGCAAACGCTTCTCTTCTGACCGGAGCAAGGTCTTCATCATTCTTCGGGATGGGAAATCGAGCGGGAGACCAAGTGGACCATTTTCCCGACGCATGCAGGCCCGTCTGGCCACTGCACACATAGCTGCAACGGTCATAGGAGCGACGCTGGGTATAGGTAAAATCAACGCCGCCCATTGTGACGGTGACTTTATCCGTCTTCCCGTATCGGAAGAAACCTGACGGGCAGGACGAGTTGCAGGCTTGGCAATCGTCGCAGTAATTATCCTCCGGCGGCAGCGGGTCGGTTGGTATCAATTCGGCAGCCGTCACCACTGATACCAGTATCACGTTGGGACCATGGTCAGGAGTCAGCACATTGCCCGAGAACCCGAACCACCCAACACCGCCGCGAACCGCAAGATACCGGTGGGAGATATCCGGGGTCCGCTGCTTCAAATCACCGGGCTTATCGTTGCGAAAGACCAGGTTTTGCATAACGGCAATTGTTTCGTGACCAAACTGTCGCATGAAACTCGCCAGTTGAGCGGCGATGCCATCAGCGATGATGCTTGTCCTTGTGTAATCCTTTTGATGTCCTGCTCGATCGACCTTGCCCAGATAATCGCAGGTCTTACCTTCATCCAGAGGCACAACGAAGGTCACCGCCGATCTGGCACCTTCAAGCACATAGGTGAGGTCTGTTGAAGGAGGACCACCAGCCAATGTTTCCAAAGTCGTGATACCGACGATTGACGCCCCGTAATTCACGGGAAACTCTTTCACTTTGGCAGTGAGATCTTCCTTGCTTAGCGGATTCGCAGGAGGCGGCATCGATTTGTCTTTTTTGTACTACTCAGCCGGCTTTATGGAAATGATATTGGACTCGTTGTCGAGGATGTCCCGGACGCGGAGCTGAATAAAAACCTGCGCTTGGTCAAGCGATTTTTTCACGGGCAACTCTGCGCGGCGTGCGTGCGGTTGTACCTTCTCTAGCCGAAACAACGGCTCTCCCTCGCCCGATGGATTATCATGACCGATGACCGTGTAGGCGAACTGCGGCAACGTCTGCAGATCCGTCTCCCAAGTGACCACATACTTGCCCCGCTTGGGCAAGCGCAGCTTGGCCGACTTTAGTTTGACCGCCTCATATTTCGGCTTGGCGTCCTTTCGCTTGATGCTGTGCCGCGACGGGTTGGCCGCACTTGGCTTGATGTCCCGACCACCGGCTGTCATGAAATAAAAGGAACCGTCATCATCGCTGGCAACGCCCCCATCCCAGTTCGTCTTGAAGTTGAACGAACGCTTCCCCGGCACAAGATCCCAGGGATTCACCGAGTAGCGTCCACCGACGAACGCATGCCATTGTCCATCCAGCTTGCGCTTCCAGCCGCCCTGCAGGTTCGTCGTTCGCTGTTTGCTGCCGGTGTTGAGCCAGTCCTCGATGAACGCATCCGTGCTGCCCTTGAAAAACGCCTCCTTTGCAGCGACGTCCATCGTCACCAAATGCGTCCACTGCCCCGTCTTTCCCGAGCGCACCCAATAGCCGTAAAAAGTGTGCTCACCGATTAGCCAAGCGCGGGATACCAACGTGTACCAAGTATCGGTTTCCCAGCCCAATTCAAAGTTCCACGACTTTAGACCAGTTCCCTCGCCGCCAAATTTTTCCGTCAACGTTCCCGCGCCCCGGTGCACGGCTCGAATCGGGGCGGTGTGTTCCTTGTGATCCCAGATGGAAAAAATGTAGATGTGACCTTTCGGATGCGCCTGAATCCCCGCGTAACCGGCCGCCCTGCCCCGCCAGCCAAGCGCCTCGTAGTAGGTGTACATCGCCTCACCGGACTTGGGGACGCGAACTTCGTTGATCACGATGTCTCCGTCGAATCGATCGTCAAAAACAAAGTGCGACGACGGCGCGGAGTTTTGCGCAACAACAACGAATGCAGTAGACAGCAGCATAAACGTCAGGGAGTATTTCTTCATCATGAGAGTGTGCAAATCAGCTTGCAGACACCAAGTGCGTTGGATAAATCTGCGCAGCCGGCTCACGCCCAGCTATCCGTCATCCATCACCAACCGTCGAGATGTTTTTCCCTAAAAACCCCAAACGAACGCGGAGGAATCCCGCAGCGACAAGGCAGAATCATTTGACCTTGACGGTGGGAATTCTCCTGGCTGCTTCTGCCTCTTTTGCGGAAGATCGCATCACGCTCAACACGAAAGACGACGGTTATCGCGGCATATGGTACATGAACCAACCATTGAAGTCGGTTTACAAATACAAGTACAGCGGCGGCTTGGGCACCTATTGCGCCAAGCATAAACCGTTTGCGGTCTATTGCGACACCGTCAACAAGACATTCTTCTGCTATGGCGGCACGTCCAAGGCAAACAATCGCAGTTTGATACACATGGTGTCTTACTACGATCATGAAAAAAAGGTCGTCCCTCGTCCCACTGTCCTTCTGGATAAAAAGACCGGCGACGCGCACGACAACCCGGTCATCTCTGTGGATACCAAGGGGCATATCTGGATTTTTTCGACATCCCACGGCACCGGCCGACCGTCATACATCCACCGAAGCAGGAAGCCGTACGACATCGACGCATTCGAACTGATTCCCGCCACCAGGCTGCAGGATGGCAACCAAGCCGCGATCAACAACTTCTCCTATTTTCAAGCCTGGCATCTTCCACAAAAAGGATTTGTCTGTTTCTTCACCAAGTACGGCTGGGGCGCTGACCGAGCCTTGGCCTTCATGACAAGCTCAGACGGCATGGAATGGTCGGAGCGGCAACGACTGGCCTCCATCGCACGCGGCCATTACCAAGTCAGCGGTGCCACTAGGGAAAAAGCCGGTTCCGCATTCAATTATCATCCCAAGAAAGGGGGGCTGAACCACCGGACCAACCTGTATTACATAGAAACTCACGATCTTGGCAGGAACTGGCAAACCGTCGATGGACAATCCTTGAAGCTGCCACTCACGTCAGAAACCAATCCCGCCTTGGTTCACGACTACGAAAAGGAAGCGTTGAATGTTTACCTCAAAGATATCCGATTCGACGAGCAGGGCCGACCGATCATCCTGTACATCACCAGCAAAGGCTTCGAGTCCGGCCCCATGAATGACCCGCGTACATGGATGCTTGCCTATTGGAACTCTCGAAAGTGGCGGTTTCTAGAAATTACCACCTCAGACAACAACTACGACATGGGTTCGCTCTACATCGACAACGACAGTTGGCAAGTCATCGGTCCAACAGAGACTGGCCCGCAACCTTACAACCCAGGCGGCGAAATGGCACTTTGGGAAAGCCATAACAATGGCGAGACTTGGAAAAAAAGCAAGCAGTTGACCCGACACAGCAAACGTAATCACACCTACGCACGCGCCCCGGTCAATGCCCACCCAGATTTCTACACCCTTTGGGCGGACGGCCACGGCAGGCAACCATCCGAATCGAATTTGTATTTCTGCAACAGGGACGGCGATGTGTATTTACTGCCCAGACAGATGTCTGAACAGTTCGAGAAACCAACGCTCATTGATCCAGGCGCTTCCGCAAACGCGACCAAGCCGAATCGCTGAACGAAATCACGAGCAACCCGGGGAAGTGACGCTTGGCCAAGCGTGTGCTGATCGCGTTTCATTCGGCCAGGGTCAGGGTTGCCCGCCGCACGGAGAACGAATCGCCGCCAGAGAACACGAGGTGAACCGTGCGACCGTCGCGGCTCATCCACTTGGTTGGCAGGCATGAGGTTTCCCCGGGGGCGGTGTCCCACTCATCCGTGTGGAACACCGTGGTCCACGGGCCCCACGGTTCGGGTGCGTCGTAGATGGCCAGGCCTCCGGCAAAGCGGGTGTCCGCGCCCAAGCCGGTCTGGCACCAAAGGTAGCGGCGCAACCCCGCATTGTAGCTGACCGATGAACGGTAGCAATGCCCGGGATTAACGAACACCGCGCCGCGCTTGGCTACCGATTTCGCCCAGACCGGTGTTCCGTTTTGCTGGCGCACAAAAAACTCGTAAGCCGCACGCTCCCTGATTTTATCCCGCGGCACCCTGGCCAACACCATCCGGTCGGCGCGTTCGTAGGCGCTGTCTGAGTCGTGCGAATAAATGTACACGAACCGGTCCCGCGCCCCGTGGTGGTTTTTGCCGTAATTCAAGAATGTCGGATACCCGAAACTCTCGTCGAATTTCCAGTCGCTCCACGCCCACTCCACGCCGTGATCCGCTGACCATGCCAACTGCGCGTTGCCGGTGTTACGGACCAGCAGGTAGAGCACGCCATCAACCATCAGTATGCCGCTGACCTTGGCGCCGCGCTTTCCGTCCCCGGTTTTTTCAGCCGTAGCCGAGCGGAGGTTGTGCCCGTGAAAATCATCCGGCCCGCCGGCGACGGTACAGAGGCCCATGCTGAGTTTTCTCTCCACAAACGGCTTGAAGCCCCGGCCGTCACCGTACGCCGTGTAGAGCCGGTCGTCGTCACCCCAGGTGACGGGCCAGTTGTCGCTGCCCTTGGCCAGGCGCCGGATCGTCGGGGTCGGTGCCCACTCGACGCCCCGGATGACCGGGCTCGGCGGACAAGGCGCCTTGGCTTTGGGCTGTTGCACCGACGCGACGATCGGATCGAAGAACGGCGCAAGCACATCGTAATGCCCGCCCCACTCCCGCTTCCATGATTTGCCGGCGCGCGCCACGACAATGTCCAGGCTGGGGATGACCACGATCAGGCTCTCGTAAAGGCCCCACGACCAGTAGGCATCGCGCGGGACGTTCTTCAGCCGCCCGTCTGCGTTGTTCCACCACAGCAACCCGTAATGGTCGGAGGCGTTGCCATGGTTCTTCGCATCCACCTCCGGCAGATCGACAACCGAGTCGACAGGGGTCGATGCCTTTTTGACAAATTGCCGCGGCAGAATCTGTCGGCCGCTCCACCGCCCCTCCCGCAGGTACAGGTAGCCGATGCGCGCCATGGCATCGACGTTGGCATGGACACCCGAGCCGAACTCCCGTCGGCCGATTCCGTCGATCTCGTGGGGCCGATATGCATTGTGCCGCCACCGCAGGTCGGTGCGCCGGATGCCTAGTGGCGTGAAGACGCGCTCGAACAAAAGTTCCTCCACGTCCCGCCGGTAAGCGAGCGTGACACATTCCGCCAGCCAGTTCGGCCCGCCGTCGCTGTAGGCCCACTTGGTGCCCGGCTGGAAGATGAGCCGTTCGTAGCCGCCCGGTTTCTCGAAGCCGGCCGTCTGTGTCGCCAAATGTTGTATCGTGATCTGGCCGATCCAGCCCGTGTCGCGGTTCGACTCCGGCGGCATGGCAAACGTGGGATGACGCTTGGCCACCTTGTCGTCCAGCGCGAGCTTGCCGTCCGCGATCGCCAAGCCAAGCGCGGTGACGCCGATCGACTTGCTCGTTGATTTCAAATCGTAGCGCTACCGCACATCCCCCCACGCCAGTACCAGTTTGCCATGCCGCGTGATGTAGCCGGAGCCGCCGCCGCTCAGCGCGTAGTCACGCGCGGCCTCGAGCTTGGCCAAGCGCATGCCGACCTCCGCCGGCTTGGCCCGTGGCCAATCCGGCAGCGGCCACGGCCCCTCGGCGATTGTTGCCCCACGATCGAGCTTCGCCCCACCCGCCTGGCCACAGTAAAGGTCGGTCAACAGTGACACCCTAAACGAGTGGCACATGGTCCTGTTGTAAAATTGCGAAAACCCCAGTCCCTCCGCTGCCAAGGTGTCGAGATTGGGTGTTTGAATTTCCGACCCGGAGCAACCGAGATCAGCAAAGCCCAAATCATCAGCCATGATCAGGACAATGTTCGGTCGCCTGGCGGCATCAACAGAGGCAAAACAAGCCAATGCTGAAACGAAAATACTTATCCAGTTCCTCATAATTGTTGGCTGGGAATCGCACGAAAGAACCACGACATCCACAACGTTAGTCAAGCGCTTGGCCAAGCTTCAGGAGTTTGCCGGAATCGGGTTGTTGGGTGTCGAGGGCAAACCAGCGTTTTGAACCTTGGCCGAGCGATCGTACTGCAAACGGCACTACTCCGTTTCTGTCCACCGGGATTCTTCCTGTCAGCGCTACAAAAAAGAACCCTCCAGAATCGACACTGGAAGTCCATGTCGGCAAATAGGTCAGTTCCACCGTGCCGTCTTCGGAAGCCCATCGTGTCAACTGCCGCGTCACGTCGAACCGGAGCTTTTCCTCACCGTTGAGAAGCAGCGCAAAGCCATCTGTTTTCGGTTCTGTTTCCCACCCGACACCCCCGGAAAAACAATAAACCAAAGTGCTCCCTGCGATTTTTGGTGTCGGCGGCGTCAACCATGCCAATTCGGTTCCGGTTTTCTGCTGACGAATAAATCTTCGATGATCATGGTCTCCAGCATAGTTAAACCACTCCGTCTCCTCACTGCCTTTCTGCGAGACTATCCCGACCGCCGGTTGAGCCACTCGCACATAATCTTGCAGCTTTTGCAGGATGCGAATTTCTTGTTTCGTTCTTCCGCCAGTCGCCCAGTTGGCCAAGCGTTTGAACGTCAATGTTTCACCGCTGGGCGGCTTGTGATAGGGCGAAGGTTCCTGATCTGCCCTAGCCCTGAATGGTTCACCGGCCAATTCACGAACGGCTTGAACCAGTTTGTCCTCCACATCCGGATCGTATCGACCAGGCTGCTCATAGTAGACTTGGGAAAAATCAGCCTCGTAGCCGCCCTCCTCCAACACACGACGCGACGGAATGTAGCCTGGCATGTCATTCACCCATGCGTTGATCCACAGGCGCGACCAGTCAAGTTCCCGCTTAAGTCGAACGGCGTAATCTACCACTACCTCGCCCGCAAGAAACACCATTGCCAACTCATTCCCAAATTTCCAGACCGACAGCGGATAGCTTACCTCCGCCGGAATAGATCCCTGCACGTCCAGTTTCGCCAGCATCGCTTTGGCCAATTGATGATCGAACCCACCAGACTTCAATTGCTCCTGCCAATGCTCACG
>MPMB02050397.1_pt1 | contig 14108 bp, 12 predicted proteins | sample 1617371 | NCBI WGS metagenome assembly MPMB02 (sample SAMN05944808, study PRJNA350692) | marine metagenome | biome: marine; feature: ODZ; material: water; isolation source: 300 m water sample filtered on 0.2 um supor filter | place: Pacific Ocean | collected 2012-04-08 | depth 300m m
CTTGGCCTGCCCCCATTAAGTGGTCCAGCGTCTATGAGAGAGTTCGGCGCGGTTTCATGCCCTGCTGTGCAGGCTGGAGCGTAGCGTAAGCCTGGACAGCAGGGCGGGGCAAGATGGTTTGTGGCGCCGGCGGTCGATAGCCGAGCGAGCTATGGGGCCGGATCGTGTTGTAATGTTGTCGCCATCGTTCGATCAGCACTTGCGCCTCCTTCAGTGTGTAGAAGATTTCCGTATTCAGAAGCTCGTCCCGGAGCTTGCCGTTGAAGCTCTCGTTGTAGCCGTTTTCCCAAGGGCTGCCCGGTGCGATGAACAACGTCTTCACGCCGATCCGCCCGAGCCAGGTCCTGACGGCAATGGCCGTAAACTCCGAACCGTTGTCGGAGCGAATATGGTCCGGCGGCCCGTGTTTGACGAATAGCTCGGCCAGGCAGTGGAGAACGTTGTCAGATTTAAGTCCCCGCTCGACGACGATGGCCAGGCACCGCCGGGTGAACTCGTCAATCACCGTCAGCATGCGGAACTTCCTGCCGTCATGCGTCCGATCCTGTACGAAGTCATAGCTCCAGACATGATTGGCCCAACAGGGCCGAAGTCGAATGCATGATCCGTCATTGAGCCATAACCGGCCCCGCTTGGGTTGCTTCTGGGGAACTTTAAGCCCCTCCCGCCGCCAGATACGCTGCACCCGCTTGGCGTTTACATGCCAGCCTTCAGCGCGCAGCAGGGCGGTGATCCGCCGATAGCCGTAACGGCCATATTGCTCGGCCAGTCGGATGATCGCCGCCGTTAACGCGTCTTCACCGGGGCGACCTTTAGGGCGCTTGCGCTGTGTCGAGCGGTGCTGACCAGTCACCTGGCAGGCACGCCGCTCGGAGACATCCATCTTGGCTTGCAGATGCTCAACACAACGCCGGCGTCGGGCGGGGCTCAGTAGTTTCCCGAGAGAGCCTCCTTCAATATCTGCTTGTCCAGCGTCAGGTCCGATACGGCGATACGGAGACGCTTGTTCTCCTTCTCAAGATCCTTCAGGCGCTTCGCCTGATCGACCCTCAAACCACCGTATTCGCGCCGCCAGCGATAATAACTCTGCTCCGAGACGCCCAACGCCCGGCATGCCTGGCCGACCGTCTTGCCTTGCGACAAGGCAACCTCCGCCTCGCGAAGCATGCTGATGATCTGTTCTGGTTTGTAACCTCGGCTCATTCATTCCTCCATATTAAAAAGGTCAGAATGCGCCAAAATCTCTTAATTAAACCTGGACCACTTTTCGGGGGTCACGCCAGTGATGTTCTCGATGTCGCTCAAGCGGTCGGAAACCGCGAGACGCGCTTCCGGCGCGTCGATGCAGATGTAATCGGCGCGTTGATACTTGGTGATCAGGTTATAGCCGAGATTGGCGCTGTTCGACTGCGCGTTGACCGCCATGAAGCGCGCCGACTTGTCCAAGGTTTCGATCATCGACGTGGTCAGAAGCCCGTGACCGAAATCGTTGACGATCACCAGATCGAATTCGTCCGCCCGGTCTTTGATGATGCGGTCGATCTTCTCCTCGACCTCGGGCCGGGTCGGGGTGTCGTCCATGTGGTAGACCTCGAAAAGCTTTCGCAAATAGCTCTTGTCGATGTAGCGGGTCTTGCGGGTCGTCGGCAGGCCCTGGCGGCGGAAGGCATGCAGCCTGACGTTCGGTTTCAGGGAGTTGATGATGATTTTCTCATAGCCATAGTCGTCGCCGATGGTGGTGACGACCTCGACTTCCCCGCACAAACCGGCGACATGGTTGGCGGTCGCGAAAACCCCTCCGGCGAAGACCTCGCGGCTGCCGAACTGGGTGGCGATCATATGCTCTTTCGGCGACTTGCCGATTGCCGAGACGTATTTGTAATCGTCGATGATGGCGTCTCCGACGATCAATACCCGAAAATCCTTGATCTTCTCGATCAATTCCATCAGGTCGCCGAGGATGTCCTTTTGCCGTTGCGATTCCAGGAATTCGTCGAGGCCGGGGTCAAAGATCGCCAGATGGCGGTTGATCAACGACGAGGATGAAAAGGTGACCTCGTCCGTAAAAACCAGGCAACCGCCATGGGATTCCACGGCCCGGCGTTCATCGACGATGCCGCCAGTGACGTCGTCGCTCGGATCGGTATAATCGGAGCCCTTGGCGTAGACGATCGGCTTGACCACATCGATGGCGCCGACCGCCGTCGCCTCGTCAACGACACCCACATAGTCGACACAGTCAAGCGCCGCCAGCATTTCGGCGCGCATTTGTTCGGAAAACACTGGCCGTCCCGGACCCTTGCTGACGAAAGCGTCGGCGGTGATGGTGACGATGAGGAGATTGCCCTCGCGCCGGGCTTGACGCAAATGGCGAAGATGGCCGATGTGGAGCAAATCGAAGGTGCCGTGCGCCAGCACCACCGTCTCGCCGCAAGCGCCGGCCGCCGTCGAGATTTCGCCCAGTTCCTCGATGGTTTTAAGCTTGCTTTGCAAGGGGTTGGCGTTGGCCTTTTCGTCGGTCTTCCATTTGCGAATCTGGCGAGTCATCGGTCGAAAACCTTTTATGTCGCTTCGCCGGGGCCGAGAAAGCGGAACCAATCGGCGGTCGCCTCCTTGATTCCTTCCTCCGACCAGACCGGCGCCTCTCGCCAATCATCGATGTTTTCGAGCATGATCCGGACACCGTCCTCGAAAGTCAGGGAAGGTTTCCAGCCTAGAAGACGGCTGATTTTGCGGCTGTCCCCGAACGTGCCGGCGGGTTCGCCAGGCCGTTTCGGCAGATGGATGGTTTCGCCGCCCAACAGCTCGACAAGGCGGTTGATGCTGTAGGTATTGCCGGAGCCGACGTTCATCACCTCGCCGGAAACATCGGACCGGGCGGCGGCGACGAAGGCCTCGGCGGTATCGGTGACGAATGTGAAGTCACGTGTCTGGGTGCCGTCGCCGACAACGGTAAACGGTTTGCCGGCGAGCTTCTGGGCCAGGAAAACGCCGAATACGGCGCCGTAGGTGCCGGACGATCGCGCCCTCGGGCCAAAAACATTGAACAGCCGAAGCGAGATGGCCGGAAGGCCGTAAGTCTGGTGCCAGTGCCTGACATACTGCTCGCCGATATACTTGCTGAGGGCGTAGGGATACATCGGTCTGGACGGGGCGCTCTCCGGCGTCGGCAAGGCATCGGGAAGACCGTAACACGAAGAGGAGGCGGCATAGATGAAGCGTTTCACGCCGCCGGCCCGGGCGGCTTCCAGAACCGAGACCGTGCCGTCCACGTTGGCCCGATGGTAGCGCAAGGGATGCTGGATCGAAGGCACGATATCGGCGAGGGCGGCAAGATGAAAGACCCAATCCACCCCGGCAAGCATTGGGACGATCGTCTCGGCGGCGGCAACATCGGCATGATGCACTATTAAACGAGGGTGATCCCGGACCGCCGCCAGGTTTTTCTCTGAATCAGCGACAAAATTGTCGATGACGGAAACATCGTGCCCCAGGGCAAGCAGGCGTTCGACGAGGTGACTGCCGATGAAGCCCGCCCCTCCGGTGACCAGAGCCTTTTTAGGAATCGCGTTCACGGATGATTGTCCAAAATACTAGTACGGTACAGCGCAGTTAACGACCCCATACGACGGTCTTGCGAGGTTTCCGGCTAGGAGCCGCGCCGCGCCGTGGTGTCTATGCACCACAAGCGGTGCGCGACGACGTCCGGAAGCCTCGCAAGACCGCCCGAAGGGTCGCTTCTCCCGTCCCCTCGGGGCGTCGGGAACGCTTGACGATGCTTTGGCATCGCCGGCGCGCCCTTTCGGGGACTTACGCGGCGCCACTGGCGCCACGGTTCCCCTCAAGCCTACCGAGGGGACGGGAGAAGCGATCGTATGGGGTCGTTAACTGCGCTGTACTGTACTAGGCCTCCGTGGCCGAATGGCCGCCGCGGGATGCGGCGGAAAATAATGCAACCTATTGAACATAATGAATATAGCATGGATTGGCCGACAAAGTTCACCATTGATGATCGGGAACGGTGGTGGTGGCGCTTGCGGCCCCATGTCAAGGCCAGCCCGGCAGGCTTAGAGGAAGTTGCTGAGGCTGAGCTGGCGGATGCGCGCCAGGGCCTGGTACGAGGCTTCCAGGGCCTGGGAATCATCGAGCAAGCGGGTCACCGCGTCGAGAGTGTCGATGTTTTCCACGGCCGCCACTTGCGCTTCGAAGAAACCGATCAGGGTTTCGTGGTTTTTGTTATTTCGATCGATGAGGGTCCGCTTGAAGCCGTGATCCAATTCCACTTCCTCGATATTGCTGGCAAGTTCGGTTCCGAATGGCTGGGTGGTGGTGGCGGGCGGGTTGAGCGAAAGGTCCAACAGGTTCAAGGCGTCGTCGATCCGGACCGAGTTGTTTTGAAGTCCGCCGGCGGTCCCGAAAACACCTTGCAAGATGATGCTCATGGCCCGGATCGCCTTCTCGAAAGCGGGATCGGTGGCGTTGATATCGAAGTCGAAGCTCTGAATCTTGCTCACCCGGTGGTTCTCGACGACGTTGTCGCCTTGGTAGTACGAGGTATCGACGGTGACGGTAGGGGCGGCGGTGGCGCCTTCGACGGCCAGCGAATCCGAAGACACGAGGGTAATGACGGTGCCGGTGTTGGCGTTGACGGTGAAAGTTCCGTTGTTGCTCGCCGAACCGGTGACGGTGATCTTGGCGCCGACGGGAATGTTGCCGAAGGCGCCAGTGTTGGCGGCCGTTATGGTGTCCGGGTTGGCGTCGGCGAACGTCAGGGTCCCATAACCTGATGTCGGATGAGTGGTCTTGGCGATGGTGGCGTTGGTGGCGTTGGTTTCGGTGGTCAGGGAGTCGCCGCCGGATAGGGTGATTGTCGTCCCGTCATTGACGGCGATGGTGAAGGTGCCGTTATTGCTGGTGGAATTGGTGACGGTGATCGTGCCGCCGACGGGAAGGTTGGCGAAGGCTCCCGCGGTAGCGGTGGTGATGGTGTCCGGGTTGGTGTCGGCGAAGCTCAGGGTCCCGTAACTCCTCGCCGTGGTGTCGACGGTGACCCCGTCCCATGGCGTGCCCGCGGTGGCTGTCAGTTTCGGAAAGAGGTCGTGATCCCGGGTGACCGGAAAAAGGGTTCCTGTCGAGGCATCGCCGGTCCATTTGGACTGAAACGTGGCTAGGTTCGTCAGGTTGAAGTCGGCCGGCTGGGTCCCGGTGCGAGCACCACTGAACATATAATCGCCGTTGAAATCGGTGTTCAAATGGGCTTCCATGTCCTTCAAGGCACGAAAGGCGGCTTTCTGGACGACTTCCACCCGTACTTCCACGTTGGTGCTGCCGCCGGAAAATTCAAAAACGGCTTCGCGGAAATCGCCGACGGTTTTCTTGATGCCCTCGATGGTCGTTTCCATGGTTTGCATCTTCACGTCGACCAATTCGTTGTTCCTTTTGTAGCGGCCAAGGATAAGAGCGTCGTTCTCGATGTTTATGAGGCGCTCGGCATCGAGCGAGATGCCGGCATAATCCTGGGAAACTTTTTCACTGCTTATCTGCACCTCTGTGTCCATCATCCGCTTTTGGGCGCGCAGCAAAAAATTGATGAGCTGGGTGTTTGTGGCGAGGTTGGCAATGCGGCTGATGGTCACGGTTTCCTCCTTGCCTTACTAGACCGCCCGCTCGAGAGCGTCGAACATGCTCTGGATTATCGAGATGACACGAGCGGCGGCGGAGTAGGCCTGCTCAAAGAGAATAAGATTTGACATCTCTTCGTCAAGGTTTACGCCTCTTTCGGTATCAGATTTAAATTGCAGGCTTTCGGTAAGAAGTTGCTGGATTTCGATATTGGCTCTGTTGCTTTCGGCTTGTGTGGCGTTGTGCGCAACAATGGCCGCCGCGTATTCATCGAAAGTGTGACTAAGGCTGGCGATGTTGCCGGCGGCGTCGAAAGCGTTGACGGCGGCGAAGGTGGAGGCAAGATTTTTGATTTGGGTATCGTCGCTGACGCTCATGAAATACTCGCCGGCGGCGGCAAGGTTGGCGTTCCATTGCATGGAGCCGCGGGTAACGTTGCCCGGCGCCACCAGGATATCGTTCCTGACGGCGATGGTGCCGGAGACGTTAACGTCGGCTCCGTGCATGCCGAGCTCCGTCAACAAGGTATTGACGCCGCCTTGGGTGACGGTCATGTTGCCGGCGGTGCCATGGGAAATCCGCAAACGGAACCCGGCTCCGTCGGGGATTATCGCCGCCGTGACGCCAATGGTGGCGTTGTTGATGGCGGTGGCGATGCCCGTAAGGTTCGTTCCGGCGGTGATGCTGACGTTGCCCAGGGCGCCGGTGTCATCCTCGAAGGTCAGGGTCGCGGCGGAGGCGCCGAAGGAGCTCGCCAACTGGTTGGACTCGTAAATATTTTCGGACAGGTTATCGACGAAAAAATCGTTGAGGCCGAGGAAATAGGAAAATCCGGAGACGGTTTCGTCGACGTCGCCGTCGCCGTCGGGATCGAAACCGATGGCGGCGTCCTGGTGGGTGCTGCCGGCGGCGGTGGCGGTTTCGTCGCGGAAGACCAGGTTGAGGCTGGTGTTGTTGAGGGTGATGGCGAACTTGCCGCTGCTGTTGACGGCGGCGGTGGCCGTGGCGGCGCCGTTGGCTTGCAGCCAGCCCTGGATATGGGCCGCCACCTCGTCCACGGTCCAGGCCGCGTAGGAGACCTTGGCGGCCGAATCGCCGGCGCCGTAGGCGACCTGCATGATGGTGTTGAGGGTCGTCGTCGCCTGCTGGTCGCCACTGCTGTCGAACAGCGAGATGGTGACGTCGTCGGCGCTGGAGGTGGGATCGAGGTCGATGGTCTGGGTCGAGGAATCGACGAAGATGCGTGTTCCCGTCATCGACTGCATGCCGGGGAAAGGGACGCCGCGGTTATGGATCTGGTTGAAGACGTCGCGCAATTCGGCGGCCATTTCGTCGAGTTGGCTTTGCAGGTCGGTGAGGATGTTGTCGCGAAGGTCGATCAGGCCCTTGATCTGGCCGCCTCTGAGCTCGCTGGTGATGTCGTTGCCGGCGATCTGCACGCCGACGAAGAGGCCGGCAAGATCGCCCTCGGCGTGGGTGGTGGTGGCGGCGATGGTGCCGGCCGCCGAATGGGTCATCGTCACGGCGGCGTTGTCGATCAGGGTCCGCCCGCCGGAGGAGAAAACCACAATATCGCCGTCGGAACGGGAGAAATAGACGATATCTATCAGCTCGGCCATTCTGTCGAGGCTCTGGTCGCGCTGGTCCCTTAAGTCGGTAACATCGCGCCCGACCGTTTCGTTGGAGATGATTTTGTCGTTAAGATCGGCGATTTTGTTGGTCAGTACGTTGATCTCGGTAACGGCCGTGCCAATGGACTGATCGGCCTGAAGGCGCAATTCCTGAATTGTGGTGCTCATGGACTGGAGTTTGAGCGTCATTTCATTGGCCCGGCGCACCAGCTCGCTCTGTTCCAGGGTCTTGCCGGGGGCGTCGGCGAGGGATTCGATGGCGGCCTCGAACTCGCCGACGAGATGGGCCAGCGACGTATTGTCGCCCGGGGCGCCGAATAATTCCTGCAGGCGAGCATAGTAGTTTTCCTGGACGTCGAGGGCATTCAAGGTGCTTTTTTCGAGGCGCAGGCTCTTCAGCAGGTTTTCGTCGATCCTGCGGGTGATATCGGCGATCTGGACGCCGGCGCCGGCGGATTCGACGACGCGTTGCTCCATGTTGACGATTTTGCGGGAATAGCCGACCGAGTTGACGTTGGCGATGTTGTTGGCGGTTGCGTTCAACGCCGCTTGGTTGGTCAGAAGGCCGCTTTGGGCGGTGCGGATGGCTAAGGTCAGGCTGCCGGCCATGGCGATAAATTTCCTCGACGGGGGTTTACAACGACCGGTTCACGGAAATGGGCGTGGTCTGGGACGCGGCGGTGTTGCCGCCGGCGTCGACGGAGCCGCTTGCCGAATAGGTTCCCGGGCCGGGCTGGCCCGACTTGACCGCCTCGGCGATGGCCTCGACGACCCGCCGGTTGGCATCGATGGCGCTTTTCAGCAGTTTTGCGTTGTCTTCCATCAAGCCGTTGACTTTCTCTCCCAGGTTACGCAGCCTTTCGCGCAAATCGGCGTTCACTTGCGTCATGATTTGGGGTTTTTCGCTGATTTTAGAAAGCCTGTGAACCCTGGATTCGTAGACCCGGCTCAAGGTGTTTTTTTCTTCCAAAAGGGCGGTGACGTCAGGTGTCCGGTGTTCGCGAAGAGCCCGGTTTTCCCGTGTCAGCAGGTCGGCCAGGCGTCCGGTTATGACGATCAGGTCTTTAACGTGGTTCGATGCGTTGTTCGATGCGTTGTTCGATGCGTTCATGATTCAAGATCCCTCCTGCATTTTGAGTATCTCGCGTAACACGGCATCGGCAATGCCGATGCCGCCGGCGCGGGCGAATGCCTTGCCGTATTCGTCCACCTGCATCGACCGCCAGAGGTCCTCTCCAGGACCGCCGCCGAAGGGCTCCTCGGCGCTGATGTTGGCGAACATGGGCTGCAAGGCTTGGCTCAAGAAAAAAGCCTCGAATTCCTCGGCAACGCGGCGGGCCTGCCGATAATTGTCGGTAGGGGTGAGGCGGGGGATCGCCTTGCCGCCGGCAAGGGCGGTTTCCGCCTGCATGGAAAGGACGCTGTCGGCCATTACATCACCTGGATGTCAGCCTGCATGGCGCCGGCGGCCTTGATCGCCTGGAGGATGGTGATCATGTCCCTGGGGCCGATGCCGAGCGCGTTAAGACCGTTAACGAGCTCTTGCAGGGTGACGCCTTCGTTGACGACCATCAGGCGTTTGTCCGAGTCTTCCTCGACCTCGATGTCGGAGCGCTCGACGGTCGTGGTCGTGCCGACCTCGGCGAAGGGGCCGGGTTGCGAGACTTGTTGCGTCTCGGTGATGCGGATCGTCAGGCTGCCTTGGGCGATGGCGACGGTGCTGATGCGGACGTTCTCGCCCATGACGATGATGCCGGATTGCTCGTCGATGATCACTCGGGCCAGCTGATCCGGATCGATGCGCAGCTGTTCGATATCGGTCATCAGGTTGACGACGTTTTGGCGATAACTTTTAGGCACCCGGATATGCACGGTCGAGGGGTCGCTGGGGCGCGCCGAATTGGAGCCCAGAAAAGCGTTGACGGCCTGGGCGATGCGCCTGGCGGTGGTGAAATCCGGGTTGCGCAGGTTCAGCATGACCGTTTCCATATTGGTCAATTCAAAACCGACTTCGCGCTCGATGATGGCGCCGTTGGCGATGCGGGCGCTGGTCTGGACGCCCTTGGTTATCGTTTCCGCGGCGCCCTCGGCGGTGAAGCCGCCAACCGCCAGCTGGCCCTGGGCGACGGCGTAGACCTCGCCGTCGGCGCCGAGCAGGGGAGTCACCAAAAGCGTGCCGCCGAGCAAACTCTCGGAATCGCCCAACGCGCTGACGGTGGCGTCGATGCGGCTGCCCGGGCGGGCAAAGGGTGGCAGGGTGGCGGTGACCATCACGGCGGCGACGTTATCGGAAGTGATTCCGGCGGTGGTTGGCTTTACACCCAGTCGGTTCAACATGGCCTGCAGGCTCTGTTGGGTGAAGTGGCCGTCTTTCAAGGTGTCGCCGGTGCCGTTGAGGCCAACAACCAGACCGTAACCGACAAGCATGTTATCGCGTATCCCTTCAAAACTCACGATGTCCTTGATCCGCGACGACGCCTGGGCGCCGCCGACGGCGACGAAAAGCAGCATGAGAGCCGCCAAGGTGGCGGCGAAAGGATGTGAAACCGCCTTCGCCCGGCAAGCCGGGCGGGCCGCCGGGCCGACAGGAAGAAACTTATAAAAAGCGATGAAAAAGTTTCCCGTTGGATTCATTTTGTGGTTCGTTCCAAACCGTTGGATCAACTGTTTCCGACATTATGCATGCGAATTTCATGCCAGGACCAATTTTCCCATAACATATTGAATTAAATAATTATTGCTGGATTCCGGAACTCTGGACCCGGGCGGAGGAAAGAATAGAGAGCGCCGGGCGGGGAAGATATTACCGGGCTTCAATCCGTCTTCCCACTTTCCATTCTAAAAATATGGTTATTCCGGCTGGCGGCTTTCAATGCCGCCGGTCAAAACCCACCCGCGCCGGGGCGTCAACGTTTCAGCTCGGCGGCCGTCTGGGTCATTTCGTCGAGGGTTCTGAAAACGCTCGCCGATGAATTGTAGGCCTGCTGAGTGATGATCATCTTGGTGAACTCGTCGGCCAGATCGACGTTGGAAAGCTCGCGGACGCCGGGTACGAACTCGGCCTGACCGCTTTCATCGGCGGCGACCACGTTAGCCGTGCCGGATTCGGCGGTTCGGGCTAAAGTATTGCCATTGCGCATCTCCAGGGCATCGGGATTGGAGAAGAGGGCCAGCGGAAGCTTATAAATAGGCCGGAAGGTCGCATTCTCGAAGGTAGCGACGATTTGGCCTTTATTGTCAAAATTAAAGGACCTCATTTCGGCGGCGGCGGAGCCGTTACGGGTAAACGAGGTCGGCGTGAAACCGCCGCCGAACTGGCTCAGATCGCTCAGATCGAGGGCGACCGTCGCCGTTCCGGCGTTGGCGTAGGCAAAGCTCAGACTGAGGGGAGCGCTGGGATTCGTCAACTGTCCATTGGCACCGAAGGTCAGCGTCTGGATCGCCGAGGTTTGCGTGTTGATGACGTTGGCGGTGGTGTTGACCAGGGGCGCCGTGTTGTCGTTCTGGGCCGTGACGTTGGCGGTGGTGGTGACGGCGGCGGCGGTGGCGTCGATAGTGAAGGCGTCGATCACCGATGGGGTGCCGGTGAAGGCCGTGCCGGCGGTATCGGCGGTGATGGTGAGCTCGCCGGCGGCGCCACCGGCCGCCGCGGTGACCTGGGCGGCCAGGTTGACGTTAAGGTTTATATTGGCGAACAGATTGTTGCGGACGACGGTCAGGGTGTCGCCGACGAGGACCGTGTAGCTCGCCGTGTCGGGGCCGATGGTATATCTGAAGATGTCGCCCGCCTCGACGGTGCCGCCCAGGGTGACGGTGTCCACCTGGGCCACCGAGGTGCCGCCGTGAACGGCGGCGGCCGATGCCGTGAAGGCGGTGCCGGCGGTGTCGGCGGTGATGGTGATTTGCCCGGCGGCGGCGCCGGCGGCGGCGGTGACGTTGCTGCTGACCGAGCTGTTGGCGTTGATGGCGGTGACCAGGGCGTCGCGAACGACATCGATGTTGGCTTCGCCGCCGGAGACGGAATAAGGAATGACATTGCCGTTGATGGTGACGCTGTAGGTATCGCCGGCCTCGATGGTGCCGGCCAAGGTGATCGTATCGAGTTGGGCGACCGGTGCGCGCGACGTGGTGTTGGTCATCTGCCAGGTGTTGACGGCGCTTTTGAGGAAGTTGAGCCTTGCCGACTGCTGGGTGCCGGTCGAATCGATCATGTCGATGTTGTAAGCGCGGATGCCGGAGCCGGCGTCGGCCGTTTGCGTGGTCGATAACAAAGCCGTGTTGTCGGCGGTGCCGCCGCCATTGGTGGCCGCCGCGGTGGCGGTGAAAGACGAGTTGACGGCCTTGGCGGTGAGGGTAAGTGCTCCGGTGCCGGTTGCCGCCGCCGCCGTGACGATGGCGCCGACCGTGGCGTTGGCGTTGATGGCGGTAACCAGGGCGTTGCGAACGGCGTTGAGATTGGCCGCGCCGCCGACGGTAGTGGTGATGGTGGTGCCATCGACGGTGACGCTGTAAGTGTCGGCGGCCTCGATCGTGCCGGCGATGGTGACGGTGTCGGTCTGGGCATTGGCGATGAGGTCGGTGGCCGGCAGGTTGAGGCCCAAAGAGGCGGTGGTGGTCGGGAGAGAGGTGTTGGCGAAGGCGGCGCGATCGATCCTCAGCGCCGAAAGGGTGCCGGTGTTGGAAAAGACGCCGGTGGCGGCGTTTGCCGACCAGCCCTGGACGAAAAAGCCGTTCTTGTCGACCAGATAGCCTTCATAGGCGGTGTTGGTGGCGCTGGTCTGTCCCGTCGTGTCGGCCGTCGTCACCGGATTGGCCGTCTTCATGGTGAAGGAACCGTCGCGGGTGTAGAGGGTCTCGCCGGAACCATTGAGCTTGGTGTTGAGGATGAAAAAGCCGTTGCCGTTGATTGCCAGATCTTGATCCCGGCTGCTGGCCACCAGCAGGCCTTGCTCGCTTATGCGCTGGAAGTCATTGGGCAGGACGCCGCCGAGGTCCGACTGTTTGTCGATGGTTTGGCTAAGCACGGAGGCGAAATGAGTATCGGTGCGCTTATACCCTCCCGTCGTCACGTTGGCGATGTTCTCGCCGATAACGCTGAGCGCGTGACTCTGACTCATCATCCCGAGGGTAGGGACGGCAAAAAATCCATAACCGCTCATGTTCCCGCTCCAAACTCTTGTACGGACAAAAAAGCAGAAAAATCCTAAAAAATCATAAGATTGGGAAGCAAGAAGAATGCCAAGGGGAAAGGTCGAATAAGACCTTGATTCACAATCTTTTATTTTTTCGCGGCCAGGCAAAGTATACCGGCCATCGTGGGTTCGGCATGAAAACGATGCAGGAATTGCCGGGTGATCGGGAAGGGGTATGCATTGTTGGCGGCTTCGCGGCACGGACGGAGGCGGCCTGAAGGCCGTCCTTGACAAAAAGCACCCGCCGGAGGCCTTGGGTATTTAGGCCGGCCCGGAAAAGTGGCCTCTTTCAGGCCTCCCAAAAAAGTAAGCCCCGCCTATTCTCTTGAGAGACCTCGCGGCCATTCTCACGAGCCGCACTTCCCCGGTAATCGGTGAAGAACCCAATCCTTGCGGATTTGTTTGGGCGGACTTCCAAAAACACCTCACGGACGTTTAATCGCCTTTCAACCACCGATGAGACACTATAGTCTTGACGCCCGCGAGATAGGTTGAAAGCGCCGGAGTTTATCCGGACACATTCTGCGTGTCGGACCATGAAAGTTTCAAAGCTTGGTGTCAGCAAGACGGCTTCTTCTGTCCGGCGGAAAAAAAAGCCGGCCGGAAAAGGCGGCAAATTCACCGAATACTTGAAAGAAGCCGCCGCGGTGGCGGAGGCGCCGGAGGCGGTCGAACCGTCGCGGAGCGCCCCGGTCGGATCCGTGTTGGCGGTTCAAGAATCCCCGGATTCCACCGACGGGCGCTCACGCGGATTGATGAAACACTATGGCGATGAAATCCTCGATCGTCTTGAAGATTTGCGGCACGGCCTGTTGACGGGCGCCGTGTCCAAGGACAAGTTGGCCGGTCTGGCTCAAAAGTTGCGCGCCCAACAACGCAAAAGCGGCGATCCCAGGCTCAATGAAATCATCGATGAAATCGAGCTGCGCGCCGAAGTGGAAATTGCCAAATTGACCCGCAACGTCTGACAAACGTTTTTCTGCCGTATCTCCGGTCGTTCAGGGGCCGATTTCGGTCGATTTGAGATTTTGTTCCACGGAATAGTGGGAACCCATCTTCCATCTTGAAGTGTCTTCGCGCCGTCCTTATATTCCGCGCAGAAAGCAATGACTGTTCTGGGAGGCCAAAAGGCAATGACGGTGACGTTGCTTCCGGATTACCGACCTTCGGATGAAGAAGTTTTTATGAACTCGGCCATGACCGAGTACTTCCGCCGCAAACTGCTGGGTTGGCGTAGCGAGCTTTTGAGCGAATCCAATGAAACCTTGCAACATCTTCAGCAAGGCGGCAACCAGGAACCCGATATTACCGACCGCGCCAGCATCGAGACCGAACGCTCTTTTGAATTGCGGACACGCGACCGGGCCCGCAAGTTGATCAACAAGATCGACGACGCCCTTGAGCGAATCAGCAATGGAACCTACGGTTTTTGCGAAGAGACCCGCGAACCCATTAGCTTGTCGAGGTTGGAAGCCCGCCCCATCGCGACGCTGAACATCGAGGCGCAGGAACGCCACGAACGTATGGAAAAAACCCATCGCGACGACTAGTACCGCCCAGCGTAATTCCTGACCCCATACGACGGGCTTCCGAGTTTCCCGGCTAGGCGCGTGGCGCGCCGTGATGTCAATCCATCACAAGCGCCGCGCAACGCCGTCCGAGA
>MPMB02026357.1_pt1 | contig 14099 bp, 15 predicted proteins | sample 1617371 | NCBI WGS metagenome assembly MPMB02 (sample SAMN05944808, study PRJNA350692) | marine metagenome | biome: marine; feature: ODZ; material: water; isolation source: 300 m water sample filtered on 0.2 um supor filter | place: Pacific Ocean | collected 2012-04-08 | depth 300m m
GTGCATGGCCGCCACCCAGTGCACGGAAGCGACATACGGTACCTGCACACTCACCACGTGCAAGGACGGTAACTGCCAGTACAACAAGGACTGTTCCGCCTGCGGCGAGGGGACCTCTTACTGGTGCAGATACTGTGCGACCTTTGGCGAGCCCGGCTGGTGCAAGTACTGCAGGGGCGATGGGCAGTGCTGCGTATCGGAGGACTGCCCTGACGATGGGAACGAGTATGACTGTTTCCAGAACAAGTGTCGCGAGAAGACCGGGGGGCAGGTCACGGTCACTCCTATACCCGCGGAACCCACTTTGATTCCACCGATCGGGACCGGACACGAGGAGTTCTTCAGCCTCGGTATGGACGATCCGGTGGTATTCTGTGAATACAAGATCATCTATTCGGGGCTCGCAGAGGGCGACATTGGTTTCTTCGAGATCATCACTCCCGATGGTCAGACCGAGAGCATCACGCTCAACTACAACGATGCGAGCGGAGTGACGGAGGCGTCCGTGGGCGCGCTCACGCTGCAGGTCCAGAAGGACATGGCGCTCTCTGATTACCTTGCCGAGATCCGGATTATCAAGACCGGGGACTGCCCCGAGGTTACAGAGGAACCTCCTGCGGAAGTAACGTACGAGGACAAGGTGAAGCTCTTCAAGGACGAGACCTTCGAGCTCTGTGGATACAAGCTGATCCTCTTTGACATCGACACGCTCGGGACAGCCTCGATCGAGGTCGTCACCCCAGACGGCAGCACCGATACCTTCTCAGGCAACTACATCGAGGCCCTCCTCGACGGGAAGGAGATCTCAGGCTCCTATGATGATCTCACCGTGCTCATAAACGATGACACATGGGCCTCCGGCGACACCGCCGAGGTCGTGCTCACGTTGGATGGCGATTGTCCCGGTGAACCGACCGAGACGCCTGACGAGTCCGGCCCGAAGGATGAGCCCACGCTCACCATATTCTGTCGCGAGCTCTCCGTTCGTGGCGGGGATGCTGTGAGCTTACCCTGCCGGTTCGAGGTCGAGGGCACGCTCCCGGATGTGGAGGTCGAAGTGGGTACTGAAGAGGGTATCAGCTCCGAACCCTCCATGTTCTCGCTCGGCGAGTTCCCTTGGTACGACGAGGACGAACAGGAGGAGTCCGGTGTCAGGACCGTTGATCTCATCATCTCAGCGGACCACACCTGCGAGGAGTGGTCCACCTCGGTCAGCCTCACAGGAAGATATCTCTTCGAGGAAGAGGAGCGAGCGGTCGATGGCGGTACCGCTATGACCATCCTTCCCGCAGAGGACTGCTTCAAGTGCGGCGACGCCCAGTGCGAGATGGGCGAGGACTTCAAGACATGCTGCAATGATTGCCCCTGCCCTGAACAATATTCGTGCCAGGACAACTCGTGCATACTCGAGGTCAAGCTCAGTGAACCCGGAGATTCCTGTAGCTCGAACGAGAAGTGCACGACAGGCAACTGCCAGAACGCAGTGTGCTGTGCCGACGGCGAGAAGTGCTGCGAGTCCGACGCCCACTGCGGCCGCACGGAGACGTGCGACACGGGACGGTTCTACTGTGTCCCCGCCGGACCCGCCCCAGGCCCTGCGGGCGGGAAGCCCGACGGCACTCCCTGCTTCAAGCCGGACGAGTGTGGCAGTGGCAACTGCCAGAACATGCGCTGCTGCGAGGCGGGACGGGGCTGTTGCGCGTTCGACGACCAGTGCGGCGATAACGAGATGTGCGACCAGGGGCCCGCGCTCTGCGTGCCCGTGGAGCTCAATGAGGAGGACAAGGAGCAGATACAGCAGGAGATGCTCCAGCTCCAGACGGATGTTGCCGAGACGTCCCAGAATTTCGTGGAGCTTTCCGATGCCATGGACCAGAAGTACGAGGAGAACAAGGAGGTCATCGAGAAGCTCGGCGGCGAGGAGCGCATCCAGCGGGAGATCGAACGCATCGACCGGTTACTGGAGGAGCTGAGGGTGCTGGAATCTGACCTTGACGCAAATCCCGGCAAGGCCATGAAGACCATGAAGAAGCTGGAGCGGACCATGGAGCGGGCCAAGGACAAGGTCACCGTGGACGTTAATCCCTTGCATGACATCGAGGAGCGGGAGGCCGAGGTCCACGAGGAGAAAATCGATCACGTGCTCGCGCAGGCCTTGACACCCACAGAGGATTCGCCTCCGCCGCCGGAGACGGTCGAATCGGTCAGGGAGTCGGCCAGGCGGCTGCGGGAGACGGTGAAGCAGCGCGTAAAAGCGGAGGTCATCGAGGCCACCTATCAGTCCGGTGCGAAGCGTATGCGCACCGTCGTGACCCGGACAATCGAGAACACCGCCGCCGAGGCCGTGGAGGGCGCCGTGCTCATCATGGAGATCCCCAAGAGCGCGGCCGCGTCAGCGCTCGAGCTGCATTACACCTGCCAGCGCACGTCCGGACAACCATGCCCCGTGCCCAGGGTGCTGCGCGACGACCCTCTCGTGGCCTGGGACCTCTCCGCGCTCGAGCCGGGGGAGAGCGTGACCACATCCTACACCGCCGATGGTGAGATCGGCGAGGAAGAGGTACAGGCCAGCACCACCGTTGTGGCCACCGATGTCGACCTAGGCGCGTACCACACGGTGGACGAGGAGCGCGATGCCCTGCAGAGCGAGGAGATCCAGATGGAGCTCCGGGCCGCGATCGAGGAGGCCGGAGGTATCGAGGACGAGGGCATGCGCCAGCGCATCGAGGTACTGACCATGGAGACGCAGGCCAGCCTCGAGGCCGAGGACCTGGTGGACGCGCACACAGCCGTGGCGCGCATCAAGACCGAGCTGGAGTCCGCCAAGCAACCGCCCCCGGGAGTAGAACAACCACCGATCGATAAGCCAGAGCCTACCGCCACGGCCAAAGATGATAAGGGCGAGGGCCTGCTGTTCGGCATCATCCCCACCGACAAGGACGGCCTCGTCAAGTTCGTCAAGGAGTACTGGGAGATCGTGGCCGCCTTCATCGGCTCCCTGAGCATCATCGCGTACTACCTCAAGGTGCTCAAGCGCAAGACCATCGGCGAGGAGGCGGTCGTGATCCGGCGCGGCAAGACCATGGAGGGCAACGCCGTGAAGCTGGGCATCAAGGTGAAGAACGACTCCACCTTCAAGATCACCGAGGTGAAGGTCACCATCGACTATCCAAAGGCCTTCAAGGTGCAGGGAGGTTCGCCCACTGTTGAGCTGGGCAACATCCGGCCTGACGAGTTCCAGAGCGCTATCTTCCACCTGGTCCCTACACGATGCGTGAAGGGCACCGTCACCGGGTACGCCACCTACGAGAACAACAAGGGACAGACCAAGGTCGTCCAGATCGATCCCGTGGACGTGGGGAGCGTGTGCCCCTTCCTCGAGCGTGTCCGTCTCACTCAGGATGAGTTCGCCAAGCGGCGGCAGTACCTGCAGAGCGGGACCAAGAGCATGAGCATCCGGACAGATCCCACACAGATCTTCCAAGTGATCAAGAACCGGTTCAACAACATACACACCGTTCATGAGGAAGTGGCCCCTGACCGAACGAGCATGCTCGGAGAGTACGCAGGGCAGGGTGCATACAGTAAGGCCTTCATCGGCGCCAGTATCAAGGTCATCTACGGCGCCCAGGGCCAGGTCGAGCTCTCGGTGTACGGCGAGGACGAAGCGATGGTCACCGGTCTGCTGAGCGAGCTGGTGGAGCTCATCGAGAATGCGGAGGGCGGTGGCCAGCAGGTCTAGAGCCCACTATTCCTCGTCCGCATAGGTGCCCATGTGCATGTAGCGCAGGAGCACACCGACGCCGCGATAGTATACATAGCATGCGATGACCACCGCGACGTACCCTATCATGGCGGTCCGGAAGGTGACACCCATGCCAGAATCGAGGGATCGGACCACCGCGCGGTATACCGGGAACGCCAGCAGCACCATCCCTGCCAGCACGGCCAGTTCTAGACCGGTCGAATCCCCGGAGCCCTCTTCCGACACGACAGATGGACTGATGGTCCACATCGTTTATATCGGTTCATTCGGGCGCGGGACACGTCGTACCAAGAGATATAAACGTCCATGAAGCGTTCAATGATCGTGGACCGACAGGACGACCTCCGTTCCATAGGCAAGGATCTGAAGGTCGATGGACAGGGCACTGAGGTGCGGCGAGAGCTGTGCCTGCGCTGCAAGGGGGGCAAGCTCCTTTGCGGGAAGAGCCGGTGCCCCATCACCGCCCAGGCCTCGGCCCAATCGGACATCGCTCGCAAGCTGAGCAAGGACATCGCCTCGCCCAGCCCACCGGGGTTCTTCGTCGGTTGGAAGGGCTATCCCAAGGTGTCCCTGGGGCCCATGGGCCTGGCCGTTCCCCACGAGGACCCCTCGTTCCTGGACGATCCCGCCCGGTGGTACGGCGCCACCATCCAGGAGGTGGTCGGATTCCGGTCCCTGCTGGTCCGCTCACGTGAGTCGGTCGACATCCATGCCGCCCGCGATCCTCCGGCCACACTCCGCGATTATCAGGACCTGGTGCTCTCGTCACGGCCCGTTGATGTGGAGCTCCACCTGCGTCAAGTGCCAAGGTTCCACATCGCCTTCTCTGCCATCGCCCAGCCCATGGGGCCGTCGGCCGAGCTCAAGAGCTTCGACCTTGTGGGGAACCCCGCCGTCCCCCGGGCCGCCGACAAGGTGACCGGTGACACGGACCTCCGGGCCGAGGAGGGCGTTGCCAACCTCTTTGACGCTGGGATGGACGTGTACCATGTCCAGAAGGTGCTGTCGGCCGGGCTCTTGGGCCGCGGGAAGGACCGTACCCTCGTGCCCACCCGCTGGGCCATCACCGCGACAGACGACATCGTTGGCCGGGACCTCGCCGACCGCTTGCGTGACCTGCCGGAGCTCGACGAGGTGCTGCTCTTCTCCAACGAGTACATGGGCAACCACTACGAGATAATCCTCATGCCCGGGCCACTGGAGTTCGAGCATCTGGAGTCGTGGGAGGGCGGAAGCGTGTGGGGCGCGGGCGACGGCTGGACGGTAGTACAGGAGTACGAGCCCACCGAGGGCCGTACCAGTTATGCTGCCAAGCAGGGGGGCGGGTACTACGCGGCCCGCCTGGCGGTGTACGAGGCGCTGGTCCGCATGGGACGCCAGGCGGTAGCCGTGGCCCTGCGGGAGATCGACAAGACCTACTACCTTCCCGTGGGAGTGTGGGAGGTGCGGGAGAACGTGCGGCGCGCCATGCAGGACGAGCCCGAACGGTTCCCTGACCTGAAGGCGGCCCTGGCCGCGGCGGCGCCGCGCACCGGTACCGGCCTTAAGCGCTGGGTGAGCGAATCCTCGATCCTCAAGAACCGCCTGTACCAGCGGAGACTGACGTCTTTCTTCTAGCCCGGCGGCGGTGCCGCTCCCGGCGGGACCAGCACGATGTAGAGCCAGCTGATCCACCAGTAGGGCGCTCCCGTGGCAATTAGGTTCGCCAGGAGGAGGAGGATGGCGGGCGCTGCCATGACAAGAGCTCGGACCGTCGAGATGGTGTGCACCTCCCGTAATCCTATCACGATCAGGACCACGAACCAGAGGGAGACGAGCACCTCCACCCCATCCGTCGGTGTCAGGCCCGGAGCAAGGACCCAAGGGACTGCGATACCGGCGACGGTCAGAAGGAGGGGGAAGAGGAGCGGTGTGGAGCCGTACATGTAGACCTTCATGCTCTCGGGGATGTCGGCGCCAGCGCCCACGATGGCCCCGATCGCCTGGGAGAGACCGGCCAGCACGCCGTTGACGATGATGCCAACGAGGGGGGCGATGAAGATCAGCAGGACTACCTCGGGACGGTTCTCCAATCGGCCTGTGATATGAAGGCGGAGCAGGGTCATGACAAGGGCCAGGATGGCATAATACGGCACCACCCGGGTTATGGGCGTACCCAGCCCTATCTTGCGGAAGAACGGGACCGGTTTGAGCAGGACACCCATCAACCGGCCGTCCAGACCTAAGTCCTCGCTATCGAACACCTCCGACTGGTGCGACATGGGGCGGGGATGAGGGTGAACCTTTTTGAAAGTGATGCCGAGGGCGCCAGGTCACACCCAGCCGAGCCAGAGGGTGGCAAGGGCCACGGGATCGGCGGTGATGATGACGAACAGCACGGCCGGCAGGGCCATGATAAGTGCGCGATAGGTAGGTATGGTGTGGACCTCTTTAAGCCCGATCAGGACGAGGACGGCCCACCACGCGGAGAAGAAGGCGGCGACCGCGTCCACGGTGAGCAGGTTCCCCGCCACGAAATCCCCCGGAGCGATGGGGAGGACAGCGCCCCCGGTGGCGTGGACCACAAAGAGGTAGGGGAGTGCGGGAGTGAATGCGTACAGATACACCTTGAGCGTCTCGCGCAGCCCCGCACCGGCACCCTGGATCGAGCCCAGCGCCTGGGAGAGGCACGCGAGGAGTGCGTTGGCCGCCAGCGCGCCCACGGGTGCAAGGAGCATGGACAGAGCGGCCGAGTTTCCAGACATCCCAAGGACTCCCTGGGGATGGAACACCGCTATGGCCCATACCAGGAGGGCATGGTAGGGCAGTACCCGCTTGAACGGAGTGTCGAGCCCGAGCCGATCGAAGAAGGCCACGGGCTGGAGAATGAGCCGCAGGAACCGCCGCTCCATGGACAGTTCCTCGGCGTCCCGCCTCCTCAGGTCACCCGTCATCGGGCTTTCCTAAGGCCTCAAGATATTTATGCGACGCGTTGGCCGCAGAGGCTTCAGAGGCAGGATGCGGCCATGGCGGCCGATAACACCGTGATCACCAGCAACGGTGTGAGCTCGATGATCGTCATGTCCATCTCGTCCACGGGCATCGCCTGGGATTCCATCAGTAAGTATTGCTCATTGTCGTTCGCGCGATATATCGTTCTGCAGGGCGGCGTGCCGGTATCCTTGGCAGGCCCGTACGGCGTTCAGCCCTGTACGGACCACTTCTGAATCCTCCCTGCTCTCCACGTCGGGGACATCCTCGATGGTAGAAAGAAAAGGGGGGGGGGACGGCGGGTGGGGGCCGCCGCCCCGGGGAAGTGGTGGTTGAGGCAAAGGCAGTTCAGGGTGCGATGGTTTCTATGGCCACCGTCTCCACGACGACCGGTGCGTCCTCGGCACAGGCGCCGTCAGTGTATTGGGCCACCGCGTCGTTCGCACACGCGGTGCACCAGTTGGGATAGGTGCTCCCGTCAGAGGCGCACACGGGGCGGTACTCGCGGGTGCACGCCAAGCGGCGGGGTTCGGCGCAGACCGTTACGCTAGTGACCTCGATCTCCTCGGTGAAGGTCCGCCCGCCAGCGCTGCGGCACTGGCGCGGGTAGCTCTCCATCGCGGGATTGCCTGCGGCTATGCACTCCTCGAACGAGTCGATCTCCTCCTGGCACTCGCCGGGGAGGTACCACTCGGTGGTCGCGCTCGCGCACGCACCGCACTTGTTGCCGTAGGTCACACCGTCAGAGCCGCAAACGGGAGTGTAGTCCGCGGTGCAGGCAACTGGGCCGGTGGGCTTGGGGCCTATGCAATTCACGGCTTCGGCCTTGTCCTCGACGCATTCGCCGGGGATGTGCCACTCGACGGACTCGCTGCCGCAGGCCCCGCAGGCGTTGCCGTAGGTCTTCCCGTCGGAACCGCACACGGGGCGGTAGTCAGCTGTGCAGATCAGGGAGCGCGGCTCCTCGCAGTACTCTTTGTCGGAATCGCCCTCGTCCGGAGCGGGTGTCGGTTTCTCCAGCCCGATGGCCGGTTCCTCCGGCCCGTCGGCAGGTAGTTGTGGTCTCAGGCCCTCTCGGGCCATGGTCGCTGTGGCCGCGGCTATAAGTAGCACCGCTACGATACCGATGGCCAGTCGGTAGGTTCCCTTCTCGCTTTCATGTAGCATCTCGCTTCACCTACAAGTACGAAGTCGTTCGGAGCTTTTTAACCGGACAGTTTTTTTATGGTCACTTCCCAAGAAAAAAAACGCCATACCATAATCCCGTCTCTATTGTATATGTTGTATAGTCAGAACGTATTTGAACCGTCGGTCGCTCCTTTTCTACAGGGATAGGGGTATGTCCACCCTCCATGAGCTTCTGGAACTTGTCACAAGACGGGCGACCATCGTCCGGATGGCAAAACCGATCAGCGACTTCATCCAGCTCGAGATCGACCGACAGAAAGCTATTGCGTTCTACGCCGTGCTCGCGCGTCGGTGCGGTGTCGGGTACGCGTGGATCGCAGCCCACGTGAGTGCCGGAGAAGCCTTCACCGGTCCGGATGTGTGAGACCGCTCACGCTTTGCGTGGCCGGATGGGGATGGCGCCCCCGGTGAACCGGGCCGCCTCGAATGCGTCAACGATCTCGCCCGACAGCACCTCGTGGACCTCCTTATCGGTGAGCGGCCGCTCGTTGTGCTTGAGGTCGATGTCCCCGGTGTTGAGCCCCCGGAGGATGCGATACACCAGCTCCTGCATGTCCGGCGGGTCACCCCACCGCTCACCGTCGGGCCAGCCGATCATGTCATCGTCGGTCATCCGTTGTTCCCCTCACACATAATCCTAACCATAACCTATATATACCGCCTCTCGTGCCGAACTCCCTCACCCACAGTAGGGACAGTGCGAACAATGGCCTATTCATTGGACACTATCGAGATCACCCAGGACAACCAGGAGTGGGCGGAGCGCCTGGGAATGGACCCGGCCTTCGAGGAGCTCCTGTACTCGTCCGGGGGTCTGAAGGGTGATGTCCACTTCAACGTCCTCTACTCCACCGACGGCCCGCGCTCCGATCCTACCATCCGCGGCTACCTGGCCACGTTCTCCAGTGAGAACGGAAAGGAGAGCATCAGTCTCTACAAGCCTATGAGCGTCGAAGAGGGCGAGGACGCCTACAGCAAAGGGGACATCGAGAGCATCCGCGTCGGGAAGAACAAGGCCGCATTCTACGGTACTTCCCAAGAAACGGTCCCCCTGAACGTCATGGAACTGAACGCTCCCAAGGTGTACACGGCCACAAAGGAACAGGGTGTCGAGGACCGGCTGCTCGACCTCCTCTACAAGCCCATGGAAGGTGAGCAGAGCCTAGGCGAGGTCATGAGCGGCATGGGAGCGTCCGACCGCTACATGGAGTCGCTGTCGACGTTCTTCGAGATGGATGGTAACACCACCGTCCATGCATACGAGCAGAAAGAGCTCAAGTTCTTCCAGAAACTCGGGCACTACGTTGACATCCTCAAGAGGGACGACGAGTACCGCACCCTCCAGATCTCCGAGTTCATCGGCGAGGGGGCCGAGGGCATGCTCAACGGGCTCGTCACCGGTCTCATCTTCTCACAGGGCGCCATCTACGGCCTGGCCGGTGCCATGGGCATCATGAGCAAGTTCGTCCCCAAGGTCACCATGAGCCTCGTTGCTCCCATCTGGGGCAGCAAGGTCGATGAGGCGCGACAGAAGGAGAACAGCCTCGAGGAGTTGCGCGCGGTGGAGCGCGTGCGCGAGGTCGGGTTCTCATGCGCCAACGGGACCTTGAAGGTGCTCATGCAGCCAGAGGTCATCAAGCCCCTGAGCAAGTTCGTGCCTGCCGCCGGGGCCTTGGGCACCATCTTCGCTGCCGAGCAACTCACCCTTGCGGTCAAGGACGCCGGGTCCCCCAAGACCCAGGTGGCCATCCGCGAGGAGCTCATCCAGAACAATCCCGAGTACCAGAAGGAGGGATATGACCGCGAGCTCTTCCAGATGATAGGTACCGAGGAGACAGTCTCCTACGCCACCCACATGGTGGCCGCCGGTGCCGGACTGGCCATCTCGGCCATGTTCCCTGAGGTCGTGTTCCCCCTCTCGCTCGGAGCGCTTGGCGCATGGTACGTGGGCAAGAGCCTGTGGACCTGCTACAAGCACAATCCCGACGTGCAGTTCGAGGTCAACGCCAACGAGCACCTGCCCACCGCCAATGGCATCGAGCTCGACAATGGGTACATGCTCGACTTTGAGAAGGTGGGCGAGGAAGGGCTCGAACCCATGGAGGACCTTCTGCAGGTGAACGAGGTAGCCTCTAGAGCGAAGGTCAAGCTGACCATCGACAAGGCAGAGGGCGACTGGGGCGTGCACATCTCGCCGCGCGAAGGTGAGGAGCACGAGCTGGGGCACAAGCGCAAGCTGTTCGACCGAGGGTTCCTCAAGCACCTGCTGGGTAACCGCACCATGAAGGAGCAGTACAACCTCGACAACGAGATGTTCGTGCAGCGGTTCAACAAGAAGGTCGACCTGAAGTCACTGGAGCTTGCGGACGGCACGTACCTATTCGGTACCGAGGGATATCTCAAGGCCTACCAGGACCGCGAAGAAATCGCCTGAGCTACTTAGTCAGCAGCTCGGTCAACCGCTTCGTCACCACGTCGAGCTCTTCTGTCGACGTTATACCACCAACGGCATCGGGGTGGCCGCCGCATGACGAGAATCCTGCCTCGGTCAGCAGCTCAACGAGATTTATGTCCTTGCGGGTGGTGCGTGCCGAGAGGGGGACGGGTTCGAGCGAGGTGTTGTACACGAGGATGATCCACCCCTTCATCCGCCAGCGTAGGATGCTGGACACACGGCTACTGAGGTTGAGGTCGGAGTGGATATCATAGAACATGAGTCGCTGGTCCTCGTGCTTGTCCCCGTTCTTCTTGACGTCCGAGATGAGCCTCCGCGTCTCCTGCTCGATGGTGCGATCGTAGCCTTTAAGGGTGCGTGCACCAGGGGTCCGGCCCTCGGCCATCTCCCGGGGCGAGCTGGCCGACCTCAGCGCGTCCAATGCCACCCGAGCACCATCCCTTCCCTTAAGGTTCTTGCCGGAGTTGAGCATACCCATGATGCTCCGCGCCAGTCGCAGATCGCCCCTGGGGAACGCCCTGCGGCAGTAATCCTCGCCCTTGTCACCTCGTGTACCCGCGCAGGCGATCCATGCAGGACCACCAAGCAGCCGATGGACGGCCAGGCTGACAGGTTCCTTCCGCTGGATGAAGGCGATGCCGTCGGGCGGTGCATCGCGCTGGTGGTGGTCGACGACCAGCACATCGGCGGAGCAGGCAAGGTAGGCCATGGCGCCGGGCTGCAGCCCTCCCACGTCGACCACGAGCACACGGTCGGGATTGGCCTCAAGGACCTCCTCGGCCACCTCGTCGTCCAGCTGGTTGCCGCAGGGTACGAACAAGTCCACGTCGGTTTCATGCCCCACCAGGGCAGCGGCACAGATGCCGTCTGCGTCCCAGTGGTACACCACGACCAGCGGACCGCCCGCATCGAGGAATGACCGCAGCTCGTCCTTGTCGCTCACGACCATCCCTCCAGTTCACGCTCGAGCCGACCGAGTCGGAGTTCCGCCCGTTCACGTAACCGGTTCGCCTCCTCGGTCACGGCGCGGACGTAGCCCTCGTCGGCCAGTGGCGTCCCGTTACGGATCAGGGGCAGCGCCATGGTCTCGGTGGAGCGTACCTCTACAACCGGGTGATGCCCGAGCCCCTTCACGCCGCTCGACTTGTGGCCCGCGGACAGCGCCCGGTCGAGCAGGCGCTTGGCCACTTCCAGGTCACGGCAGGTCACGTGGAGGATGGCCCCCTGGACGAACAGCCAGACGGGGCCTGCGGGTGGCGGAGAGAGGACGATAGTAAGCTCATCTGTGCCCACGGGACCATGCCACTTACCCAGCCACCGGGAAGAGCGCTTACGGTCCTCATCAGGCACCTCCATGAGCGCGATGCGCCCGGCGCACGAGCTGGTGGTGAACGTGCCGGTCCCGGTGTTGACGAGGTCGACGACAGCCATGGCACCGGGATCGGTCGATCCCTCCTGTTTCGCGACCGCGAGCTTGCGCAGCGCGGCCTCCTTCTCTTGTGCGAAGCTCACGACAGCACCGTTACTCGTCCTTCTTCACGCCTTCGTCAAGGAAGATGCCCGAGTACGCTTGTGACTCTTTCGTGTGGTGGAACACGATCTGGACTATACGGGCGTCATCCTCCAGGAACAGGTCACGGTGGGCCACGAGCCCGAACTGGAGCCGGCCGCGGTAGCCGGGATCCACCCAGGCGTTTGTGGCGGTGCCACCCATACGGATGAGCGAGGATCGGGGCTTGAACTGGGCCACGAGGTCGCGGGGCATGTTGATGATCTCGGCGACGCGCACGAGGTAGTAGCCGCCCTTCTCGAGCTTCCATCCGCTACCCGCCCGCTTGAGGGGCCGAGTACCGGGGATGCGCCGCTTGTTGTTGGTGAAATCTAGATGGCCCATGGAGAGCACGTCAGCGAACTCCTCCACCTCGGACAGTCTCAGGTCGAACCCAGCGCTCTGGAGCTGGACATCGATGTCCCGATAGTCAATGATGAGTTCGTTCGCCTCGATGAGGTCGCGAATCTCCTGGCCCGAGAGGGCGCCGATATGATGGGTCATGGGTGCTCTCGCACGGGGGAAGGGGCAGAACATTTAAATCTCTCCGCCACCGGTTCCGCCGTTGAGGGCGATGGACAGCGAGCATCACTACTGGACCTACTGGGTGCACAGGATACAGGAGCTCTGGCGCAGCCACGAGACGCTGGAGAAGCGCGTGGCTGAGCTGGAGAAGCTGGTCGCCGGACAGAGCGGCGTCAAGCTGCAGACACCGTCGCCCGCCACGGCAGGCGCAGACCAGCCCACTGAGAGCGGTGCGCCACCGGAGCCTTCCGGTGAGCCCTTGAAGGAGATGGAGCTGACCGCGTGCATGGGCCTCAGGGAACTGGGCGGTGATGCATCCATCCACGAGATCAACGCCCAGCTCGCTAAGAGCCGCTCAATCAAGGAGGATGCGAAGACGACCCTTATGCGACTCCGTGGCGCCGTCCAGAAGGGCTACATCGCCATGGACCCCGAGTCCAAGCGGTTCAAGCTCCTCAGGGACACCTTCGTGGTGGGCTGATCGTGGGTACTTCCGCGGACAAATCCGTACAGGACGGGCCCGCGGACCTGACGGCGGTCGTCCACGGTGCAACGGTCACAGTGCGCGACGCAGCCCTCTCCGAGGAACTCCACGGGAAGGGCTCCTTCGGTTGGTTCCAGGACTCGCCGTCGCTGGTGCTCTCCCTCTCGGAGGCCCACTTCCTCCTGGAGCGTGAGCGCATCGAGGTGGTGGACGAGAAGGGGGAAAAGCTCGATATCGACGGGCTCGTGCGTCACGCATCGACGGTAGAGGAGGACTTCTTTCTGCGCTACCGCGTATACCGTGACCTCAGGGTCCGCGGGTACGTGGTGAAGTCCGGGCTGAAGTATGGCACCCATTTCCGTGTTTACGAGCGAGGGATCCGCCCGCGCAAGGGCCGCCGATCGGTCCAAGAGCACGCCAAGTTCCTTGTGCACGCCACATCGGAGAGCTATCAGTGCTCGGTGCCCGAGCTCACCCGCCTTGTGCGCCTGGCCCACTCGGTAAAGAAGCGAATCTGGATGGGTGTGGTCGACTCCGAGGGGGACGTCACCTACCTCCAGGTCATCCGGGTGACGCCGTAACGTCCAGTGTTTAAGATACTGCGACTGGGGTCATGGATGGCGGGAGGGTACTAAAGCATGCTTTAGTACCTTCTACACACCTTCCCCCACGGGAAAGCTCCCCTGCCTAGAACGCCGTGAGGGCCGGTGGCAGGCAGCGGGGAAACGTTCGTGGACTACCCCTCTACGACTAGAGGAGCTTCCCGATTCGACGCTGTCTCCAGCTCCACGGGCGCATCGGGTGGTCCCCACCCTGAGCGGTTAAGGATGTTCAAGGCAGCGTTCAGGTCACGGTCAATTGCAAGGCCACAGTTCCAGCAGCTATGTACTCGAACCGACAGGTCCTTCTTGACCAGCATACCACACCGGCTGCACATCTGAGAGGTGTTCTTCGGATCAACCAGTACTACCTTCCCACCAGCCTCTTCCGCTTTGTAGGTGGTGTACTGGATGAGTGTGTTCCAGGAAGCATCAACGATGGACTTTGCGAGATGGTGGTTCTGCACCATGTTGAGATACCGCCAAATGTCGGAATACTTAAGTGATTGCTCTTCCGTCTCCCGTTCTTGCTTGATGGTGACAGAGATGCCTTACCTTACTGA
>MPMB02085049.1_pt1 | contig 14093 bp, 13 predicted proteins | sample 1617371 | NCBI WGS metagenome assembly MPMB02 (sample SAMN05944808, study PRJNA350692) | marine metagenome | biome: marine; feature: ODZ; material: water; isolation source: 300 m water sample filtered on 0.2 um supor filter | place: Pacific Ocean | collected 2012-04-08 | depth 300m m
CACCAAGGACAAAGGGGGGTTATATGACCACGTTCAGGGGCGACCCGGATAGTGTTGCCCGAATCAAAGTAGTGGGTGTCGGCGGAGGAGGCTCGAACGCTGTCTCCAGGATGTTCAAAGAGCGGATACCCGGCGTCGAGTACATCGTCGTCAACACCGACTCTCAAGCGCTGCTGAGAACCGACGTGCCGCTCAAAATGCGGATCGGCGATCAGCTAACACAAGGCCAAGGTGTGGGCGGCAGCCCAGAACTGGGCTCCAGGTCGGCAGAAGAGAGCCGAGAAGACCTATACGAGGTCGTCGCCGACGCCGACATGGTGTTCGTCGCGGCCGGCATGGGCGGCGGCACCGGCACGGGGGCATCGCCCGTCATCGCCCAGATCGCGCGGGAGACCGGCGCATTGACCGTTGGCATCGTCACCAGACCGTTCGCCTTCGAAGGGGTCCGACGCGGTCGAGTCGCCGACGCAGGCATCAATCGACTCAAAGAGCACGTCGACACGCTGTTGGTGATCCCGAACGAACGACTCCACGTCATCGCCGAAGAGGAAATCTCCGCGGAGAACGCCTTCAAGATGGCTGACGACGTGCTGCGGATCGGCGTGCAGTCGATCGCCGAGGTCGTGACCACGGCCGGTGACATCAACGTGGACTTCGCCGACGTCAACGCGATCATGCGCGACGCCGGACCCGCGTGGATGTCGATAGGCTGGGGCATTGGCGAGCACAGGGCTCGCGAAGCCGCCCAGCAGGCGATCACGAACCCGCTGTTGGACGTTTCCATCGAAGGCGCGGGCGGCGTGCTGTTCAACATCACCGGCGGCTCCGACCTCAGGCTTGCGGAGCTCCACGACGCCGCCGAGGTCATCCAGCGCGTGGTCGATCCCGATGCCAACATCATCTTTGGCATGGTCACCGACCTGAAGATGGAGAACGAGATCAAGCTTACTATCATCGCCACCGGCTTCCCGTCGGCGCAAGAGTACTCGAACCGCGAGGACCATGTGGACAGGCTGCTGAACGAAGCGCTCAACGGCGAGGACACTGAGCTCGACCTGCCGCCGTTCCTGCGCAGGTACGCTGGATCGCGTGCCCGCGCGCGGACCAACCATGCCCAGGCGGAGTAGCACGTTGATCGTCTAGCCAACCCGTTGTAATGCAAAAGCGCCCCGACAAGTCGGGGCGCTTTTCTTGCAGTATGGTCGGTATCCGCGCCGCAGTTCAAACGGCCGCGATCGGCTCGGCGATCCACAGACGGCGTGACAGGCCCAATGCGGGGGCCCGAAGCCCGTGCGACCTGCATGCGACCAACCCAAATCGCAACGCTCTGATTGGACTTGTACTTTGCCCTCGGGCGATGATCGGCAACGATCGCCCGGCAGATTGCAATGGTTGCAAAGCGTGTTGCAATAACACGCGGTTCAGCCTAAAGTGAGCGGCAACCTTGCTGGCGCCTCAATGCAGGTAAAGTACAGAGGATCGGATGGACTGCCCGAACTGTTTCCGGGAGAATCCACGAGAGGCCAAGTTCTGCAACTACTGCGGGACTCAGGTCGCGATTGCGTGTCCGTCATGTCAGACCTAGAATGTGGTCGACAGTTCTTTCTGCAGCGGCTGTGGATCTAGTCTGACAGGAGAACATGCCCCGCTGCATACCGACCTACCCACACCCGGCCAATTCACGCCGCCTCCACCAACACAGTTGGGGTGCCCTCGGTGCGGCGCCGCCAACGAGCCCCGTTCTGATTACTGCTTCCAATGCGGCCTACCTCTCGAAGGCCACCAACAATCTCAACCGGTCGCATCGGCGAACGCGTATCGATCACCGCGAACTCGCGCGGTCTGGACCGTGGCGCTGCTGCTATTAATGGCCATCGCTTCAGCTATAAACGTGTACATGTCGGCTGAAGTTGTTGATTGGAAACAACAATCCGCAAACATATCAATCCAGGACATTAACGAGTGGATCGATGCACAAGATAACCTACGAAGAGCCGAATTGAATCGGGAAAACTTGCTGGTGTTCATTTTTTTGGTTTTCGTTGCAGCCGCGATAGCTTTCTCAATGCGGATATTTCGAGCGTCGCGAAACCTAGCCACGCCTGGGGCGCCGCGCCAGCGTTTCTCGCCTGCCTAGGCGGTGGGCTGGTGGTTTGTTCCCGTAATGTTTCTCTTTCGTCCCTATCAAGTAATGAGCGAGATATGGAGAGGCAGCACTGCTAAATGGCCCCGCCAACCGACCTTGGCCTGGAAAGACGCGCCGATTCCAGCGTTGCTGCCCTGGTGGTGGGACACATAGTCGTGAACGTCTACGGTGTGACAGTCGCCCAACAACTCACCGACGAATATGGCATGCCAGAAGCGGCGCTCGCGGTCGAAGGGCTCGGAGTCCTCGCGGCGGTGCTGGCCATGATAATGGTTTGGCAGGTGACCAAGCGCCAAGACGAGAAGCATCGGTCGATTATCAGCGAGCCATTTTGGCCGCCGTAGGCTTTGTCCTCGTCGCATTTACCCCAGGGCTGTTCTGGCTCTGGTTCTTTCTTCGGCAGGACGCGTACCGGCCGGAACCGCGTAGGCTCGTCGCATTGACGTTTGCCCTTGGTTGCGTATCCACGATTCCGGCCGGAATCATCGAGGCAATCTTTCTCGGCGATTTCGACCTGGAAACGGGCACGCTGGTCGGCACGGGTGCGGCGATGTTCCCGGTCGTCGGGCCGATCGAAGAGGTGTGCAAATTCGCGGTAGTTCGCCTCAAATCATACCGGTCATTCTTCGACGAACCGACGGACGGGCTTGTTTACGCCGCTGCGGCCAGTTTGGGCTTCGCATCGTTGGAGAATCTGTTTTACGTCGCGGATTACGGCCCTCAAGTGATGATTTTGAGAGCTCCGCTCTCGACGGTCGGCCATTTGGTGTTCGACAGCATCTGGGGCTACGCCTTGGGCGTGCTCCACGCTTCAGGCGCCAAGCGAACCGGCTTGGTAGTGGTAAGTCTGATACTCGCCGCGGTCGCGCACGCCACGTTCAACGTCGCAGCATTTGGGTTTCCGCTGGGAGCGGTGGCACTAGTCGTTGGAGGAGCCGTTTAGGTTTACGGCGTTACAAGTGAGGACAGCGGGTATCGCCCTTTCGGTACCGACGCAACTATCCCACAGTGCGATGCCCGTCTTATAACCAGTTGATAAAGGTCACCAGTCGGTTCCGTCGGTTCTGCGGCTACATGGTCGAGTCCTCGGGGAGACCATTGTTCTGCGGCAATTGCGGGACACGGAACCGCGCAGACGGCGAATATTGCACTCGCTGCGGAGACCGATTGTTGCTGGGTTGACTCCAGCCCGGCGCGGGAGGGACACGTCATTAAGCGACGACACTCGATGAACTCGGCGCCCGCGTACCCGCGCCGGTGGTTGGCATCGACCATCGATCTACGTTGAGCCGGCCGGTCAACTCGTTTTGGCCGGCCCTAGGCGCAACCTCTGCTAGTCTCAGTCAGTGACGACCCAACGCACCCATCCACCGTCGATCGTGATCGTGGTTCCGTCTTCGTTGGGGATGCTCTGGCCGGGCTCGAATGTATACAGGTGGCCGTCCTCGTTGCCTTTGAGTCGGTAGACGTCGAGGCTATTTCCGCTACCGGGGGCTATCAAGTTCGACTCAGTCGTCACACCGAACAGATCGAAGTCGTCCTCGTCCAGGTTAGCCGCTTCCTCGGTCCGGAGGGGGTCTTGGCGATATACCGTTCCTTCATAGGTCATGTTGACCAACGGCGCGCCCCGCGGGATTGTTGCGAGAGCAGGTTCAAGGGGCGTTCCGGACGTATTCGGCAGGCTCTGAGCTTGCGGCGCCACTTGGGCCAACGGCTCTTCCGCCTTTTCCTGCTCATCGGTGGAGCCGCACGCGAGACCGACCACGGTCGGAGCCGCCAGTCCGGATACGAGCGCAAGTCTTCGTAGAGGGTTCATGTCGCCTCCTGATCAGGGGAGATGTTTCCATTCGGTCTCGTATATGCAGACGCGGACCGACCACGGAAAGTTCCAACTGGATTAAGAGCGCGAGCGCGGCGACTGCAGCGTTGAGACGTAAGACGACCATGACCGCAAAAGTTGTACCCGAGCCTGTCACGGTTGAGGCCGGTGACTCACACCTCGACGTGCGGCGGGATTACCAGCACCGGAGCCTCGGATGACCTGACTACCTCGTGGGTGACGTTGCCTTCGCTCCAGCGAGCGAACCCCCACCGGCCGTGTGTCGACATCACAACCATGCTTCCCGGGTTGTCGCGGACCACGCCTAGTACCCCTTCTGTTGGGGCACCGATCAGGAGTTTGGACTCGACCTTCAGGCCACGGTCTCTCAGCTTGCGGTCGCGATGCTGAGATGCTCGACTGGGCCGTCAAAACCTCCGGAATCAATTCGACGTAGCCGACCTCGGCGAGCGTCCAGGTGAGCGGTCCGCCGGTGCTGATGACCCGGACGAGCGACACCTCCAGCGACAACTCCTCGGCGAGCTCGGCCGCGAAGGGCATCGCGGCGTCGGAGAATGACGAGCCGTCCAACGGACCGACGACGTTCGAGATGACGCCCGCGTTCGTCGGCGGTTCGCCTTCTTGCTTGCTGCGGGCGGACGGTCAGCGTCGGAATTCGAAATCGACGGATCACGCTGTCGGTGACGCTTCCTCTATAGATGCGTCCGAAGATGTTTCTACCGTGCGTGGCCGTCGCGATCAGATCGCAGCCCTGGTCTCGGGCCACCCGAATTATCTGCCCCGCCGCGTAGCCGGACGAAATCAGCGAATCGACTCGTAGACCGAACCCTGCCAAGCGTACTCCAACATCGCCCAAATATCCGGACATCTCGTTGATGGGTGACGATTCGGACTGCTTTGCCGCGGATTCGGCGACGTTGAACAAAACCGCCGGCACGTCCAAGCCCAAGGCCATGCGAGTTACGCACGGCAAGATCGATTCTGCGAGGGTGGTCCCGTCCAGCGGAACCATGATTTTCGTAAACATTCTTCCTTCCGTCGCCAAGAAATGCCCATTGCAGCGCCGATTCGGGCTTGTCAGCGGAGGATTCTCGTAATCGACTGAGATAGAATCTATCACAACATCGCGCTGCCGGGACGTCAGGTCATCGCGCGAGCGCGACCGTCCAGTAATTCATGAGCCAGGTCTGCGGCTGTTGACACCATCGTTGATCGTCGTGCGATGGCTGCGCTGGGCGTCGAACGAAGCGACGCGGCATGATCGGCGCCATTCGGACGATGCCGTGGCGCCCGTCGAAAATTGGCATTTCGTCTGAATGACTCACGGCGGCGGCCACCCCCGTATCAAAGCATGAAGACTAGGCTTGGCCCTGAAGGGCCAGAGCACCAACAGGATGGTGGGGTCGGCCATCAGGCCGACCCTGTGCAGCCATTTCCATACCAATATCCACACCATATCGTACGTCTTTATTCCTTGACACACCGCTAGATGTGGTGGTACATTCTCCAGGCATCACGAGAGATTGTGGTGCCGCGCTAGTCCGTAAGCTGTTCCCGATGACGCCTGAATCATGCTCTGCCCATTCTGCGGCGACACAAATTCGAAGGTAATCGACTCCCGAGATTCCGGCGACGGCATCCGCCGCCGTCGCGAATGTCAGGCGTGTAGCTTGCGCTTCACGACCTACGAACGTGTGCAGATGCGGGTGGTCATGGTGGTCAAGGCTGACGGGCGGCGCGAGGAGTTCAGTCGCGATAAGCTCTGGGCCAGTCTCACCAAAGCGTGCGCCAAACGCCCTCTCCCCCTTGGGCGGGTTGAAAAGGTGCTTAACGAGATCGAAGCGCACCTTCTCGACACGGGGCGCGCTGAGGTGAGCTCCAGAGACATCGGCGAGTTGGCAATGAACTTGCTCAAGGAGATGGACCGGGTGGCGTACATCAGGTTCGCAAGCGTATACCGCGACTTCCGCGACATCGAGAGCTTCAGGTCGGAGATCGATGCGCTGTTGGAGCCGGAAGAGCCGGACGACAGCGTGCCCTCCAGCCAGCTAACGCTCTCGATTCTGGAGGAAGCCGCACCGACGCCGCCCGTTCGCCGCCGCCGCCGGAGGGGCGTCCGGCCACAGCCCGACCCGGCGTAACACAACTCGCTGGGCCCCCCGATTGTTTGTAGACCAATTGTGCTTTTTCGTGTTATCCTGCGGGTTTCATACCTGCTTCAATATCGCTCAGACCCAGGCATCGTGAATGCCTGGGATCGAGTAACCCAGGAGTCGTGAGAATGTACGTGGAGGAGAAAGCCAGCCCGTCCGATCAGCCGATGCATCCCGATGACTTGCTTGCCGAGGTCGAACGAGCGCTGGAATCGGCCGGCGTGCCCGGCGATGTCCGAAGCCAGATCGCGGCGTCGCTGATAACCAACGAAAACGGCGACGGCGACGAGCCCGCTTCGAAACGCGAGCGTGGGACCGCGATCACCGACAACGCGTTGGTGATCCTCGAGCAGCGCTATCTGCGGAAGGATGCCGACGGCAAGGCCATCGAAACGCCGGAGGACCTGTTCCACCGGGTGGCGAACGCCATCGCGGAAGGCGAGCAGCCCGCGTACAGAACCGTCTGGGCGAACAAGTACTACGATCTCATGACCTCGCTCAAGTTCCTGCCCAACTCCCCCACCCTCGTAAACGCGGGGACCGGCAAGGGATGCCTGTCGGCTTGCTTCGTCGCGTCTCCCGAGGACGACATGGAGTCGATCATGCAGGTCGCCCACGACGCGGCCATGATCGAGAAATGGGGCGGCGGAATCGGATTCGGATTCTCGAAGCTGCGGCCCAAAAACGACAAGATCAGGACGACTCACGGCAACGCCTGCGGACCCATCGCCGTCATGAAGCTCTACTCGGCCGTCGGCGCGACTCTCACACAGGGCGCGTTCCGGCTTGGGGCGCACATGGGCCAGCTTCGCGACAGCCATCCTGACATCCGCGAATTCATCACGTGCAAGGACGACGACGAGACGCTGCGGAACTTCAACATCTCCGTCCAGATCACTGATGCGTTCATGGAAGCGGTCAAGGCCGACGCGCAGTGGCCGCTGGTCAATCCTCGTAACGAGGGCGCCGGTCCCGTCGATGACGTGGTCGAGATGATTAGCGCACGCCAGCTCTGGGAAGATATCGCCGAGTCAGCCTGGAAGACCGGCGACCCCGGCGTTGTGTTCATGGACCGCGTCTGGGAAACGGCCCCCAATCCGCAACTCGGCAAGATCGAGACCAGCAACCCGTGCGGCGAAGAGTTCCTCGAGAACTACGGCAACTGCTGCCTCGGCTCGATCAACCTGGACAACCACCTTGGCGTGTACGGGCTGGATTGGGACGGTCTGGAGCAGACCATCCGGACCGCGGTGCGGTTCTTGGACGACGTAATCGAGGTCAACTCGTTCCCGCTTCCGAAGCTACGCGAGGTGAACTTGGCCACGCGACGCATCGGTCTCGGATACATGGGTTGGGCCGACGCCCTGGTTCGACTTGGTTTGCCCTACGACTCGCCCGAAGCGCAGGCGCTGGCGCGTGAGCTCGGCGGATTCGTCGAACGCATCGCCTGGGACGAGTCGCACAACCTGGCCGTCGAACGCGGACCGTTCCCCGAGTACGAGAACTCGGACCTCAAGGCGCGCGGTCTGCCGCCAGTGCGCAACTCCAGCGTCATCACGATCGCCCCAACCGGCACGATCAGCCGGATCGCGGGATGCTCCAGCGGAATCGAGCCCCACTTCTCGTTGGCGTGGTGGTCCAACGTTCTGTGGCAGAATCCCGATGCCGCCAGCTCCCGACTGCTGGATGCACCGGCTTCGATTCGCGAGGCGCTCGAAGAACACCTGGGCGACGACGCGGCGGTCCACGCGGTGCTCGAACGAATCGCCGAGAGCCCCGAGGATGCCGAGTCCATTCTGGTCGACCGCGGCCTCGACCCCACAGTCTTCCGCTCGTCGATGGCGATCAGCCCCGAAGCCCACGTCAGGATGCAGGCCGCGTGGCAGGAGCATGTAACCAACTCGGTGTCCAAGACGATCAACCTGCCCAACTCCGCGACCGTCGCCGACGTCAAAGCCGCTTTCGAGCTCGCGTGGGAAACCGGATGCAAGGCCGTAACCGTCTACCGAGACGGCTCGAAGTCGATGCAGGTGCTCGAGACCGGCAAAGACGAGGAAGACGAAGCTGAGGCGATCGTTGGACTGCTGATCCCTCGCCAACGCCCGACCTCGGTCGCAGGGATCAACGACCGCGTCCGCACGGGACACGGGAACATGTACGTGAATATCAATTTCGACGAATCCGGCAAGCCGTTCGAGGTCTTTACCAGCATGGGCAAGGCCGGCGGTTGCGACCACGCCAACCTTGAAGCCGTATCGCGTATGGTCTCGCTGGCACTAAGGTCGGGAATCGACCCGGACCAAATCGTCGAGCAGCTTAGTGGAATCACCTGCTGCCCCGCGTGGGACGGCGGCACGCTGATCCGCTCTGCACCCGACGCGGTAGCCCACGTTTTGGGCAACCACGCGGTGGCGGATCAGCATCTTAATCAGCCGCATTCCGGCGACCGCGACCCCGATTCGATCGCCCAACTCGGCTTGTTCCCGTCGACACGGCCAGAACAAACTCCCGCCAATGGCGCGAATACGGGTCGACCGATGGCGTCCGGCGCGCGTTGCCCGAAATGCTCCGGCTGGCTGGTCCCGCAGGAGGGTTGCCTCAACTGTTACGACTGCGGCTACAGCAAGTGCGAGTAGCGAGCTTCGCTCAGGGATTTCTAATACGTGGCCGCACGCAGAATCCGTTTCGACGTTGGGCAATGAATCTCGGCGAATGGAAGGTCGTGTCCTGACGCGATCACCATTCTTGCCACGTGAGTCAAACACTCTCAATCGGGTCAAAGATTTGCCGACCGTAGCGAATGAAATTCTACCTGGAACTCGTGCTAGCCAAATTTTGGCCACAGGAGCAAATCGGGTCCTAGACAACGAGAATACATGAGTTTACGCTGAATCTAAGTATGATCCCTGGCGTCCGTCCTTGTGGCGCACACCAGGTTAGTATCCTTAGTAAATTGGGGTGCCTTCTTTTCAGGGGGCGCTCCAATTTTCTTTTCGAGAGAGTGTAATGCCGAACAAAGCCGCGATTTTCATAGACGGCGCCTATCTTGACCATGTTTTGAGGGATCAGTTCGGCGGGGCTCAGATCGATTATCGTTTGTTGTCCGAAACCCTTGCTGGCGACGCTGACATACTCTGCACATATTATTATCACTGCCCCATGTACCAAAGTAATCCCCCTACGCAAGACGAACGCGATCGATATGCTGCTCAACGTAGGTTTTCACAGCTCTTGATAGGCTTCCGCGATATGCAGTCCGGCTCGGGCGGTTGGCATATCGAGGCACGGACGAGAGTGGGCACCCCAAGTTTGAACAAAAACGGGTAGACATTCTTCTGGGCGTCGACATGGTCCAACTTGCAGCCAAGCAAAATATCGATGAAGCGATCCTACTGGCAGGCGATAGCGATTTCATCCCTGCGGTAACGGCAGCCAAGTCTGACGGCGTTCTTGTGCGTTTGTATCATGGCCAAAGGCCTCATTCCAACTTGTGGCAGGAAGTAGACGAGCGGACCGAGATAACTCAATCTCTCGTCCAATCTATCTTGCGCTAGCCTCGCTTTAGAAATTCGGGCAGTGCCAGGCGCCTTGTTCTACCGCGCAGACCGTGCCAGCCAAGGTATAATGGTTGGGATGCAACCCGCGTTTCGCAGCGTCGCAGCACCAGCCATCCTCTCCACGGAGCACCTTCCACATGACTGACAGACCTCTTGTTGCCGTCACCATGGGCGACGCTGCGGGCATCGGCCCGGAGATTATCGTCCGAGCGCTACAGGATCCCTGGATCTTCGAGAAGTGCCGGCCGTTCGTGATCGGCAGCGCGGCGGCGATCAACGCGGCGCTTGAGCTCATCGAAGCGTCGGGGTCCGCTCATCTGGCCCATAACCTGGACGAGGTCGAAGGCAACCACGGCGCCATCGACGTCCTCGATCTCGAGAACCTGAACTACGGCGACGTCGAGTACGGCCAAATCTCGGCGGCGTCGGGCAACGCGGCGGCCGAGTGGGTTCTGCGCGCCGGAGAGCTCGCCGCGGCGGGCCAGATTGCGGCCATCGCGACAGCCCCGATCAACAAAGAGGCGTGCAACCTGGCTGGGTACACCGACATCGGCCATACCGAGATATTCAAAACGCAAACGAAATCGCCGGATGTCGCGACGATGCTGATGGCGGGCAAACTCCGCGTCGTCCACCTCACAACTCATAAATCGCTGCGAGTCGCCTGCGATTTCGTGACGCGCGAGAACGTGCTGGCCAAGATCAAACTCACGGATGAATACTTCAAGAAGTGGGGATTCGATGCTCCGCGCGTCGGCGTCGCCGGATTGAACCCGCACAACTCGGACGGCGGGTTGCTTGGGAGCGAAGAGGCCGAGCAGATCGAGCCAGCAGTCGAAGACGCTCGCAAGATGGGCATCGACGCCACCGGCCCTGTGCCCGCGGACTCGGTCTTCAACCTGGGCATCGACGGCAAGTTCGACGCTGTGCTCGCCATGTACCACGACCAAGGCCACATCCCGATCAAGGTGCACGACTTCGAGAAGAGCGTCAGCGTCAACCTGGGTCTGCCGTTCATCCGAACGTCGGTCGACCACGGCACTGCTTTCGACATCGCGGGCAAAGGGATTGCGCAAGCGGAGAGCATGCTAGAATCCATCAAGACAGCGGTCTCTCTCGCCAGCGACGGGCGGCTGCCGTAAGCCGGGAAGCGCGATCTGGCTGGCGGCTTGTGGGTATCCGTTCGATTTGCGCACGCGAGGCATCGACGGTCCGCAAGTCGACCAAGTCCAGGTCCGTCACAGTTTGGGCCGTAGGGTCGGGTTTCAAACCCGACCGATCCGCTGCTCACCGGAACGCGTGCACCGAATGCAGCGACACCGCTTGGCGCATGCAGCCGCTGAGAACGTCAGCGGACGTGCTGTGAGAACAACACGCGGGCGGGTTTGAAACCCGCCCCTATGAGCACAGCCCCGTTCGTGTAGGATGCAAATCTCTGCACGGTCGGGATCGAGTTGCATCTCAAAGGGGGCCAACATGCGAATTGCCTTCATCGGCGGCGGAATCATGGCCGAAGCCATCATCGGCGGAATCATCGAATCGAAGATCGCGCCGGCTTCCGACGTGCACGTCGGCGAGCCCGTCCCGGCGCGCCGTCAGCACTTGGAGCAGATGTACGGCCTGACGACTCACGCCGTCAACCTCGAGGCGCTGGACGGCGCGGTCCTGAGCGTGCTCGCGGTCAAGCCTCAGACTCTGCCCTACGTGCTGCCCGAGCTCCGCGGCAAGATCGCGACGGACAACACGGTGCTCTCGATAGTGGCGGGCGCCACGATGAAGACGCTTGTCGACGGCCTCGGACACGAAGCCGTGATCCGAGTGATGCCGAACACGCCGGCGCAGATCGGCGCCGGCATGACCGTGTGGACCGCTGCCGCCGCCGTGCCCGCCGAGGCCACGGAGACGACGAAGCGCATCCTCGGCACCCTGGGTGAGGAGCACTACGCCGACGAAGAGAAGCTGATCGACATGGCAACGGCGCTCAGCGCGAGCGGGCCCGCGTACGCCTTCATGTTCGTTGAGGCGCTGATCGACGCTGGCGTCTACCTGGGCATGGCCCGGGACGTTGCTCGGAAGCTGGCGCTCCAAACCGTTTTGGGCAGCACCCAGCTCGTGAAGGAAACCGGCAAGCATCCCGCCGAGCTCAAGGACATGGTGACGTCGCCGGGCGGAACCACGATCGAAGCCGTGCGCGCACTAGAAGACGGCGGATTCAGGGCGGCGATCATCTCCGCGGTCAACGCCGCATTCGAAAAGTCAAAGGCCCTCGGGAGTTAAATTTGGACGAATATCTTGTTCGATTTATCAACGCATTGGTTACCGCTCTTTACATCGCCATGATCGGCAGGGTGCTGACGTCTTGGATCCAGGTCGGTCGCGATAGCCCCTTTTCCCCCGTCGTGTCGATACTGTGGCAGGTGACGGAGCCGATCCTCGCCCCTATCAGAAAGGTTCTGCCAAATCTCGGCATGCTCGATCTGTCGCCCATGGTCGCATTGCTGCTCCTGGGGGTCGTCCAGCGTGTCTTCATCAGCGCCCTCAGCTAGCGAGCCTGCTCAGCGCTTCTTCTTTGGTCGGTCCGTCGATTAGATGCTGAGCGCCTAGATTTGGGCCACTCCAAGGAATCCTTCTCAGCGGCTTCAGGTCAGCGATGCCGGAAGCGCCTTCTGTTTGTCTAATTCGTCTGATGGCGATAATGTGTCGTCAGCAATGGGACATTTTAGGGGATTGTTTTTGCGGTGTTTATCCGGCTGTAGCTTTAATGTTCTGCATTGTTCTAGGGACACACGTGGCGACAATGGTCAATAGACAATATGCATCGACCCATCCTTGGATCACCTTCTCGGTGGATCTGAGGAACGCGCCTGTCAGGGTATGGATGCTTTTGGGCGAAGCGTCGTCGCTGTGCAGGCGCCTCGCGGGCGTCCCGTTGGACCGGGCCACGGCGAAGGATTTGCACAACATCTACCTGACTAAAGGCGTTCGCGCGACGACTGCTATCGAAGGCAACACGTTGTCTGAAGAACAGGTCTCTGGGCTGGTCAGCGGTACGCTCGAATTGCCCTTGTCACAGGGGTACCTGGGCCGTGAGGTCATGAATATCGTCGAGGCGTGCCAGGACGTTATGAATGAGATAAAGCAGGGCGGCTCGCGTCGGTTAACAACCCTCCAAATCCACTACCTCAACGCCAGGACGCTCGCGGGTTTGGCAGTGGAAGCCGGCGTTCTGCCTGGGGTCATACGATCTCACTCCGTCGTCGTCGGTCGATATCTCGGAGCTCCCGCCCAGGATTGCGAGTACTTGTTGAGCCGGCTTTGCGAGTGGTTGGCCGCGGGCGATTGGCAGATCGACCAACTCGGCGATGCGGCGACAGCGATTTTGCAGTCGATCATTGCTCACCTACATCGCATGGATCCACCCGTTCGGTGACGGCAACGGCAGGACGGCGCGCATGATCGAATTCCGGACGCTTGTCACTGCCGGAGCTCCCAATCCGGCCGCTCATTTGTTGAGCAACCACTACAACGAAACTCGATCGGAATACTACCGCCAATTGGAACGGGCAAGCCTCACCGCAGACCCAATCGGGTCCGTCGTGTATGCGCTGCAAGGATTCGTCGATGGGCTCCGAGCGCAGTTGGCGTTGATCCGGGAGCGACAATTACGCGTCGTCTGGGAGAATCACGTCCTTGCAGCGTTCGCCGGCGCCAACAGCTCGGCGAGCTCGCGAAGACGCGATGTTGCGCTCGACCTGATGGCGGCCGGCCGATCGGTCGCACCGCACGAGCTGCGGACGCTGACGACGAGGTTGGCTGCGGCGTACGCAGGAAAGACCCCGAAGACGATCACCCGAGACATCAACGCTCTGTTGCAAATGGACCTGGCTCGAAGAGACGGCGCCAACATCGTTTCGAATCGACGGGTCTTGCTCGCTTTTCAAACCGACGATCTATAGACAGATTGTTCCAACTCCGGGCTCGGGTAAGGACATTCATTCGCATCGCCGAGAAGCCGACATCGGGCCCCGGCTACGACGCACTACCCAGCAAGCCGCCTCAGCGCCTCGTCACGAGTCACGCCGTCGATCGAGATCGTCTTGTCGCGCGAGGTGTGGCCGCGCACTACTTCGACGTTGCGCTTCGGGACGCCCAGCGCCTTGGCGATCAGCGCGATCACGGCGGCGTTCGCCTTGCCGCGCTCGGGGACCACGGTGACGCGCACCTTTATGCCGCCATCTCCGTCGAGCTCAATGGCGTTGCGTTTGGCTCGGGGCACAACTCGCACTTGCAGATCAGCCATTCGGTCGCCGCCTTACGCGTGGGCCAACGCGCCGCCGTCGATGAAGATGGTCTGTCCCGTCACAAATCCGCAGGCGTCAGAAGCCAGGTAGACCAAC